>Ga0209135_1000987_pt1 | contig 10181 bp, 14 predicted proteins | sample LauGreSBDMM110SD_4_FD_187570 | JGI IMG/M metagenome (GOLD analysis project Ga0209135, IMG submission 187570) | Freshwater lake microbial communities from Lake Michigan, USA - Su13.BD.MM110.SD (SPAdes) (version 3) | ecosystem: Environmental > Aquatic > Freshwater > Lake | place: Lake Michigan... | reverse complement strand
ATAAAATAATGGGTATCCAAAAAAAAATTAAGTAGTCATTCTTTCTCAAATTTCTCGGACACAAATTTCTCTCCCGCTCTCTTCTCATAGATTGTATTTGTATTTATTTCAGAAACCATATAGCAGCTCTCCTTTTTCGCGGTATTTGCGACAGACAAAGCACTGTCCATCCATCCCCAAGTAATGGTCATACCCATGACTACAGAAATAGGGCAGTTTGAATTCGAAAGCAATCCAAAAGTCTTCGAGTTTGTCGAGTGTATGAGACGTCGTCTCATTTGTCTCTTGGTCCCCAAAATAACTCGAACGATATCGCTGCACAAATTCTGGATGACCCAACGAGCACCTACATAGAGGACATCGTGCATTGGAAGTATATTTGGTGGAAAGCCATTTGGTCTCCATGTATTTGCATAAACACGCCTTGTGAAAGGCATGCCCGCATGGAGTGACAAAGGCTGACCGTTTGGTTTGAATAGCATCACAACAAATAGGACATTCATCACCTGGACGCACATAGCACTTTCTCTTTAAGCTGCATGGAACCTGTGGGTCCCCAATCGTATGAGGCAAAAGAACCTCGCAAGGTCCAGCGGAACGTTCATACAGGGGAAAGACATCTTCGGCAGTGGTCATTTAATGATATGTTTGTACATCATATCATGAAACGGGGAAAGAACATCAATTTTTTTTATTTGTTTATGAAATCTTGCGGGTAGGAATGTCGCTGGAGACAATGTAGATGGAATTTTCGGTGATGACAATGTAATCAGAACCTGTTTTGTAGAATTTCTGAATGGTACTGGTATACTCATCCTCTGAACGTACAAGCAACTTGTCGCCATTGTCCTTCGCACCAATCAAGGCTTTCTTGTCCAACGACGGTGTCCAATAATCTAACATGATGGGTTTGTCGTCGACGATGGCAATCTTACTCGCATGCTTCATGGTCTGTTCACCTGGCAAACGATAATTAAAGGGTGCTGCTGCACTGCCTCCTGCAGGAGCTTCCGATTTAGTTGTCACAGACATTGGTTGATGGTATAATTTTATATTATTTTTAGTCTTTAAATACTTATACGTTTTATATATTTATTTGCAACGTGAGTGAAAGAACCAACAAAGACATTTTTTGGCGAAATGCATGCATTCAAAAAGTTCTCTTTACTTATGATAATTATGATAATTATAATAATGACAAATTATAGTATATGAAAAACGTTTCCACCAAAGATACTAATTATTCTCTCCATAATGCCGAGAATTTTTGCACCGAACTAGAAGACAGTGTCCCCGAAGCATGCCAAAAGATTGCAGAATTGTTCCTAGACTACTTCAAATTCATGACAGAAAATGTCCATCTTAAAAACAAGAAACTCTTGCGATTTATCTTGGGAAGAGGTTTAGACACAATCACCAACGTTTTCAACCATTTGTTGCTCTATACCAAGAACGCACATGTCACCTACTTTCACTGTCAAAAAGCATTTTACTTTTATGCTGAATTTGTGGGACAAATCTCAGAGGACGAGAAGCAGTTTCTGCAGCTCAGCTCACGAGACGCAACCACGTATGTGTACAAGAAAACAATCTTTGAAGTTTCCGCGAACATGAAGAAGACAAACGAGACATTGTCGGATGCTACCAAAGCGAAACTCAACAGCATCCATGCGCATCTACAGTTGTATCGTCTGTTGCTGTCGAAACTCATTCAGGACGATGACATCGCCAACACCGAGACCGAGACCGAGACCGAGACCTTGGCGAAATTGTATGCCAAGTTGCACGGGTTGCCGGACAATGTTGTCGATAAATTGTACCACCTGTCCGACAAATTGATGTGCCTCGCTGCCGACAGCGACATGTTGTTCGATGTTCTCTCCACGGTGGCTCGAAAAGCAAAAAAAAATCCAGAAATAATTTCTAATGTGACCCACAAAGTATTAAGCGAAGAATTTCTCGACAAATTGTTTCCCCCAGACAAATTTCTACCCGACAAATTTATACACTGGTTGACGAACTAACCTCAATCATGACACTTTTGCGTCGTACTTTCTTGGATTTGTCCTTCAGTGCAAATGGTTCGCCACCTGCAATGGTCTTTTGACAAATGTGTTTGTACTCGTTTCTCAGGATAATCTTCAAATACTCATAGATGACCAACAGGACATTTTCGTCGCATTTGCCCACAATCAGCACGCTGCCAGTGCGAAATATCATGAACGACACCTCGCGCACATTCTTGTACAAGTGCTTGTTTTCTTCGGATATCTGACACCCGTTCTGAATGTCTCCCGTATCCGGGTTAAAGTAGAACTTGCACTGGATACCGGGATAGGAACACGGGTCATAGATGCACTGAATGTTGTACTTGAATTTCAGCGCGTCGTACAGTGTCTCGCGGTTGATGTAAAATCCACAATTGAAATTCGAGTTAATCAGAACCGTTTCGTTCGTGTCGGGTTTGTAACCCAGTGGGTTGGTGAAGAAGGGTTGCAAGGTGTTCTTCACTTGGTCCAGTATAAGAAGGAACACCGACTCATTTTGGATACCCGGTATCTCCAGCTTGCCAGTGTTGAACACCTTGACATGGAATTCCTTGAACACATCGTCGACCTTCAAGCGCAGAATGATAACAAAGCAGTTGTAAAAGGCGCTCTTCTTCTTGCAGCGATAACTCATGATATCCTTTTTCGAAATACCGATGCTCAGCTTGCGGATGTCCTTGAACTTAATGCGCCCAGAAGGATTGTCAATGTGTGTTATCACATGCTCCTCGTAATAGGGCTCCTTCTTGATGCGGTCTTGGATGACATCCAGTTCTTCTTGCGAGAACAAGTTGAACTTCATTTGTTTTTTCACAACACCGTTTTCGGGTTTCGAATACAGCATGACAGGGATTTCCCAAAACACCGTTTTCAAATCAATGGTGGAGTCCAGGTACGCAATTTTGGTTTTGGTGCTGATATAGATGTCAGTGGGTTTAGGTGGCTCCTCACCGAGCTCCAACGGCAATGCATCTTGAAGGGTTGCCATGTCCGCGAAGACTGGCTCGTCGTCGTCATCAGAAGAGACAGATGATATATCATCATCCTTCCCTGATGATATAAAATGTGCCCACTCTTGGTCAATGTCGGTCATCATCTTGTTTGATTAAATAGTATTATCATTGAGTCTTTATATTCTTTATATAATCTATTTCAATTATTTTCTTTAATATATATAATATAAAGGGAACGCACATGCTCGCCACAACCAAGCGCAACAACAGCGTCATTTATGAACGAAGTGAAATTATCCCGATACCTGCGTCGTCCCAAGCAGGTCCCTCGTCTCCGGTTGGCGAGTATAGCCTGAAGCAACATTTCTTTGATCCATCTAAAAGTTCCCCTCCTAACGAATTTATGTTGAAGCTTCGGCAACGGGTGAGCAAATTTCATTTCGACAAAAAGGAGGACAATTGGCTGATGGAGTAATGCATGCAGCTTTTGTTGTTCTGGTTAGGAGAATGCATCAAGTTTTCCACGAAATTCAAGAAGTCGCTGTCCACGTATTTAGGATGAGACCGAATAATGTAATCGAGAAAATCCTTTATTATATTTTTCTTGTCAATGTTGTAGTTGACACTGAGTGTGTAGATGAACTGACTGATACTTGCGATGGACTCGCGTCGCGCCAGTTTCTCGCGAAGGGTGTCCCACACTTCGTTGTCCATGATGTGCAAGGCATCGTTCTCCATGTCCTGATTGGATTGCATGAAGTTAATCATGCTGCGAATATCTGACTTGAATAGCTTCTGAATACCCGACAACGTCTTTGTGGACAATTGCAAATTTTCCGACACCGAAATTTGGTCCAGAAAGGAGATGATGGATTCACGAGGCAACTGGTTAAACCGCAGCTTGATGAATTCATTTTGCAGACCCTCGTCTATCTTGCTAATGTAGTTGCAAATCAAGCAGAATCGCACGTTGCTGGTGTAGTTTTGAAGCAAATACCGCAATGCCTGCTGCGCATTTTTGGTCATGTAATCGACTTCATCCAAAATGACAAACTTCATGCCATGGTTGAACAATGGGTTCGAATTCACGAAGAAGTTGATTTGGTTGCGAATAATGTCGATGCCCCTCTCGTCGGAAGCATTCAAATGAATGATGAGGTCCCTATTCCGTTTATTCAGTTTGTCTTGGTATGCATTAATAAGGTTGATAATGGTGGTGGTTTTGCCTGTTCCAGGTGGTCCATAGAAGAGCAAATTGGGAAAATAGGATGTGTCGATAATGTTTTTCAGCATTTGTTTGTTCAAGGGGTCCAGCACAATGTTGTCAATACTTTGTGGACGATACAGCTCCATGAACGGAATCCCGCTACTGCTGCTGCTTGTGCTTGCACTTGCGCTTGCAATTGATGCCATCAATCAGGTCTTTGCTTCTCTTTATTAGTTTTGCCTCATTGTATTTAATATGTAATTTTTATAATTTTTGAAATTTTCTATAATTTTTGAAATTTTTTACAATTTATGTCCTTTTCCACAAATGTCATTTGGAACATTTGGGTATAAAGATATGTGTCCTAATCTCAGTATCTATTTATTCATCTATCCCATCCAGATATGAATTCCACCTCTTGTTCACGCGGTGGGTACCTCGAAGTCATTCTGGGACCCATGTTTTCGGGGAAAAGCTCGCGACTTGTCGAAGTCTACAAGCAATGCACCTTTTGCAATATTTCGGTCACAGCCATCAACCACGCCATCGACAATCGATATGACAACCAACTTCTCTCCACCCATGACAAAGTCATGATACCCTGCATTCGAGCAGAACGGTTGCAAGACGTTTGGCCCACAGAGGTCGACACAGCGGACGTCGTTCTTATCAACGAAGGCCAGTTCTTTGAGGACTTGTATGAAGCGGTCGAAGACATGTTGCAAAAGGGCAAACAAGTGTATGTATGTGGGTTGGATGGCGATTTTGAAAGGAAACGGTTTGGCAAAATATTGGACCTTATTCCGTTGTGCGATACGGTGACCAAACTGAGTTCTCTCTGTTCTATTTGTAAAAATGGCACCAAAGGAATCTTTTCTATGCGACTGACAGGAGAGAAGGAGCAAACCGTGGTTGGTTCCGAGAATTATATTCCAGTCTGCCGAGACTGCTACGAAAAGAGGGCGTAAAGATTATATCAAAACAATTTAAATCAATTCTTGATATAAACTATAACAAGAACATAAAACTTATCAATCATGGCGCCGACTACTACTACTGCTGCTGCTGCCCCAGAGACCAAGAAGCGTGGCCGCAAATCCAAGAAGGACACGATTGCAACCCCAACCTCAGAGAACAACATCGTTGTCCACATCGAAGAAGCCCCCATACCCGAACCTGATACCGTCCCCATTATTGCCAGCATTGTTGGCTCCGAAGAAGACAAACCCTCCACGAGCGAAAAGGCTACAGCGAAGAAAAGAGGACGTAAGCCCAAGGGAGGAAAAATTATCCAGCAAATTCTTCCGCTGACCACTGTGAAGGAGGCCAAGCCCAACGTGATTTTGCATCTAAAATGCTCCTTAAAAGATTTGCAAAACAGCAACATTTTCGGGTCCAGCTTGGAAGGCTTCTCTTTCTCCAACGGATTTGGAGAGACCGCGACGGCAGAAACCGTGGTTGTCTCGTTTGCTCCACACGAAGAAGCGGAGACAGCTGCAGTCGAAGAATGCAGTGATACACGAGGTGGAAACGACATTCGAGACATCTGGAAGAAGTTGAAGGTCTTGGAACACAATCTCCACGTAAACAACACCGACAACAAGAAGTCGGCATGCTTTTGGGACACGTGCGAGTTCGACAACCCACCCGTCTACATTCCGAAGCATTACATGAATGATACGTATCAAGTGTATGGTTGCTTTTGCAGCCCAGAATGTGCGGTTGCACACCTCATGGAAGAGAACATCGATAGTTCGGTGAAGTTTGAGCGATACCAACAGATAAACCATATTTATTCCAAGGTGTACAACTATGACAAGAACATCAAGCCCGCACCAAATCCATACTACATGTTGGAAAAGTACTACGGCAACTTGTCGATTCAAGAATACCGTTCACTTCTACGCAATGAGCGTTTGTTTCTCGTCGTGGACAAACCTCTTACACGGGTGATGCCTGAGCTGCACGAGGACAACGACGACTTTATCATCAACAACAAGATTATTCCTTCGAATACGTACCAGATGAAGAAGCGAGTGCAAAAGAAGCAGACCAAAACCAATATCCTGAGCGAACGCTTTGGATTGGCTCAAAATTAAGTGACTCCTTTCAAAAAGGGATTCATATTTATTATCGATATTACCCATAATCTATTACCCATAATCTATTATCAAAGGTGTATTGTATTTATTGTGCAATACATATTATTTTATCTCACGAAAAAAACAATGCAAATACTTATTTATTATATGAATGCGTTTTTTTTATTTTATCCATATATAATAAAAAAAAAGCAATGCAAATTGACTCCAAAGCAAACGAGGAACCAAAGGGTAGTTATCTAGCGGAGATACTCAATTACATAAAGGATAACATTGTAGGACTCTCTCTGGTACTGGTGTCTTTGGTCATCATCTATGCGGTAGACCGTATTGCTATCTACAATACCGCCATGGATGCCATGGCCGCGACGATGCCTGTGGTACCAACAATTCGTTTACGACCTCATAAGAAGAAATCCTCTACCAAACTTTAAGCTAGCTTGGCCTTCGCATCACCGTTCTCTACGCGTTCTCGATAACTTTTCATGGCACCATCTAAATGACCTCGTAGCTGCTTGTAGATGGCCTGATTGATGGACGACTGGACAGGTGCCGTCGTTTGTTTCTTCAGAGGAATGCCAAAATAGTCCCGAATCACAGACACCTCATCGTAGTGAAATGCCTTGAGTTTCTCTCTAGCTTGGTCTTCGGTATAGTCTGTTTGTCTCAAGATGACTTGGATTTTGGGTTCGATTTGCTCTGTTTCTACCAAGGAAATATGGTCTGACATGATAGGGGATGGAGATTGTATGTATGCATTAGATAAATTATTTTTTAAACCATATTAAACGAATAGCTATATATTGGAATAACATACAAAATACAAAACACTTCCAAATCATGAGCCATAATCAAAATCCCTTAAATATTGCCCCTTTGATGCTTTCGGTGGAGCATGTTGTCCGTGAAGGTGTCAAACTAATGCTTGCGGAGTTCATGGAACGATACGACATGCTGGAGAGTACCCATGCTCAAATCATGAACTTGCCCTCTGTGCGTAACGAGTTAGGCCTAGTCAAAAATGCCCCAGTGATTCCTGTCTACATAAAACAAGAGAAAGGAGTCAAAGAAGTGGTTGACTTGACAGACAGCGAACTAGAAGCAGCGCACCAACGTATTCAAGAGTTGGAGGTTTCTCTAGGCAGTCGAACTGCAGAAGTGGAAGCACTGACGAAACGGTTGGAGAGGTTGGAAGAGGAATTGCAAACGGCCAAAAAACCGGTGACAAATGCAGAGAATATTCAGCTTCATATTGAGGTCGAGGAACCACATCCTCCTATTGAAGAAATAGTTCAGGAAGTGGTTGTCACGGACCTAGAAGAACCCGTTCAAGAAGAACCCGTTCAAGAAGAAGAAGAACCCATCCATGAAGAAGAAGAACCCATCCATGAAGAAGAAGAACCCATCCATGAAGACCCCATCCATGAAGAAGAAGAAGAAGTAGAAGAACAAGAACCAAACCAAGAACAAGAAGAAGTAGAAGAACAAGAACCAAACCAAGAACAAGAACAAGAACCAAACCAAGAACAAGCTGATGAAGCAAGTATAGAAACAGAGACAAAGTCTGAAGAAGAAGAGTCAGAACAAGAGGAAGAACCAAACCAAGAACAAGCTGATGAAGCAAGTATAGAAACAGAGACAAAGTCTGAAGAAGAAGAGTCAGAACAAGAGGAAGAACCTGACCAACAAGAAGTACCAGACCAACAAGAAGTGAAACAAGAAGTGAAACAAGAAGTACCAGACCAACAAGAAGAACCTGATGAAGAGGAAGAGGAACTGTTTGAAATCGAAATCGACGACAAGACCTACTGTACCAACGACGACCAGAATGGGTTTATATGGGAGCTTACACACGATGGCGAGCAAGGCGAAAAGATTGGCTATCTCAAAGATGGCGACGCGTTCTTCTACGAAGACGAATGAATTCCATGTAACCAACAAAAATTAAAAAAATATAAATATAGTATAACAAAAATAGCATGCAAATATTGGATTTGTGCCCTCCGGCATTGATTTATTTGATATTCTCCATAACTCAAATACTTATTGACACGTTAAAGGGACTCTACAACACCGCCTTCATGAAAGTGATAGTCACGATTGCGGTGACTCTTTTATTGAACATCTTGTGCCAACAAGGTTTAGGAGTCGTTTCTTGGATCATCGTATTCATTCCGTTCATTATGATGACCGTCATCGTAAGTCTCCTGCTCTACGTATTTGGTCTTGATGCAGCAACTGGAAAAATCAACTACACCTGCACAGACAATGCCAACCAGCAAAGCAAGTGTGGGGATGGCATTTCGATTGATGCTATGGGCAACATCGTTATTTACGACCCAGAATACGATTCCACAAAACACCCTGTCTACTACCAAGCACCCAATATCGTTGTACCAAACCCGCATGCAAACGATGTAGTTGTGACCAACGTGCCCATGGGTCGAACTGGATTTGCGTACCAAAGTTGAGCATCCACCCACCCACACACCCTTGTCCAAAAAAAAAATATGTAAAAACAGAAATCATATTAAACACATGAATTATTATTAATAAAATATTATATCAATAATAAAACAGCAAATGTTGCCACACATTTTCCAGCTCATGATGATTAGTGCCATATTTTTGGACACCATAGAGAGAAGGTATCCGGCTGAATTGCGCCAGTTTCTTACGGAGTGTACCTTAAAAGCCATTTATGTCTTTAGCAAAGCACAAATCTTGGTGTCCAAAGCGCGCAAACAGATGGACGCGTTCGTTGAAAGCAACCCAGACCTGCAACAGCTTCGCAACAAGTGGAAAATTGTTTTCAAGAGAGAGGCTGCCAAGCCGTATCAATATGTCCGCCACGGTGTGATTCAGCTGACAATCTTTACTCATTTGAAGGACGATGGGGTGACAGCGTTCAAGAGAGTTTCTTATTCAACCAGCCAGTCGGACGAGGTATGCGAAGAGTCGGATATCAAGTTTATGCTCATGGAGTTCATTACCGGATCGGCAACATACAAAATTGACTTGAAATCAACCTCAGATACATACAACTATTACGTGGTGGGCAATCAATTTAGCAAAGAGTTTTTTCTCTATTTTCTCGAATACCATCTTTCACTCTTCCCCACCGAAACAGAATGTTCCAAAATCCGGCTGATTGACCACGAAGTAGACACGGTGGAATTCGAATTCACAGAGAAAGGGGAGAGAATCGTCTTGGACAAAACTGGTTACCGTGTTTTGGTCCAATAAAAAAAAAATTTACTATAATATTTATCTAAAACTATTTAAAAAAAAATTGACTTAAAGTATATTAAGATGTTATCCGCGCAAACACACACAATGGAAACAACATCTGCAGACCCTGTTCATGCGCTGTCCGATAGATGGACACTGTGGGCACATTTGCCTCACAACACGGATTGGAGCTTAAAGAGTTACATCCCGATTTTCACCTTTACGACATTGGAGGAAACGATTGCCATTACTGAATCGTTGCCTCCTTCACTGGTGGAGAATTGCATGTTGTTCATGATGCGAAAGGGTGTGAGTCCGACATGGGAGGACCCTCGAAACAGAGACGGTGGGTGTTTCTCGTACAAGGTGTTGAATAAGAATGTGGCCAAGGCGTGGTCCGAATTGACTTACCGTGTCGTCGGCAACTCGATATGCAGTGCTGCGCCCTTTGTGAACAGTGTGACCGGAATAACTATCTCTCCCAAGAAAAATTTCTGCATTATCAAGGTGTGGCTCGGCAATTGCGACCATCAGAACCCGAACGTTGTGGCGCCAGTCAAAGGTCTCCAAGCTCAAGGCTGTTTGTTCAAGAAGCACACCCCTGAATATTAATTGAACATTCGTATAAAATGTGCATAAT
>Ga0209135_1000976_pt1 | contig 10227 bp, 10 predicted proteins | sample LauGreSBDMM110SD_4_FD_187570 | JGI IMG/M metagenome (GOLD analysis project Ga0209135, IMG submission 187570) | Freshwater lake microbial communities from Lake Michigan, USA - Su13.BD.MM110.SD (SPAdes) (version 3) | ecosystem: Environmental > Aquatic > Freshwater > Lake | place: Lake Michigan... | reverse complement strand
TGAGGAATGGTATCTCCCTCTGGTGTAATATAGGCTTCCACCCTTAATGTATCATACTGGTTATTTTGAGCAAAAACTTGCTTTGGCAAGCTAATTGTCAATACACAAAGTAGTATACAAAAGATGGTTCTCATATTCATTGATACTCTAAGATACAAAAAGTAACCCTATTTCTTAAAACGATAATATGCCCCCATCATGAATCCAATAGTCGTCACAACCACCCCGAGCCATAACAAATTGATCCATGGAAATTCATATACTTTTAAAGTAATCAGATTGGTTAGGGAAGCCGATTCCTTCACCCCAATTTCTAAAATGCCCTTTTCTTGGTCAATCACTTTATTAAAACTTAACACTAAGTTCTGTGCCTTCACCGTATCCACTTTTGAGGTCAGATTCAATCCTTCCAATAAAATACCAGGTTCTGCCACATACTTTAACCCTTCTTTAGAAACAACATTCAATTGTAATCTTAACTCGTTCACACCTGCTGGTCTTTCCCCTGGAGGATTCACATTGACTTTCTCCAATTTAATATAGCCATTGCTGTAAAAAATAGAATCGCCTACGGTAATATTAATTGGATTGAACCTTGTGGTATCTTCTTCTGTATGGTCTTGAAAAGAAGTCACATACACAAAAATATCTTTATGCAAATAATGTTTTGAAGATGGATTGGCAGAGAAGCCTTCCATACCCTTATTGTTCTTTAACACATCTGGATATAAATTAAAGGTCTCCCCTGTTTTCTTTTCTTTAAAATTCAATTCAAAATATCTTTTTCCTAAATCGTCAAATGTATCTCTTACATAAGTCACATTGTATTTACCCATATCTGTTTCAATGGTCTCAAATAAAGTTAAGTTCTCTCTTGGGTCGCCTACAGGACTATTTTTATTGGTAGAGTCTACTCTTAAAGGACTGATTCCTGTTGTGTTGTAGCTTAATGTAGTTTTGTTTGCAGAAGAAATAAAGATACCTGCCAATACCAAACCAAATCCAATATGACCAATGGATGAACTTGCAGATTTTAATTTTCCTTTTAAGACCACAGACCAATAAGAGATATTGCCAACAATGGCAAAAACAGAGGTTACAATAGCAATATAAATAGCGCCTAAAAATCCAGCCCCTTTATCATCATAGGCCACTCCAACAAAAACAAAAATGATGATGCTAATAAGGATGGTGATGATCAATGGCCATAGGATTTGCTTTTTAAAATAAGGCATTGGTGTTGTTTTGTATTTCAAAAACTGTCCAATTGCTGTCAAAGCACCAATGATGATGGCCACAAAAATTTGCACCTGATTGTGCGCAAACTCAGGATCTTCTGGTGGTGCAATTTTAGTATCAAAAATTTTATTAAATACCGGAGTCGAAGTCTTGAGGATAATCACCATAGCAGAAAGCACTAGGACCAAAGAACCAATCAACATCCAAAATTCTCTACTATCTATTGCATCTTCCTTTAATGGTTCTTGCATGTGTTTGTAACGAACAACATATAAAACAAAGAAAGGAATCACAAAGATGAATAAGAAAAATAATAGCTGTCCATTCATCCCTAAATCGGTAAATGCATGAACTGAGGTATCACCTAAAATCCCACTCCTAGTTAAAAATGTAGAATACACAATTAATAAGAAACTAATTCCTAGGAATAAATAAGTGGCTTTTAAACTTGATCCTGTTTTAGTATAAATCATTGCAGTGTGTATCCCCGCAACCAAAGTCAACCATGGCACCAATGATGCATTCTCCACTGGATCCCATGCCCAATAGCCACCAAAGGTCAAACTCTCATAAGCCCATGCAGCACCCATCATAATCCCTAATCCCAAAATACCTGCAGAAAAATTGGCCCAAGGTAAAGCGGATTTAACCCAGTTATGCTCTTTCTTTAATAATCCTGCTACTGCGTAAGCAAATGGCACGATGGTACTAGCAAATCCTAAAAATAAAATAGGTGGATGAATGACCATCCAGTAATTCTGCAATAAAGTATTTAAGCCTGTGCCATCTTTTAATAATTGAACATAATCTGGTCTAGATAAAATAGGCCAGTTCATTTCCTGTCTTAATAAGATAAAAGGACTTGATCCAATTTTCACATCAAACACATACAGGCCAATCACCATGGTGGCAAGCATGAACTGCGCAAAGCTTATCACCATCATCACGCCCGCTTCATGTGCTTTGGCTTTCTTAATTAAAATCAAACCCAACACGGCATGCCAAAAACTCCACAATAAAAAACTTCCTTCCTGTCCTTCCCAAAAACAACTCAATAAATATTCAAATGGTAAATTTTTATCGCTGTGGGTGTAAGCGTATTTGTATTCAAACAGATGATTGTAAATCACATAAAACAATACCACAAAACTTCCAATGATAGTCAATGCTTCAATCACAAAAGCAGTTCTAGCTAATTTTTTCCAACTCGCTTCCACCACCATTTCTTTTGCGTAAAATGCTTTAGCGAATGAAAATGTAGCTACTAAAGATGCTACAAAAGATAAGATGGATAAAAAATAACCTATTTGTCCAGGTAACAAATGTTCCCCAATAAACTCAGTTGGCTGCATGTTGTGATTTTGATTAGTTGGTAATGGTTACCGGTTGTTCCTTCATTGCATTTGGATTGTCCTTGTATTTGGACGGACATTTCATGACAATTGAGCTACATTCAAATGCATCTCCTTGAACACGTCCTTTCAATACCAAACGTTCTGACTTTTCCATATCGGTGGGCATGGTATTGCGATAAACCACTGCAATTTTGCCCCCTAAGCTATCCTCTACATTAAACTTTAATAAATTCGGATCTTTTACTGGATCGTATTGAACGGGCACAGATTTATCCATTTTTACGATCAAATTCACATATTTACCTTCTTTTTGCTTTGCAGAAGCCACTGTTTCATAGCTACTTAAATCACCTGTATAGCTTATTAACACTACAATAGCGGCCGCAATCATGACCAATAATATAAGATGTGTTTTCTTCATACCGCAAAGTTAACCAAATGGCCTTAAATTGCACCAAATTTTACGCATCTCATAAACTTAAATTATGCGCCTTTTTGACTATATCATTGTTTGTAAAAGTCCCGATTTTAAAAACGTAGACCGAATCAGCCAATTGATGCTTTTCATCACCCTTATGGCGCTTTCCTATTCGCTATATGCAGGTTTGTACCCGAGTCCTGCCCTATTAATTGCAATCATGACTTCGGTAGCTAGCTGGTGGATTTTTTGCGTCTATCAAAAGATTAAAGGGGGTGCACCCTATTACCGATTAGGTTTGGTATTTGCTTCTTGGGGATGGTTTTTACTACCCAACGCTTTGTTGATAGCTGGTGTCTACTTAATTGCAGCCTTGTTTGAGCGTCAAGTGAAATTCCCTTACGAAATAGCGGTAGACCCTGCAGGCGTTTTAGTGAATACCTTTCCAAAAAAGTTATATCCATGGGCAGAAATTAACAATATGCTGATTAAAGACGATTATATTACAATCGATTTCAAGAACAATAAATTGATCCAAAAACAGATCAATGAACCTGTGACTGAAGCTATCAAAAACGAATTCAATGCTTTTTGCGCGGAGCATCTAGCTAAAAACAACTAACTATGGCATTAACCGAGTCCCCTTATTTATTGTATTCAGACGGCGAAGGCAACATCTTTGAAGATGAATCCTTATATGTGGTTGGCAGAGCTGGATGGGACGCCTATCCCATTCCGGAGGAAGACTGGATCCCCTTACCCGAAGGTGGAAGTTTATATGAATTACCTGGCAGAAGAGGCATTGGCATTGATGTAGATAGTGGTGAAATGCGTTTATGTGAAAAAGGATGGGCAGTCGCTGCTTTCATCCCGCCTGCGCATACTGGATTGTATATCGCAGCCTATGAATCCTTACCAGAAGCCCCATTGTTACCCTTATTTTGTTATACTGCTGTGGGTTGGTTAGATGGCATTAACTATGTGCCTGCTGTTAGAATCGAACAAGATATTCGCCAGGATTGTGAAGGATATGATCAAGAAACAATTGAGTATGGCACAGCACATTTATTAAAAACTTATGGTGAAAATAGATTGGTGCAACACCTGATGCAAAACTGCTGTATGACCTATCATTGTCCTGCTGCAAGAAATTTAGCTATGGGAAGATGGGAATGTCCTATCCCAATTTCACCTGCTTGTAATGCGAATTGCATAGGATGTATTTCATTCCAACCAATCGAGGAAGAAATTGTTTCTAACCAAGAACGTTTATCCTTTAAGCCTACTGCAGCCGAAGTGGTAGAATATACTGTACCACATTTAATGTCTGCACCTTTTCCAATTGTCAGTTTTGGACAAGGTTGTGAGGGTGAACCATTGTTAATGTGGGAGACCATCAAAGAAGCGATTATTGAGATCAGAAAACATACGGACAAAGGCAGTATCAATATTAATTCAAATGGTTCTAATCCAAAAGCAGTGGCTGAATTGGCTGCTGTTGGTCTGGATAGTTTAAGAGTGAGTACCAATTCTGCTAGGCCTGATATTTACAATGCTTATTACCGCCCAAATAATTACACCTTCCAAGATATTGTTGAAAGTTTAAAAGCAATGACTGCTGCAGGCAAGTGGACTAGCATCAATTATTTTGTTTTCCCTGGCATGACGGATACGGTGGCAGAATATGAAGCACTAAGACAATTGATTAAAGACACGGGATTAAAAATGATTCAATGGCGCAATTTCAATATTGACCCAGATTGGTATCTTGGAAAAATTGGCGTGACAGAACCAGGAGAAATCATGGGTGTGAAACAAATGATGGAATTAATTAGAGAAGAATTTCCTGATTTAAAATTTGGTTATTTTAATCCTCCTATCGAAAGAATCAAAGGAGATTACGCAACTGAATTTGCACATCATTAATGTAACGCAATCTTGAAAAGACATTACAACAAACAAGTTCAATTTGGAACCTTACTAGCCATTATTGCTTGTATCATCTGGTCTGGTAACTTTATCGTTTCTAGGTATTCCATACAATTGGCTGGACCCATCAGTCTTGCGTTTTTTAGATGGTCTATTGCTACCATTACAATGCTTCCCTTTGCAATTCATAATTTTAAAAAGGAAAAACAATTATTCAAGGCCAATTTTAGTTACTTTTTCTGGATGGCACTAGTGGGTGTTGCCTTATACAACACCATGATTTACCAAGCTGGCCATTCAACAACGGCTATCAATATGGCATTGTTTGGTTCTATCATTCATCCAATTGTGGCTACATTACTTGCAGCATGGATTGTGCAAGAAAAATTAAACTGGAAAAGTATCACAGGCATTGTCTTAGGCATTGTTGGTATCCTCGTTTTATTAAGTAAAGGTGACCTCAATACTTTATTGCATTTTAAAATTACAACAGGTGATTTATGGATGATTGGAGCTGGATTATGCTTTGGTAGTTACAATGTTTTTGTTCGTAAAAAACCAATAGGTATTTCAAATAATAGTTTTCTACTTGTGCTTTTTGCAATTGGCACTATTTTATTATGCCCATTTGCTATTTATGAAATGAATTATATTCAACCTGTTCATTTTAACAAACAACTTTTATTCATAGTTTTATATTTAGGAATTGGTAACTCCACCATTGCGTATTTGTTATGGAATAAAGCCATACACACGCTGGGATCAGCAAAGACAGCTTTGTTTGGTACTTTAATTCCCTTCCTAAGTTCCATTGAAGCATTGTTTATTTTGAATGAGCAATTCAATATTTTTCAAATCATTAGTGGTGGGATTATTATTTGCGGAATCGTGATCAACACCTGGCCTTCAAAAATAAAACATGGCGCTTAGTACCATCTTATTTTTATGTTTAATAGCCTTTATTGCAGGCTATGTGGATGCGGTGGTAGGCGGTGGTGGATTGATTCAAGTGCCAGCAGGATTGATTGCAATGCCGACGCAAGCAGTTTCAACAGTCATTGGCACACTTAAAGTGCCCTCTTTTATAGGAACCTGTTTTGCTACCTATCAATATTTACAAAGGGTTAAAATTCCTTTTTTAAGAATACTCCTATATACGATCATTGCATTTACTGCTGCTTTTTCTGGCTCTTTATTACTAACTAGAATGAGTAGTCAATTTATGAAACCAGTGCTCTTTTTTGTATTGCTTGCGATGGCGATTTATACATTTACCAAAAAAGACCTTGGACAATCCGTGCAGAAGAATGACATTCAATTTCCGATGCTAAAAGGCATCCTAATTTGCCTATTCATTGGTTTTTATGATGGTTTCATTGGGCCTGGCGCAGGAAGTTTATTTGTACTTGCATTCATTGCTATTTTAGGATATGATTTTATGCAAGCAAGTGCGCATGCGAAAATTGTAAACCTTTCAACTAATCTTGGCTCATTGATCTTATTTATAGGCAAGGGCGTAATTCTTTGGCCGGTGGCCATCCCCATGTCTATATGTAACGCCGCAGGTGGATTTTTTGGTTCTAGAATGGCTTTAAAGAAAGGCAATCAATTTATTCGTAAAATTTTCTTAATAGTGATCGTAGCTACCTTGTTAAGATTGGGATATGACGTTTTTTTGCATTAATTTTAAACTATGCAATTGAGTTTTGAACAAGAAAAGAATATTAAAGCTGCTGTCTATACTGGACTGATCTGTCTTGGACTTTCGCTGATCTTTTTTGTTTCAAAATTTCAGGAACCTGCACCTAAAGTAGTTCCCCCATTGCCTGAATATATGGAGGTGAATTTAGGCAATAGCAATACTGGTGCTGGGGAAATCCCTCCAATGAGTAAAGCAGCGCCTGCTCCTGAGAAAGGTGCTACATCCAATAAAACAAAAGCGGCTTCTAGTGAAGCTTCAAAAATAAATGCAGTCTCCAATGTCTCCAATGATGCCAATGACAAGGCCATTCGTTCTGGCAAAGTAAAAAATATTGCAAAAAACAATCCAGTGCCTATCCCTGCAAAGCCTAAAGCTTTAATGGGGAAATATGCGGGCGGAAACGGGGCTGGTGGCAATAATCAAGACAGTTATAATAATGTGAAAGACCAAGGCATAGCTGGAGGCAAAGGAGATCAAGGCGTTGAAAATGGCTCTATCAATGGTAAAGCCTATACTGGAAGCGGCGGACCTCTTGTAACCAAAGGTGATCGCCGTGTTACAAAGACCTATTCATTCAATGGTGATGTTCCCCCTGCAACTATTTATGCAGAGATCGAAGTCAATCCTAGTGGTGTGGGAAGATTTATTCAAATTACAAGAGGTTCTTCCTCCAATGACCCAAAATACAAAAGCGCAATCAAAGAATACTTAACAAAAATTAGTTTCAATTCGGCTGATCATAGTTCTACAGTGACTGTGAAATTCAAATTCGATCTCCAATAAGCCACGAAATGCCTATGCGGTATCAAGAAACGATTGACTATTTATACACTAGACTCCCTATGTTTAGCAGGATTGGTGCTGCTGCAATCAAACCAAATTTAGATAATACCATTGCTATTTGTGAATTTCTTGGACATCCAGAAAAAAAAATCAAAACCATTCACATTGCAGGCACCAATGGTAAGGGTTCCACCAGTCATATGCTTGCTTCCATTTTTCAGGAAGCAGGATACAAAACCGGATTGTACACTTCGCCTCATTTATATGATTTTAGAGAACGTATCAAAGTCAATGGGCAAATGTGTAGTCAAGATTTTGTCATTGACTTTACCAATAAAGTAAAACCATGTATTGAAAAAATAGAACCCTCTTTCTTTGAAATTACGGTGGGCATGGCTTTCGATTATTTTGTACAAGAAAAAGTGGACATCGCCATCATAGAAACGGGTTTAGGTGGCAGGCTAGACAGTACGAATGTAATTGAGCCAGAACTATCCATCATTACCAATATTGGATTTGACCATATGGCCCTATTAGGAAATACCTTAGAAGCCATTGCATCCGAGAAAGCTGGCATCATTAAAAAAGATACCCCTGTTGTAATAGGCGCATTAGATCCTGCTACAAAAAAAGTATTTGAGGACAAGGCCAACCAAGAAAATGCACCCATTTATTTTGCAGAAGATTTTATTGAATTTATATCCTTTCAAAACAATTGGCAAAATGCTTTGTTTGAATTCAATCAACCCCTTATTTATTTACTAGACGCTCCAATTTTTCCAAAAAAATTCACTATTGAATGCGATTTACCTGCAAAATACCAAGCTAAAAATTTAAAATCAGTGTTAGTGGCCACTCAATTGCTTTCAACCATGGGCTGGAAGCTCACGGCGGGTAAAATAATGAAAGCATTGTCACAGATCAAAAAAAACAATGGGTTAATGGGTAGATGGGAATGCATTCAAGAAAACCCAAGAGTCATACTGGATGTGGCGCATAACGAACATGGCGTGCATGCATTGTTAGAACAATTAGCATCCTTACATTATCAACAATTACATATTGTCACAGGGATGGTAAAAGATAAAGACATTCAAGCAGTGCTACAATTACTTCCAAAAAATGCATTTTATTATTTTACGCAATCACATATTCCAAGAGCATTACCAGTGCATGAATTAGCAGCAGAAGCGGCAGTCCTTGGATTAAATGGACATGCATTTGAAGATGTCAATATCGCATTAAAAGACGCAATAAAAAATGCCAACCACAATGATTTGATTCTTGTGATTGGCAGTATATTTTTAGTCGCTGAGGTTGACAGAACTCATTTTTTATAAAATTACCATCCCTTATTTGCTCTTAAAGTAGTGATATGTGCCACATGATGTTTGCCATGCCATGCATACACTGCAAATAAATCCCAAAGACTTACTTCTGCGTTTTTTCCAGGATGAAATATTTTTCGTTGCCATTGTTCCTCCGTTAAACTCGCTAATAAATTAGCCCATCTTTCATGTAAGGCATGCAATAAAGTCATTGAATAATTAATAGGTGTATCCAATGCATCTGCCATGGATACCCACTTGTTTTCATCGTATGCTTTTACAGTAGGTACTTCTTCGGTCAAGCCTAATTTAAATCTTGCAAACGCATTCATATGACTATCTGCAATATGATGCACCAACTGTTGCACTGTCCATCCGCCTTCTCTGTAAGGCGTTTCTAAATGTACTTGATCTAAGTTCATTACTGCCATTTCAACATCAGTTGGTAAATGCCTCAATGCATTGATCCATTCTTTTTTAGTGGCTTCTGAATAAGGTTTCAATTCATACTTACCAATGGGATATTTAGGGTCTATTGTCATATTGTATTATTTAATCTTCTCTTAATTGTTTTCCTGTCATATGGATAAAAACATCTTCCAAATTGGCCTTCTTTACTTCCTTTTCTTTTTCAAATCCACTCTCTACCAACTCGTCTATCAATTGATTGGGTGAATTGATGCCAATGATTTTACCACTATCAATGATCGCCACTCTATCACATAGCACTTCTGCTTCATCCATATAATGTGTTGTAATAATAACAGTGGTGCCATTGTTTCTAATTTCTTGAATCAAATCCCAAAGATTACGTCTAGCTTGAGGATCCAACCCAGTTGTAGGCTCATCTAAGAAAATGATTTTAGGACGATTGATGAATGTGGTGGCAATAGAAAATCTTTGCTTCTGTCCGCCACTCAATTCCTTGAACTTTGATTTTGCTTTGTCTACTAAATCTACTTTAGCCAATAGCTCCATCGGATCCATCTCCATTTGATACAACCCAACAAATAATTGAATGAGTTCTGTTAAATTCAAATTAGGGTAAAATCCAGCAGTCTGTAATTGTACCCCAATGATTTTCTTAATGGCTTCTGGATCTGTGTCTAAATTCATCCCATCTACGATTACTGTCCCTCCAGACTTTTGCCTCAAAGTTTCAATGATTTCTAAAGTAGTAGATTTTCCAGCTCCATTCGGTCCTAACAAACCAAAAATCTCTCCCTTAAATACGTCAAAGCTAATGCCTTTAACTGCTTCAAAGTCGCCGTAGGACTTGGTCAAATCCTTCACTTGTATGATGGGTTCTTTCATGAATTCTTGTATTAAATCGTTCTTTAGCAAAAATAACCTAACTAACTTATATTTGCCCTATCAAAATCAGATATATGAAGGTAGGTATTTTAGGCGGTGGACAATTGGGAAGGATGCTTTTACAAGCAGCAGCGAATTATGATCTAACTACGTATGTTT
>Ga0209135_1000972_pt1 | contig 10236 bp, 6 predicted proteins | sample LauGreSBDMM110SD_4_FD_187570 | JGI IMG/M metagenome (GOLD analysis project Ga0209135, IMG submission 187570) | Freshwater lake microbial communities from Lake Michigan, USA - Su13.BD.MM110.SD (SPAdes) (version 3) | ecosystem: Environmental > Aquatic > Freshwater > Lake | place: Lake Michigan, USA... | reverse complement strand
AACGTGCAATCGCCAAAGCCCGAGCAATTTCTGCAAAACGTGCAATCGCTAAGCCCGAGCAATTTTTGCAAAACGGGCAATTGCTAAGCCCGAGCAATATCTGCAAAACGTGCAATGGCCAAAGCAAGCACGTGCGATTTCTGGAATTGTTTTTACGTGAATGACGTTTTTTTTAATACGGCCGCCAAGGTTTTATTACGGCCCAGTCCAATCTTAAAACAATCTGTACATTTTGTTGCAAGGCTTTTTTTTTACGCCGTGGCAGCAGCAGCAGCAGGCGTCTCCTTGATGAAGTGGTGCTTGATGTAGGCCTGGAGGTTGAAATAGCTCAACTTGTCCTCGGGCTTGAGCTTGAGCAGCTTGAGAAGGGCCGCATCGGGGAGGATGAAACGACCATTCGTGGGGTCATGGAGATTGTTGGCCTTGATGTAGGTGTTCAGGGCATTCGTCACCTCCACACGTGCAAGCTTGGTGGTAGCGGGTTTTCCCAAAAAGGCGGCCAGCTCGTCGCTGATGAGCGTAGGAATGTTGAATCCCGAAGGCTTGCGGTTGGTGCCGTCACGGTTCTTGGAACCGCCCTTTTTCTTGCCCGCCGACTTTTGAGCAGCCTTGAGCTCCTTGGTAATGGACTTTTCGAGAACCTTGATGTTTCCCTTGGTCGCCGACAAAATCGTCGTCAACTGGTGAACCTGAGCATTGAGCTCGGCCAACTTGGCCGTCACCTCCGACGTGGAGGCGGTCGCGCCGTCGACAATCATCTTGTTCTCGTCCTCCCCAGCAGGAACAACTGGAACGGGAGCAGAGGCAGCAGGAGGTGCCGCCGACTCCTTCGGAGCCTTTTTGGGAGCAGCAGTTTTCTTGACCGTGGATGCGGCCGAAGAAGCGGCAACGGCCGCGGGAGTAGAAGTGGTGGTGGGTTTGGAAGACGCGGTGCGAACCATGGTGCTGAACGGAATACTGGTGGGAGTATACTGTCTAGAGGGACACTTTTTTAAGCCATTTTAACGCAAACCATTTTTGTTGGTCATCAGTTCCGTCGTCGTCGATGCAACGCGGTCGATGTCTTCGGACCGTGCCGCCGAGTTTGCAAAGCGGTCGATGTCTTCGGACCGTGCCGAGTTTGCAAAGCGGTCGATGTCTTCGGACCGTGCCGCCGAGTTTGCAACGCGGTCGATATCTTCGGACCGTGCCGAGTTTGCAAGAAGAACATGATGCGCCACACCAAATTTGATGCACCAGTGTATGCATTTTTGCACATTCGCTTTGATAAGCGCATCCACTTTGTCCTGTTTCAACCGGTAACAGTCCATCAACGACAACGTATAATAAATGTTTTCGATTTGCTGTTGCCCGAAAATGGCATTGTACTCCTCCATCCGAGACAGAAACACCAACGGCAGTTCGCGGTTCAAAAAGCGAAACGCCTGAATTTCCGTCGCGGACAGCATCTGACCAAACACCCGCACAAAGTCGTTTCGTACCTCTGTCGTAACGCCTAAAAACCCCTTACAGACGACGTACTTTTCCGAGTTGGCATACCGACTGGTCTGCGGTTTGGTGAGGTAGACTTTTTCGTACAGGGACGACAAAATCGCTAAACAATCCAACGTCTGAGGCATGAAGCAGTCGAAAACTTTCAAGATGAATGCACCCCCCGGTTTTTGCAGGCAAACTGCATAGACCAATTGCGCAAACAAGAGGCGGGTGATGTGAATCTCCTGGTCGTTGAAATTGGTTGAAAAGTCGAATCCACCGTCCCCCGTCATCAAATTCATCCATCCTCCATATTTCGCAATACAATGGTTCAAATTCGCCATGGACAAAATGTCTCCCGTGCCATCTGCACCTTTTTCAATCGAGACCGTATCGCGGTGTTCCTGTAAAAAGTAGTGTGACTTGCGCCATCCCGGCACACCCGAATCACTGCCATGTTTCCTGCTTTCGGCGGGACTCTCCTCAATCGTCATTCCAACATACTTGTCGCGACTACACCGTCGCATGTCGGCCAAGGCTTCGATGAATCCCCCCGGCCCCTCGGCCAAATGAAATGCCGCCAGTGGTTTTCGGTCCGATGTCACCACATGGAAAAACTGGACCATTTCAATCATTTTGAAATACGACCTCGACAATGGCTTGTGTTTACTTACACTTTTCCGTTTCCCGGGCACTGCCGTGTGGATGTATTCGTACGGATTGGTGTACCGCTTACACACATCCCACTGGTCCTCTTGGGCATCAATGCGACGTTTAATATCATACAGGTAATGCGACAGCGAATTCGAAATCACGGGCTCCGGATGCGTCAATGGTTGACAGTCCAACGCCTTGTGCAATTCCGGATGGCATCGTGGCAATAAAAAGTGCAGCATTTTTTTTTCGGGGTTACACGTTTTACAGCATAAGGTTAAGCATTTATATCGTTTTCAATGCGACGTGCCCAGCGAGCACATGAAATCTTCCGAGTTCTTTTTGTTACAGTGTCCAACAATCAAACGCTTGCGTTTGCAAGATTTGTCGTAGAGTTGGTGCGCGGCTTCAAGCGGTGCGTGACACATGTGGAGTGTCACGACTGCCTCGCTCGGGGACTTCTTCTCGGGCCGAGGAGAATGAATTCATTTCGAAAAAAGCAAAGTGCGCGGAAGCGTTTCTCCTTGGATGCGTTCAAAATCGTCCGCAAACTGAGTTTCGTCGACCGAACCAAAGTGTGTGCAACACTACCAGCAATTTTTCCTGGTTCGTTGGACGCACACCCACAAACACACCTCCCCCCAACGGCGGTGCACATCCCACGTCTTTTTTTTTAAAGATGGAACTTTCACCTTGGTTCGAACGACAGAACAATCGCGGGAAACGCCCCACGTCGGTCACCAAAACGGTTCTTGAGGTCATCACGCTCATCAAAGACGGAAAGGTTCAGAATCCCATGTTTCAGCGGAACCAGGGATGGGAGATATTTCCGAAAAACAAAAGTTCAAGTTACTATGAATACATCGAGTTCCTCTACGAAACTTGTCATTCCTTCAGTTCCTTCAGCTGGGCCAAATACACTGACGCTCAAGGAAACGAATACTTTGTGAACATTGACGGGAACAATCGTATGGCGGCGTTGATTTACTTTTACGATCACCCTCTTGTCTTGTTTTCGCGAAAAAATTCGGACGATGACAAATTCCACAATTTCGGCTACTTTCGCGCGTCTCCGACCGTTTTCAAGGACATGTTGGAATTCTTGGAATCTGTGAATCTGCTCCAATTGATGACCATGACCATGAGGTCGTTTCGGAGAGATCACGCGGAATTGTTCAAGTCGCTCACCGAGGACGAACGTGAGTATTTCGAAGACGAATTGGAGCGCACCCAGCACAATCTCAAAACGACGGACCATAGTGGCAACCTGGTGGAATTTTATAAAGAAGTCCTGGTGAGCATCAACATCTTGGACAAGCCCAATCTCGACGAATTGGCGGACATTTACCACAAGATCAATGGCAAGAACAATCCCATGTCGGCCTCGGACATTGCGGCATCCACGCTCATGACAGCCAATCAGTTTCGACTGTCCTTCGATCCGGTTTTCGAAACTACGTTGCGGCTAACGTTGGACCAGTATTATGCGGATAAGTGCATCGGAGAGCGAGTGCAGCGTCAGTCATGGACCACAAAGCGGGAATTCAATGGGTTTGAATTTCTGGTCGGGTTCCAGGATTACTGCAGTCGACAGTTCACCTTGGTGCCCAAATTTCTCGACGAAATAAACGGCAAAAACAAAAACAACAAAGGGTACAGTCTTTTTCTCAAACTTTTTGACTTTTTCTTTGGACTGGTTCCCCAACAATTCACGACGGAAAACGTCGAGACCTACACGCGCAAGATTAGGGACGCACTCACGGTCTTGCAAAACGTCTTAGACCATGCCTTTCCCGCAACTCTGAAATTTGCCCTAAACGCCAAATCAAAGTACAAAAAAGATGTCATGTTTGTGCTCATCATTGTGACATGCAAGCTCATGGAGAATGTCACCGCCACGGTACGCGACCACATGCTGCGCAAAGTTCTGATTTACCACTATTGCGTGGAAACATCGAAACTCTCGAGGGAAGTCAAGGCAGCCTTTAAGGTGTGCGACGATCTCCGATACCAAAGTGGCGGCGATACGATCCGCTTGAAGGCCCAAGCATTTCAGCGGAATCCATGCGAGTTCGGACTATATGTGACCCGTGACAAACTGCGGGATTTGTTTCTGGCCATGATTCAGGCACACAATGAGAACGCCGCGGCCTGTCTTGACAAGGGAAGTGTACGTGTCGCCCTGCCTGACGGAATCTTGTTGATGATGAGCATCTACTTTCACAGCAATGTGCCGTATTACAAACACGGCAAGGAGGAAAAAAACTGTGACCACATTGCTCCAGCGAGTACGAGATGCCCCGCAGAAAAAGTCGTCTTGTCGCGCGTCGGCAACTACATGATTTTTGGAGCCAGTTTGAACAAAGCTCGCCGAAACAAGTCGATTCAATTCTACTACGACAAGGAACCTCAACTCATGCAGTGTCTGCATTATCCCTCTGTCGAAGATTACGATGCCATGGTCTATTATGAGGAGAATAACCCTGTGCTGCGTGACGCGGAGAAATTCCAGCGCTTCGCAGAATGGCTCGAATCCGTGTACGTCGATGAGGCCATCAAATATGTATTTCCTTAGTGTACTCTTAGAGCTACTACAGGCCTTGACACATTGTGTATAAAACTCGAAACATCATGTCACACGCATTTATTTTTCTTCTTCGTCCTTCTCGGAACGAATTTCGATGCGCACGGCCTGGCCCAGAGCCCGAAACTTTTGTTTCTTTTGTTGCGGCGCGGGTATCCCCACTGCGGATTCGGAATGTTTCTGTTTCACGACGTCCTTGTCCTTGTCGTCACGCAACGTCACACTCCGCACCTTTTTGAAAATGTAGTATCGGTTCAGGAACGAAATCGTCTTTTCGGCCGGAGTCATGTGCAAGGCCCGCTCCATGTCCCTGCGCATCGCATTGTTTTCCGTCGCTTGTTCCTCCAACTGTCCAAACAATTCGTCAAAGACACCCGTGCCCGAGACGAAACCACACGTCTTGGCTTCTGCGGCATCTACCAATACAAACCCGTAATTCTCCATTTCTCGTTTGAAATACGACGGGTGCACTAGATATTCCCGATTGTGGGTATTTATCGAATCCTGGTACACGTCAATGGCGTAGCCGAGCGACGTCTCATCGTCGGGAAATTCGGCGTGAGTATACTGCTTCGTAATGCCAAACATCTTGTGACCCGATTGTGGCGAATGCAATTCAAACGTACGGCCTTGGTCCACCTCGCGGAGTCGATCAAACACGCGATTCCCGTCAAAACAGGTGCATAGAAAATACCCTTGTTCACGCGTACATTCCGCAATGTTTCGCAACAATGCATGCAGCGTTTGCTTGTCTTTGAAAAAATAATGCACCGCGAATTGACAGGAGGTCACGTGGAATCCGCGTTCGGCGGCACCGTAATGGGGATACACGCCGAGACCCAGTTCCGTCTTGTCACGGGGTCCCTGGCCAAAGAGGGCCTTGACAATGGCCTTGTCTCTCAGACTCGAAAAGGCCTCGCCACGGCGAATGTTCAGTTCCACATTTCCCTGGAGGAAAATGGCCAAAGGTAAATTCGACGAAGACGAGGACAATTCGTTGATAGCCGACGTCGGCTGACCGTTTCCCCCTCCTCCGCCGACCATCAAGACGCTCGGGTCGGCACTCGTGTCCGCGACAATCCGTTGTTTGGAATCACTATATCGAAACAGTCCCAAGTAACGCGCACAAGCCCCGTCCTTGCGATTTTCGATATTGTCGTGCGACAAGTCGACGCCAAAGACAAAGTGCAACCCGGCATCGGCCCATTTCCGCAAGTCGCCCGCTTTTCCCACCCCCAAATCCAACAATTGTTCCCCCGGATGACACACCCCCTGTATCAAACGCCGTTTGACAAAATGATTGTGAAACTGACGGAGTCCCTTGGTAGCACTCGTTTCACCCCCCACACGATTGTAATAGACGTCGTCCTGAATCGTTTGGGGCACCTGCTCGCCCGAGGTAATCATGTCCACCGTCACTTCGTACCACATGGACCGCCAATTGCTCTCCGCGACGTGAAACGCATTGCCATAATTCTTGTAGCCCATGCGCAATTCATTCGTCTTGTCGTACCGCACCCGCAGTGGTATCCAGCGACGTCGCGGATTGTCCCGCGACTTGTCGTACCTAAATTCCACAATCATGTCCTCGTCAAAATACTCGCCCTCTTCCGTAAACAGGACATACTCGCCATTGCCCTGGTCTGTCGCCGTCCATTCGCAAATGGCCGCCTCCGGGTCCGCCGGATCCGCCGGCTCAAAGGCACACGGCAAATAGTCGTCCTTGCTGTTTTGTGACGGCTCCAATGTCCCGTCCAACATCATCTTTTGTGGATTCAAATAGCCGTGGTCCCGCGGATTGAAGCCGCAACAGAGGGTCAACGTCTTGAACTTTTCGACCGACGTGGGACGTGTCAAATCCGTCCCGGGCGTATAGATGGCGTGCACATCGTGGAGTCGCGTGGCCGTGTGCTTGATGCGCACCAGGAAATCCACCGTATTGAATTGCGGCGGTTTCCACTTCAAGGCCGCCTTCCATGTGAATTTGTGGAGTGGTCCCGCATGCCCGACCCGGTCGGCACCCACGCCACAGTGCGTCGGCGTGAAAATGAGTCCGTCCGTGTGATACTCGTACGCGAAGTGTTGGATGGCTTCCCAAATTTCCTTGCATGCTGCGAAAATGTCCTTTTCGTACGTTGTCAAAAAGGTCTTGGCTTCCACTACAAAGTCCGTCGCCTTGACTTGCGATGTGTCTTTCGACTCTTTGTTGGACTCTTTTGATTTCGGAACCACCAGCTGCACGTCGGCGACCCACTTTTGAAGCAATGGCAACCGAAACCGTTGTTCGTATTGTTGGGAGGATTCCTTTTCCGATTCTTTGTTCGTCGGACCTGGTGTTCCTTCGGTCGGGGTTCCTTTGGTCGTTCCTTCAACAAAGGGCGGCTCGTAAAACGCCAATTCCCGTTTCGACTTGCCCCCCCAAAAATAAATGTCAAACACCTTGTATTTATGAATGGCCTCCCCGTCACGATTCCGCGTCAATTGCTCACCGTCCAACAAGGAATTCCACTGTCTCTCATCCTTAACGGAACGACCCGTATAGACCACATTCATCGTCGTATCCAACAAGTAGACCTTGCCCGTGGTAGGCGAAACAAACATCAATTTGCGTTCCCCGTCGGCCTTGTCCGTGACGGAATAGTGCGACCGAATATTGACGTGGCCGTGCGTTGACGCAGCCTGCGGTTGAATGTGTTCCAGCTGCAAGGTCATGGGCTGCGGACCCACAAAGTGGTGCGACGTGATTTTCCAACTCGAAGACATGGTCTGTTTTTCATGGCGTTGTTCGAGGTCGATGCCGTGCAAAAGACACATGTATTCGTGGAGCACGCGATTGCGTTCTGTAAATCCAATCGGAAACGGACTCCCCTGCAATCCCGACAAGACCAGCCGAATACAGTGTCGCACCGAAGCCACGACGGCCGACGAGGTGGGAATCTGCGACATGCGGGAATTGTCCAGTTCCAATTCGATTTCGTACGACTCGGCATTGTCAAACACGTTGGCATCCTGCACCGTGAACTCCGGAATGGGCACGCGCTGCCTGGTCTGGGGATTGTACTCCGTGGCGGAACCCTTGATGATGCTCACGTCCAAAAAGACGGGATGTTTCGGATGACGGAAGCGCACCCGGTTCAAGAAGCGAAACGTCTTTTTCAAATTCACCCAGTTCTCAATCGTCTTTTGCACCACATCCGATTCCGACGGCAGCCAGTGCTTTTCCATTTGGTAACTCACCCGGAAATTGAAATCCGTAAACTCGACCGGTTTCAGACGTTGCGGGTCCTTGCCCGGCACCTTGATTTCCGGTGCCCGTTTCTGCGTAAACTTGACCTTTTTCAAGTCCAGACCCCCGAACTCGTCGTCCATCTTGTGCTGCTGCATCAGTTTCGACAAATTGTTCGTGCGGACATATTGTTGCACTAAATCCAATCCACAAATCTCCGTCCGAATGTTGGAAAACACGTGCCGTTGCTGTTTTGTGTTGAAATATTCCGTGTTGATGCGCAACATGTGCATCCCCTCCGGGTCCTCCGTCGTAAATCCCGCCTTTTGGAATTGTTGGATAACCTTGTCGTAGTCCAGCTTCGAAAATGCCCGACCCGCTTTGCGATTCGTCCCGAACCGGACTTCGCACTCCACATCCCGGGCATCGTACTGCGCTCCATAGTGCTGCTCAAAGGCGGGTTTCGGCATCGTCGTCGATTTGTGATACAGGTCCAACAGCGACTCCATCTCCTTTTTGGAATTGTCGCGTTGTTCGTCTGGATTCTGGTGCATCAAGTTTTTGCCGAGGGACTGCTGCGATTGGACGATGCGGTGCTCGAGTTCCTGGATTTTCTGCGACGACCGCAGGATGGGATTGCGGTCCTGCGCCGGCAGTTCCAACAAATAGGCCCGCATCGTCGCATTCCGAATTCCCTCAAAGGCGCGGTTCAACTCGGCATCGCCCAGATCCAATTCCTTTTCCTTGTCCGTCGTCATAACTACTCGTAGATTGATAGATAGGTTACAAGGATATTTTTATTTTCTCCCACAAACCGTCCCCACCCGTTGAAATGAAATGAATGGTTGACGGTGTGCAATACGTTGTGTGGTTTTACCAGGACAAGGCCTTGTACACTTCGTCGTAGACTTCCTGTTTGGTCCCGGTGGTCGACCGTCCCACTCTCATCGCCAACAGTTTCAGGTCCTGGACCTTGTACCCCGTCATCCCTTTCAATGGCGTCGGTTGACGAAAATCTTGCTTTACCAGACTCGACACGTCTTTTTCCATGCTGGACACCCGAAATGTGTCCGACCCTCCGATTTTGGAATTCTTGTTACGAAAAATGGTATGCGTCGGAACATCCTCATCCTCCGTCCCAACAAACTCCATATACATGCGTTCACTTTCGTGAATGACCTGCACGTTCATCTTGTAATACAGACACCACAAATACAGTGCCCCCCACGTGGTTTTCGGAAGAGACAAAATGTCCGCCATGTACTCTTGGAGCTTCGTTTTCGACAGGGGCTTTGTTCCCGGTTGGAATCCCGGCTTGTTTTGCAAAAATCGCACGGGCCTAAGCGATTGCCCGTTTTGTAAAACGGACACGCGATTGTCAGTCACCCATTTCACAAGCGCCGTTTTTTCCTGAATTTCAATGTTGCGGTCGGTGGACTGCGGTTGGCCATGAGCCAGGGCATACACACACCAAAAGAGGGTATCCGTTTTCGGCGGAGGTTGATATACCATTCCGCGATTGGATGGTTGTTGGAATGTTGAACCACGATCGGGTTCTCGTCGTGGCAATGACTCACCCAGGGGAAACTCGGGCGTGTCTCTAGAAGAGCAAGGCGGGACCATCTCTGTAACGGCATCGTCCTGCTTCGTGCGTTCCAACATCATCCAGGGTTCAAGCTCGGCCACGTCGGTAACGGGCTTGGTTTGAAACACGCGGGCATTTAGAAACGTGGTGACTTGGGAGAACATGTTGGGCTCATGGAGTTTAGGACGATGGGTTTATGTCACTTTTAGAAAACCCTTGGGGAGTTCATCCAGTCAAGGACCGTGTGAGACGACACATCGCATTCCACTTCGTGCGTGTCCCATCCATGTTCGAGTGCTCCGTATGTTGCACCGAGGCCAAAGAATCTGCGAAATTCAAACGCATTGCTTGTCCCGGATGCGACTACGTCGTGTGCAGTCCTTGTCAAAAACAGTATGCCAAGGTCGAGTGTATGAATTGCCGTTCCTTGTTTACCACGGCCTTTGCGAGCGACCGATTGGGGTCCAAGTTTGTCCAACAAACCGCCAAGCAAACGGTACTTTCCGAACTCATGACGCAGCAGCGTCGTGAGCTCGACACCATCGGTCCGTTGGTCGAGTGGACCAAGCAGTGCCGCGAAATCAAAAAGACGAAACGTTTTGGCGTCAGTGTCTTGATTTCCGATGCTCCGATTGCAACTGCCACACCACCCAACGAGGGCGAAGACAACGCGACAGCGACGGCGACGGCGGCTGCTCCCGCTGCGTCCCGCAT
>Ga0209135_1000971_pt1 | contig 10236 bp, 9 predicted proteins | sample LauGreSBDMM110SD_4_FD_187570 | JGI IMG/M metagenome (GOLD analysis project Ga0209135, IMG submission 187570) | Freshwater lake microbial communities from Lake Michigan, USA - Su13.BD.MM110.SD (SPAdes) (version 3) | ecosystem: Environmental > Aquatic > Freshwater > Lake | place: Lake Michigan, USA... | reverse complement strand
ACTTTGCGGGCGGCACGCAGCTGGGAAAATCGCTGGCGCATCTGCGTGTCAATTTTGCAAAAAAACTCACAGGCAGGCGTACCGTGGTGTTGTTAATCAGTGATGGGCTCGATACGGGCACCGCAGAAACGCTAGACTCGGAGCTTGTTTGGCTCAAGCGACACACACGCTCTTTGCTTTGGCTCAACCCTCTGCTCAGATTTGAAGGCTATGCTCCCATTGCAACAGGGGCAAGTGTTTTGAATCGGCATGTGAACGGCATGTTGGCCATACACAATTTGTCGCGTTTGGAAGAACTGGCAAGTGCCTTGAACAAGTTGTTAAAAATAAAATAGGAGAATTGCACATGGACATGCAAGGTCAACGCGTACTACACGTCACCCAAGCGCAAGCATGGGACGCCCTCAACGATCCGGAAATTTTGAAATCCTGCATTCCAGGCTGCGACAAATTTGAGCTGACAGAAGCCAACGTTTACAGCGTGGGGGTGGCCATCAAAATTGGGCCTGTGTCTGCTAAGTTCTCGGGCAAGGTCAGCCTCTCTGACATTCAAGCACCCAATTCATATGCGCTGAATTTTGAAGCGCAAGGCGGTGTGGCCGGATTTGGCAAAGGCGAATCACAAGTTTCTTTGCATCCCCATGCTGAAGGCTGCGAATTGAAATACACGGTGCACTCCACAGTGGGTGGCAAATTGGCCCAACTGGGTCAGCGGCTGATTGATGGCGCGGCCAAATCATTGGCCGAAGATTTCTTCAAACGTTTTGAAGAATCACTGCAAGCCAAATACCCTGGCGCTGACGCATCAAGCACACCGCCCATTGCCGAAGCTACACCCTCCTCTGGGTCTGTGCCCTCATGGGTTTGGTTGGCGTTGCTGGTAGGTGCTGCGGCTGTATGGTCATTGGTGCGTTAAATCAAAAATTCTAGGCATTGATCGGCATCATGGAAAACTTAGACATCGTTGTCTTGAGAACGCTCAAAACCTGGCGTGAAGCCGGGCAACGTGCACTGTTAACCACAGTGGTTCGCACCTGGGGTTCTTCACCCCGCCCCGTTGGCTCCATCATGGCGCTTTGCGAAACAGGCGCTGTGGTGGGCTCCGTGTCGGGCGGGTGTATTGAAGACGACCTGATTGCCCAATACAGCAAGGCCAACGCCCTTGTTGACAGCCCACCCCTTCTTTTGAAATATGGCATCAGCGCCGACGAAGCGCACCGCTTTGGCTTGCCTTGCGGCGGCACCTTAGAGCTGCTGCTCGAGTTCAACCCTAGCGCAGAAAGTCTGAGCCAATTGATTGAGTTCCTCGAAAAAGGACAACTCACGCAAAGGTCAACCCATTTGAAAACGGGCGTTGTGACCCTTGCAGCCACCAACGCACCCAGTGAATTGCAAATTGATGAAACGCAACTCACCAACACCTTTGGCCCAGAGTACCGCATGCTGCTCATTGGCGCAGGCCAAATGACCGAATACTTGGCCACCATGGCGCTGTTCAATGGCTTTGCCGTCACGGTGTGCGACCCTCGCGAAGAGTACAGAGGCGCATGGTCAGTGGCAGGCGTCACGGTCAGGCACGACATGCCCGACGATTTGGTGCTGAGCTTCAAACCCGACAGACGCAGCTGCGTCATTGCGCTCACGCACGACCCCAAGCTAGACGACTTGGCACTGTTGGCTGCACTGGACACAGAAGCCTTTTACATCGGTGCCATTGGCTCTAGGCGCAACAATGTTCTGCGCCAGCAGCGCATGATGGTGCACTTTGATCAAACCGAAACCTCACTGGCCAGGCTGCGTGGCCCTATCGGTATTTACATTGGCAGCAAAACACCTGCAGAAATTGCAGTCAGCATCATGGCCGAAGTATTGGCTGTGAAAAATGGCATCCCATTGCCGCGCGACATGGACGTGGCACACGCCAAAAACGCGCACGAAGGACCTGCCATAGATCCTTCTGCGCCGGTTTGTTTTACAGGGCGTTCAACTTAAGCCCTCACTTGCCTGCGTTGGGAAAGAACACCGACTCTCCGCCAATTTTGTAAGCCGCAATGGCTGCTTGTCCCTTGGCAGAAACAATCCAGTCGACAAACTTTTGGGCATCGGCTTGCTTAACATGGGTGTGTTTCGCGGGGTTCACCACCATCACACCATATTGGTTGAATAGTTTCGCATCGCCTTCCACCAACACTTTCAAATCGGCACGGTTCTTAAAGTTCAGCCAGGTGCCGCGGTCGGTCAACACATAGGCACCGGTAGAGGCGCCAATGTTCAAGGCTGGGCCCATGCCACAACCGCACTCTTTGTAGCCACTGCCTTTTTGTGCAGACACAGCCACTTGATTCCAAAAGCGAATTTCTGCAGCATGCGTGCCACTCTTATCACCCCTAGAAATGAAAGCTGCATTGCCAGCTGCGATTTTTTTCAAGGCAGCCACGATGTCATTGCCCTTCACATTGGCAGGATCGGCTTGCGGCCCTACCACCACAAAATCGTTGTACATCACAGGAAAACGCTTGATGCCAAAACCTTCGGCCACAAACTTTTCTTCGGCAGGCTGATCGTGCACAAACACCACATCGGCATCGCCTCGGCGGGCCATGTCCAGCGCTTGACCTGTGCCCAGTGCCACGACTTTGGTGTCAATGCCTGTGGCCTTTTTAAACTCTGGCAACAAGAACCCAAACAAACCCGATTGCTCAGTCGAAGTGGTGGACGACATCACAATGGATTGAGCCATGGCGTGTGCCGTCATGCCTGTCATGACCAGACCTAAAGCCAGGTGCCGCAGTTTGCGAGCCAGCGGTGAAAGTTTGAAAATTGAACCCATTAAGTTTCACCTTGCAAAAATAAAAGAGCTTCTTGACTGTGTTGCCTCAGACAATCGGCGTCGAAAAAATCAGCAGTTGGCAAGTCGGCCAAGATCTTGCCTTGTTCTAGGTAAATGACGCGACTGGCCCATCGCTTGACCTGCCCCAAGTTGTGACTGGCAAACACCAAAGTGGTTGCCATTTGCTGACCTTGCGGCTTGATGAGTTGGTGCACCAGCGCCTCCACTTCGCGTTTGGCGGGCGGATCCAAACTGGCGGTAGGTTCGTCTAAAAATAACAATTGAGGTTCACGGGCCCAAGCACGGGCCAAGGCCAATCGCTGTTGCTGTCCGCCCGATAAAGTGGCTGCATTTTGCTGGGTGACACCCGACAAGCCGACCACCGAAAGCGCTTCTTGAGCGCGCTGTTTACAAGCAGCCCAGCCTAGCTGAAGACTTCGGTCTAACCACAAGCCAATAGCCACATTGTTCAAGCTGCTGGTGCGCAGCATGTGGGGTCTTTGGAACAACATGGCTTGGCGGCAGAAGGGCAAATTCACAGTACCCTCAGTTGGCTGGTGCAGTCCATTCAACAGGCGCAGCAGTGTGCTTTTGCCAGACCCATTGGAACCAATCAGGGCCACCTGTTCACCTAATAAAACCTCGAGAGAGATATCTTGCAGCGCCTGCACACCCCCCAAGTTCAGGCTGACGTGACGCAGTGACAGCAATGCACTCATGCCACCCACCCGCGCAAACTGTTTTGTCCTTTGAGCTGTGACTGATCTTGCCAATACCTGAAGAGTGACAGAAGTGCATTCAGGCAACCCACAATACCCAACAAAATGAGACCCAGTGCCAGCGCCAAGGGCAAATCACCTTTGCTGGTTTCAAGTGCAATGGCGGTGGTCATCACTCGGGTAAAGCCCTCAATGTTGCCGCCCACAATCATGACGGCGCCCACCTCAGAGATAGCGCGGCCAAAGCAAGCCACCACAATGGTGAGCAAGGCAAATCGTTCGTTCCAAGCAAGCAACATACACCTGAACACATTGCCAGCACCCAAAGATCGCCATTGCTCGCCGTAGGCGCTCTCTGCGTCGTCCACCACTTGGCGGCTTAAGGCCGCAGCAACGGGCACCACCAACACCACCTGTGCCAGGACCATGGCTTTGAAACTGAACAGCCAACCCAGAAAACCCAGGGGTCCTGTGCGAGACAAAAGCAAATAAATGACCAAACCCACCACCACAGAAGGCAGTGCTAAAAAAGTGTTGAGCAGCGTGAGCACCATGCCGCGGCCTGCAAACTTCGAGACCCCCAAGAAACTGCCTAAAGCAATACCTATCAGGCAACCCATGAAGCACGCCGTGGCACTCACCCCTAAGGAGCGGCCAGCGATGGCCCAGAGGCCAGGATCAAAGTCACTGATGAGCTGAAGAGCTGTGGCGGCGCTGTCTAAAAAAGTATTCATACAAGAAAGGAATTGCGCCGATGCTAAACCTTTTAAATGCCCTGAACTACGCGGGTGTTCAGCTATGAAATCGCGTGCATAGGTTGCTGGGCTTTGAATCAGAATCAAGGCATAAATGAGGCACACTTAAGCGGTGTCAAAAATTGAACTTTCATACCACTTGGGATCTGAGAATTCAGCCTCCAATCCAGCTGATTTATCAAAGCCGCGTCAGCAAGCTTTGCTGCGCAATGCGCTCATGGACTTGCTTCAAGCTGTGCGTGAGCAAGGCTCGATTGCCGCTGCCGCCAAATCTTTGGGCATGTCGTATCGACATGTTTGGGGTGAATTGAAAAAATGGGAAACCAAGCTCAATCAAAACCTCATCGTTTGGGAAAAGGGCATGCCGGCTGAGTTGTCAGAATTTGCCAGCAAGCTCCTTTGGGCAGAAAGACAAGCTCAAGCCCGCTTGGCGGCGCCCATTGAAGCCTTGATGGCAGAGCTAGAACGCACCTTTGCTGTTGCCTTTGACCCCGAAGCTCATTTGCTCACCCTGTATGCCAGCCATGACGATGCGCTGGTGAGGCTGCGCGAATTCACAGCAGGTCAATCGCTCCATTTGGACATTCGGTTTTGCGGTAGCGTAGATGCTGTGCGGGCACTCAATGAAGGCCGGTGTGAATTGGCTGGATTTCACACACTCAGCCAACCCAAACTGAACAGCCTTTCGGCACAAACCTACCAACCCCTGCTCAAGCCTGGCCAGCACAAACTCATTGGTTTCGCTCAACGCACACAAGGGCTGTTGGTCAGACCTGGCAACCCTTTGAACATTCATTCTTTGCAGGATGTGATGACCAAGCGCCTAAGGTATGTCAATCGAGGTCTAGGCACGGGCACTCGCCTGCTTCTCGATGAACTGCTGACCAATCAGGGGCTGGCTGCAGATCAACTCATGGGCTACGACCACCAAGAACTGTCTCACAGCGCTGTGGCCAACTGCATTGCATCGGGTCAAGCAGATGCCGGATTGGCCATCGAAAGTGCCGCCCTTTCCTCCAGGCTCGATTTTGTGCCCTTGGCCAGCGAAAACTATTGGCTGGTCTGCCTCAAAAGCGCCCTAGAATCACCGCCCGTCCAAGCCCTCAGAAAGCACCTTGCCAGTCCGGAGTGGCAAACGGCGCTGCAAGACATGTTGGGCTACCAAGCAAACCAATCTGGCAACGTTCACTCACTCAGCAAAGAACTGCCTTGGTGGGCTTTGAAACCCAGAAAAGCCACCTAGATCAAACATTGCTTGATCGAAGGGAAAACCCTTGCCAAAAGGGGCTTGCAATTTCCTACAATTGGCTTATGGCTGTCATCAGTCATCAGCTTCGTCTTGGCGTGCTGAATTCATCAACCTAGACTTCCGGAGTGAACCCCATGGATCGTCGTTCCCTTATTAAAAATGCCGGTATTGCTGGCGTCTTGGCCGCAGGCGCAGCCCCAGCGGTTATTCACGCTCAAGCTACATTACGCTGGCGCTGTGCTTCGAGCTTCCCCAAATCACTTGACACATTGTTCGGTGTTTGCGACGTATTTGCTAAAAAGGTTAGCGAAATGTCTGGCGGCAAGTTCACCATCACCACCCATGCTGCTGGCGAATTGATGCCTGCATTTGGCGTGCTCGACGGCGTGTCCAACGGCACCGTTGAGATGTGCAACACAGCGCCTTACTACTTCTTCGGTAAAGATCCTACATACGCTATGGATTGCGCCATTCCATTTGGTTTGAACGCACGCCAAATGAACGCTTGGATGTACGAAGGCAACGGCTTGAAGCTTTTCCGTGAGTTCTACGCCAAGGTAGGTATTGTTAACTTCCCTATGGGCAACACAGGCGTTCAAATGGGCGGCTGGTATCGCAAAGAGATCAAATCTTTGGCCGACATGAAGGGCTTGAAATTCCGCGTGGGCGGTTTCGGCGGCAAGGTTTTGGAACCTCTGGGTGTTGTGCCCCAAAACATTCCTGGTGGCGAGATTTACCAAGCCCTGGAAAAAGGCACCATTGACGCAGCCGAGTGGGTTGGCCCTTATGACGACCAGAAATTGGGTCTGAACAAAGTGGCGCCTAACTACTACTTCCCTGGCTTCTGGGAAGTGGGTCCACAGTTGGCTTTGTATGTCAACCAAAAGGCTTATGACGGCTTGTCAAGCGAGTACAAGGCCATCATTGAATCCGCCTCCAGTTATGCCGGCACTGACATGCTTGCCAAATACGACTACAAGAACCCAGCTGCATTGAAGACCCTCATTGGTCAAGGCGCCAAATTGCGCGCTTTCCCAAGAGACGTCTTGGAAGCCGCATTCAAGTCTTCACAAGAAGTTTATTCCAACTTGAGCAATACCAATCCTGAGTGGAAAAAGATCTACGCAGATTACTCTAACTACCGCCGTGAAGCTAATCAGTGGTTCAGCTTGGCTGAATCCAGCATGAACAACTTCATGGAACGCCAGAAGCTGTAATCCAACTGGGCTGCCCTCAAAAGCAGCTTTTAACCAGTCCAACAAAAAACCCGCCTAGGCGGGTTTTTTGTTGTCTGCATTCAGGCCGATCAAGGCTTCTTGGCTGGGTCGTCTTTCAGCGACTCCATCAGAGCCTTGATAGGATCAACCTGATCGCCTTGATTCTCTGTTTTTTCAGCCTCAGCTGCTTGAGAGTCTGATTCTTGACGCATTTGCATCATCACGGCTTCGGCATCTACGGTAGGCTCTTTGCTACCGCCAGTAGACACGATCCCTGGGAACGCAATGATCAATCCCACCATGATCAATTGAATGATCACGAAGGGCACTGCACCCCAATAGATCTGTTCAATGGTGATTTTCTTAATGGGCTTCTGAGTAACCCTGTCGATGTAGTCTTCCGACGGAGCCACACTGCGCAAATAGAACAATGCGAAGCCAAAGGGTGGGTGCATGAACGATGTCTGCATGTTCACAGCCAACAACACACCAAACCAAACCAAGTCAATGCCAATCTTTTCTGCGACTGGACCAATGAGCGGAATGATGATGAAGGCCAACTCAAAGAAGTCTAAGAAGAAGGCTAAAACGAACACCAAGATGTTCACCACAATCAAGAAGCCCAATTGACCGCCTGGCAAACCAGTCAACAAATGCTCAACCCAAATGTGGCCATCAACACCCTGGAATGCCAAGCTGAAAACAGTGGCACCAATCAAGATGAACAACACAAAGCAAGACAGCTTCATGGTGGAGTCCATGGCCTGTCGCATGAGTTTCATGTCAATGCGCTTGCGGGCCATGGCCATGACCAAGGCACCCACGGCACCCATGGCACCGCCTTCTGTGGGGGTTGCAATACCCAAGAAAATAGTACCAAGCACCAAGAAAATGAGTGCCAAAGGCGGAATGAGCACAAAAGTCACTCGCTCTGCCATGTTGGACAACAAGCCCATCTTGGTCACTTTGTTGATGATGGCGGCGAAGAAGGCAACACCCACACCCATGCACATGGACACCACGATGGTTTCATCAAGTGGCGTTGTGTCGGGCAACCATTTGGCAAAGGCAATCGCGATGGCCAAAGAAACAGCTGTCAAGATAGTCAGGGACCGAAGGCCCGAAGTGCCGTCATCTTCCTTGATGGTGCGAGCTTCTGGAGGCAGTGCAGGAACCCATTGAGGTTTGAAGAAGCTGATCAAAATGATGTAGCCCACATACAAGCCTGTGAGGACAAAGCCTGGAACGAAGGCGCCTTTGTAGAGATCACCCACGCTTTTGCCCAATTGGTCGGCCAACACAATCAGCACCAAGGAAGGCGGAATGATTTGAGCCAGCGTACCCGAGGCTGCAATCACGCCACCCGCAATGCGGCGGTCGTAGCCATATCGCAACATGATGGGCAGCGAAATAAGACCCATTGAAATGACGGAAGCAGCCACCACACCGGTTGTGGCAGCCAACATGGCGCCCACAAAAATAACGGCAAAAGCAAGGCCACCGCGAATAGGGCCAAAGAGCTGGCCAATGGTGTCCAGCAAGTCTTCCGCCATGCCCGAGCGTTCCAGAATCAAGCCCATGAAGGTGAAGAACGGAATGGCCAGCAAGGTGTCGTTTTGCATGATGCCAAACATGCGAAGCGGCAAACTTTGCAAGAAGGTGGCTTGAATGACACCCAATTCAATACCCACAAAACCAAAGAACAAACCGCAAGCAGCCAAAGAGAATGAGACCGCATAACCGAACATCAAAAAGACGATCAGCGACGCGAACATGATGGGCGCCATATTGGCGATCAGGAATTCAGTCATTTTTGAGCTCCCATTTGGACTGCTTCACGGGCAGCCACTTCTTTTTGCAACAAGAATTCTGCAAATTCTTCCTCGGGTGTTTTGACCCCTGGCTTTTTAGAGGGGTCGGGAATCATGCCCTGCAAGAAGGCAAAACGCTTGATCAGCTCTGAAACGCCTTGAATGCCCAACAACAACATGCCCAAAGGCAGCATGACAAACACGGGCCAGCGCATCAAGCCACCTGCATTGGAAGACATTTCCTTCGTGATGAAAGCGTTAATCACCAAAGGCATGGCCAAAATGATGATGTAAGTCACAAAGGGAATCAAGAATAAGCAAATGCCCACAATGTCAATCCAAATTTGAGTGCGCTTGGAGAAACGGCCCGACACAACATCGATTTTGACGTGCTCTTGACGCAGCAGGGTGTAGCCCGCCGCCAGCATGAAAACCGCTGCAAACATGTACCACTGAATTTCAAGAAAAGCGTTGGAACTGAGGTTGAAAGCCTTGCGTGAAATGGCATTGCCAGCACTGACAAGCACTGAAAAAAGGACCAGCCAGGCCACCCACTTGCCAACCCATTCACTGAATTGGTCTATCCGTTTGGACAGAGATAACAAAGAATCCATATTGTTGACTCCGAAAAAAACAATAACCACCGATTGTAGAAAAAATGAAAAGCCCTGCAGAAGGGGTTTACCCTTCAGGGCTTGTCGCAGATCAAGACTTGATGTCGGGCCACTGATTCAAAATAGCTTTTTCAATGCCCGAGGCATCAAGCCCCTGCATCGCCATGAGCTTAGCTGGGTCACCGTGTTCAATGAACTGGTCTGGGAAGCCCAATGATAACAAGGGCTTGAGCAGCTTTGACTTTTGCAAGAACTCACCCACAGCGCTACCCGCACCCCCCATCACACACGCATCTTCCAGAGTCACAAAACAGCTGTGTTTGGCAGCCATTTGCAAAATCATGGCTTCATCCAAAGGCTTGGCCCAACGCATGTTCACCACGGTGGCGTTCAGTTTCTCAGCTACCTCAAGCGCAGGGTAAAGCAAGGTGCCAAATGCCAAGATACACACGCCAGCACCTTCGCGGCGAAGCTCTGCTTTGCCCAAGGGTACCGTGTCTAAATCGGTACCTGCCGCAACACCGACCCCCGCACCTCGGGGATAACGCACGGCCACCGGATGGTTTTGCGCATAGGCTGTGCTCAGCAACAAACGGCACTCGCGCTCGTCGCTTGGGCAAGCAATAGACATATTGGGAATACAACGCAAATAAGCAATGTCGTAGGCGCCAGCATGTGTGGCGCCATCAGCACCCACCAAACCTGCTCGGTCCAAGGCAAACACCACGGGTAAGTTTTGCAAAGCCACGTCGTGAATGAGCTGGTCATAGCCGCGCTGCAAGAAGGTGGAGTAAATGGCCACCACGGGCTTGAGACCCTCACAGGCCAAACCCGCCGCAAAAGTGATAGCGTGTTGCTCGGCAATGCCCACATCGTAATAACGATCTGGAAAGCGCTTGTGAAACTCCACCATGCCAGAGCCCTCGCGCATGGCGGGTGTGATGCCCACCAAACGCTTGTCGGCCGCTGCCATGTCGCACAGCCATTGGCCGAAGATGTGCATGAAGGAAGGTTTAGCTGGCTTGACAGCAGGCACCAAGC
>Ga0209135_1000970_pt1 | contig 10240 bp, 11 predicted proteins | sample LauGreSBDMM110SD_4_FD_187570 | JGI IMG/M metagenome (GOLD analysis project Ga0209135, IMG submission 187570) | Freshwater lake microbial communities from Lake Michigan, USA - Su13.BD.MM110.SD (SPAdes) (version 3) | ecosystem: Environmental > Aquatic > Freshwater > Lake | place: Lake Michigan... | reverse complement strand
GACTGAAGACGCTATTCAAACAGCTCGTGAACTAGCTACTCATGCATCTGACATTAAGCATTTGCAAGATGATATGGACAAGATGCTAGAGAGCATGAAGGCCATGCAAGCAACTTTGTCTGCCATTGACAAAACCTTGTCTGAAGCCAAAGGTGGTTGGAAAATGCTAATGTTAGTTGGAGGCGCCGGAGGCGCTGTTGGGTCTTTTCTGACTTACCTAGCTAATTGGTTGCCCTCAAAGTAAACACAAAGGAGATATATCATGACAGTCGGAAAAGTTAAAGATTTTGATTTTAAATCAGGCGGTATGGCTAAGGGTTACGCTAAAGGCGGTAAAGTTATGCCTCAAGGCATGATTAAAAACCGTGGTACTTTAGGCGTTATGGGTAATAAGAATCCTGGAGAAACTAGCAAACATACTGCCCCTAATTTGCCAGGTGAAAAAATGATGATGAACAAAGGCGGCAAAGCCATGATGGGCGGCGGCAGCATGCATAAAATGCCTGATGGTAAAATGATGCCTGACAGCAAAATGATGAAAAAAGGCGGCATGGCCAAGAAGTGCTGATCTATTGAATTATAATTTGTCAATACTGGGCAAGCTGCGACAGCTGCCATCTGACTACTAAAACGGGGTTAGTATGGCATATTCAGGCACAGTTAGCACAACGACATTTAACGCTCTAAAGGTGGTAGACCACGCCTTTAGGCGTTGTCGTCTGCCTGCTCAGGCCATATCTGCTGAAATGCAGACGTATGCTCTAGAATCTCTTTATTTGTTCTTGTCAGAGCTAGCCAGCATCAAGACACCTAGTTGGTGTATTGAGAAAATGGTTTTGCCAATGTATGAGAATCAGCCTATTGTCACCTTGCCTAATGGCACAGTAGAAGTTCTTAATCTGAACTATCGCACTATTCAACCGGTAACAGGCACAACTACAACTACTTCAACGTCTTACACGGTCAATTTTACAACTCAAACTACAGTAGATATTGTGGGAGTAGAGTGGTCAGGCGCATCAACACCTTTGACTTTTCAAGTCAGCACCAACGGCACAGTATGGGTAACTGTTGGAACTTTTACAGATACAGCAAGCTCAGGCGAGATTGTTTGGACTGACATCTCGGGCGCATTAGCCTATCAGTATTTTAGGATTACCTCTACAACAACTTTTAACTATGCCGTGGTGAGCCTTGGAAACATGCCCCAAGAGATCCCGCTTGGGCAGTTGAACCGAGACAGCTACGTCAATCAGAGCAACAAGGTGTTCCCAGGCCGTCCGAGCAGTTACTACTTCCAGCGTGATTTGCCACAACCTGTTGTAAACTTGTGGCCAGCTCCATATTCGGCAGCTGAACAAGCTCAGTTGGTGCTCTGGCGGCATCGTCAAATTATGGACACGGCAAACCTACAGCAAGATGTAGAAGTGCCTCAGCGTTGGCTCAATGCCATCATTGATGGCTTGTCAGCCGAGGTTGCTGCAGAGACACCTCAAGTTGACCCACAAATGATACCTGTGCTTGAGCAAAAAGCATCCATGAGTTTGCAACGTGCATGGGATGGCGATAATGATGGCTCGCCCATCCAGATCAACCCAGGCATCGGGGTTTACACAAGATGAGTGTATTCCTAGACCCTAGTGGACAAGCCACGTATGGTATTGCCATATGCGGCAGGTGCTCACGCAAGATGTTACTTGCTGAGTTGTCGCCAGATCCAAATTACCCAGGCCTGATGGTTTGTGAGAAAGACCGCGATGAGTACGACCCGTACCGCCTTGCGCCTCGTCGCCCTGACCAGATTGTCCTTCCATTCAACCGCCCTGACACACCTATCAATACTCACCCTGCTGGTGTAATTCAAGAAGCTGGCGACTTGTTTATCATTACAGAAGACGGTAATGAGTATTTGGAGTTCTAAATGTCTGATGTCCCAAGCAATCTAATACCAACCAGAATTACGCAGCTGCCAGTAGCTCCTGTGGCTGATGAAGACAGCTTGATGATGATTGTCTATCAAGGCAATAATTATCAAATTCGTGTAGGCGATTTGCTTTCTGTATCTGGAGTGCCTATAACTAGGCAAGTAATTGCAGGCACTGGTATGACAGGTGGTGGTGCACTTTCTAGTGACGTGACGCTTAGCGTTGCTGTTGCTGGAATAGGAGGCACTCAGCTTGATTCAACAGGGGTGACCCCTGGCGTTTACGGTGATGCTACTAACATTCCGGTTTTTACAGTTGACACAAACGGTCGCCTGTCTACAGCAACCACAACTCCTGCTGCAGTACCATCAGTCACCGGCACTGCTAATCAGATTGCAATCTCGGCAGGCCCAACAGTCGCCATAGCCGACAACGCTGTTTTGCCTGGGAGCGGCGGCGTTGTTGTGCCAGCAGGTACTACTGGACAACGAGGCACGTCTATTGACGGCAATCTGCGTTTCAACTCAACAACAGGTTTGTTTGAGGGATACAGCGGTGGTTGGATTTCATTTGCTTCTGGTTCTGGTGTTACATCTGTTGCAACAGGCACAGGTTTAACAGGCGGTCCAATTACCTCAACTGGCACAATCTCCCTTGATAACACTGCAGTGACTCCTGGTGCCTACACAAATGCAAACATCACTGTAGACGCACAAGGTCGCATTACTTTGGCTGCAAACGGAGCAGCGGGTGGCGTAACAACATTCAGCGCAGGCACTACTGGGTTTACCCCTAGCACAGGAACTACTGGCGCAATTACTTTGGCGGGTACTTTAGCAATTACAAATGGTGGATCAGGTCAAACAACAGCTCAAGCGGCAATAAACGCTTTTGCTGGTGCAGTTACGAGTGGATCGTACTTGCGAGGCAATGGAACAAATGTGGTGATGAACACCATACAAGTTGCCGACGTGCCAACGTTAAACCAAAACACAACAGGCACAGCGGCCAATGTCACAGGTACTGTGGCAATTGCAAATGGCGGCACAGGCCAGACAACAGCAGGTGCAGCATTCAATGCCTTGTCGCCTATCACCACAACTGGAGACTTGATTCTAGGCAATGGTTCAAACAGCGCTACTCGCTTGGCAATTGGTGCTAATGGTTACTTGTTGACATCTGACGGAACGACAGCGTCATGGGCAGCAGCAGCCGGAGTTACTTCGTTTAGCGCAGGCACAACAGGTTTGACTCCATCAACAGGAACAACAGGTGCTGTAACCCTTGCCGGAACGCTTGCAATTGCTAATGGCGGCACAAATTCAACTGCCACTGCTACGGCCGGTGGTTCTGCATACGGTACAGGAACAGCGTTTGCTTTCACTGCGGCAGGCATTGCTGGTCAAGTTCTGACTTCTGCAGGCGCTGGAGCGCCAGTATGGTCAGGAATTGCTGGAGGTACATTCTGATGATTGAAGACTTAATTGAGCGCGTATTCCATGCTAGGAATGCAGCTCACATTGCTCACTGGAAAACTAAGTCCTATGCTGAACATAAAGCCCTTGGGCACTATTACGAGGATGTGATTGAAAAGCTTGATGACTTGATTGAGTCTTACCAAGGCACTTTTGGCATTATTGGTAATGTTGAAGAGCAAGAAAAAAATGTCTCAAAAATAATCCATGACGATATAATTTGGCTGAACGAAAACCGTGGCAAAGTTGCTCAGGGTGTTCCAGCCTTAGAAAACATTATTGATGAGCTCACAGGCGTGCACATGAAGACCCTTTACAAACTTGAAAATCTGAGGTAATACTATGGCACAAACAGGTTACACCCCAATCCAGCTTTATCACAGTACAACTGCCAGTAATGTTCCGCTGGCAGCTGACTTAGCTGCCGGTGAGTTGGGCTTAAACATCGCGGACATGAGGTTGTTTTGCGAAAACTCTAGCGGTACGGTTGAATTGTTGGCGGCTCCCGGCATTCCTCGTTCTGGCTCTGCAAAAACAACTAGCTATGTTCTTGCTACAGGCGATGTAGGCCAGTTGATTGAGGTAGGCGCAAGCGGTTCTATTACTATTCCAGACGCTACGTTTTCTTTGGGTGACGCAGTGCTGTTATTTAATAACACTTCTGGCAGCATCACAATTACCTGCACAATTACCACGGCGTATATTGCGGGAACAGACGCTGATAAGGCAACGATGACCTTAGCCACTCGCGGTTTGGCAAATGTTTTGTTCATCAGCGGTACAGTCTGTGTAGTTGCTGGAAACGTGAGCTAAGAATGGCATTAGTCCTCAAAGACCGAGTCAAGACCACGACCACGACAACTGGTACGGGTACTGTCACGCTTGGTGCTGCGGCTACTGGCTATCAAGCTTTCTCGGTCATTGGTGACGGTCAGCAGACTTACTATGTGATTTCTGACGCAACCGACTGGGAAACTGGTCTTGGGACGTACACGGCTTCTGGCACTACTCTCTCACGTACACAAGTCTTTGAATCCAGCAACGGTGATGCGCTAGTCAACTTTGCTGCCGGTACTAAGGATGTGATCGTAGGTTATCCATCAACGGCTACAGCAGGTGGTGTGCCTAACTGTGATAACAGCAGCATAGGCACTGATCTGGCGGGGTTCTCAACGTTTCAAGCTGCGCTACAGAGTGGCGTAACAGGCGGTACGCTGTTTGGGAATAATAATACGAATGGAATTGTAAGTACTTATTCACTGGTTTATACGGCAGCCCAAGCATATCAAGGCGGAGTGTTAGCGCCTAATGGAGATACTCATTTTATTCCTAGATCTGCAAACAGAGGTCAGAAAATATCTGCTACTGGTGTAGTTAGCACTTATTCACTTGTTTACACCGTAGGATTTGCCTATGCTGGTGGAGTGTTAGCAGCAAATGGCGATATTCATTTTGTTCCACATACGGCAAGAGTAGGGCAAAAAGTAAATTCTTCCGGGGTTGTTTCCACTTATTCATTAATTTATACAACAACAACAGCTTACGCAGGTGGCGTGTTAGCGCCTAACGGAGATATTCATTTTGTTCCCAAAGATGCAAATAGAGGTCAAAAAGTATCATCTGCTGGAGTAGTTAGTACGTATTCGTTGATTTACACTACTAGTACAACTGCATATTTAGGAGGAGTACTTGCATCTAATGGAGACATTCATTTTATTCCGGCAACTGCTCCAGTAGGTCAAAAAATATCAGCCGCAGGCGTTGTTTCTACTTACTCGTTAGTTTATACAGAAAGCCTTGCGTATTTTGGTGGTGTATTAGCTGCTAACGGAGATATTCATTTTGTGCCTAGAGAAGCAGTAGTTGGTCAAAAAATCTCTGCTTCTGGCGTAGTTTCTACGTACTCACTAGTTTATACGGTTACAAACGCATATTCTGGCGGCGTACTGGCCCCTAATGGTGATATACACTTTGTGCCACATACAGCCGTAAGAGGTCAAAAAATATCTTCTACCGGAGTTGTGTCTACCTATAGTTTGGCTTTTACAACTACTACCGCATACTCTGGTGGGATATTAACTCCAAATGGCGATATTAACTTTATTTCTTACAATGAAGCTCCCGGCCAAAAAATCTCCACGAATCCCGGTCAGCCATTAGGTCTCGGCGTATGTCTGAGTTCATTCCTTAATAAATTCTAATCATGACATTCGTTATCCGTGATCGCATATTAGTAACCAGCACCACTACAGGCACAGGTACATTTACACTGGGCGCGGCTGTTGCTGGCTATCAGGACTTTACCGGCATAGGTGACGGTAACACCACGTACTACACGATTACAGACGGAACAAATTTTGAGGTGGGCATTGGCACGTTTACGCTGTCTGGTACAACCCTAGCCCGTACACAGGTCTTATCTTCAAGTAATAGCAATGCATTGGTCAACTGGTCAGCAGGGTCTAAGAATGTCTTTGTGCCACAGCCAGCTATCAATACACAAGGAACAGCGCCTACAGGGGACAACTCTTCTATCGGTACAGATCAGGTAGCGTTTAACAACTTCCAGAAGAACCTACAGGCTAGTGTCAACGGTGGTGTGACGTTTAATAACAATGGCGTGGGTGGGATTGTTAGTACGTTTAGTTTGGTTTTTACGGCTGGAAGTTATCAAGGCGGTGTGTTGGCTCCTAATGGAGATATTCACTTTGTTCCTCACGGCGCAAACAGAGGCCAGAAAATAAACACTTTAACAGGTGTGGTATCTACTTACAGTTTAGTTTACACAGTTAGCGGTGCGTATTTAGGTGGAGTGCTTGCCGCTAATGGCGACATACATTTTGTCCCTTATTCTGCTAATAGAGGCCAAAAAATCAATGCTTCTGGGGTGGTATCTACATATAGTTTGGTTTTTACATCTTCTAGCGCGTATCGTGGCGGAGTGCTTGCGCCAAATGGGGACATACATTTTGTACCTAGTAGGACTAGGGGGCAAAAAATATCGGCTGCGGGGGTTGTTTCTACCTACAGTCTGGTTTACACAACATCAAATGCGTATTGGGGTGGCGTACTTGCGCCAAATGGGGATATACATTTTGTTCCATACGATGCCGTGGTGGGGCAAAAAATATCCGCAGCGGGAGTAGTGTCTACCTATTCTCTTGTTTATACAAGTGCAACCTATACTGGGGGAGTCTTAGCCCCTAACGGGGACATTCACTTCATACCTGAAAACGCTGTTGTTGGTCAAAAAATATCTGCCGCAGGTGTGGTATCTACGTACAGCTTAGCTCATACGGCGGCAAACGCATATAACGGTGGAGTGTTAGCCCCTAACGGAGACATACATTTTGTTCCTTATAGTGCGCTTGTTGGGCAAAAAATAAACACTACAACGGGAGTTGTTTCTACATACGGGCTAGTTTATACAACCACCGCCATGTATGTTGGTGGCGTTCTTGCTCCTAACGGAGACATATATTTTATTAACGGCGGTTTTCCTAATGTCGGCCAAAAAATCTCTACCTGCCCTGCCATTCCCTTTGGCTTAGATACCTGCCTTAGTTCATACCTCAATAAGTTTTAAGGATTATCATGGCTTTTGTCGTTAAAGACCGAGTAAAAGTAACCAGCACGACGACAGGTACGGGAACCTTTACGCTTGGCTCGGCGGTCGTTGGATTCCAAGACTTTACTAACATAGGTGACGGCAACCAAACTTACTACTGCATCACTGACGCTACAGACTTTGAGGTGGGCATTGGTACGTTTACGCTGTCTGGTACTACACTGTCGCGCACCACGGTATTTGAATCATCTAACAGCGATGCTCTCGTTAACTTTGCCGCTGGCGATAAGACTGTATTTGTTACATTTCCCGCAGAAAACACGCTAGGCACTGTACCAACGGCTGACAATAGCTCAGTAGGTACTGACTTGGTAGCGTGGCTGAACTTAAAGAAGCAGCTAGATGCAGGTGTAGTGAATGGTGTGCCGTATGCTAACAATGGGACTAATGGCATTGTAAGTACGTATTCTTTAATCTATACCGCTGCATCTGATGTGTATTTTGGTGGTGTTTTAGCCCCTAATGGAGATGTACATTTTGTTCCTGCTGCTGCAAATAGGGGTCAAAAAATATCCAATACTGGTGTGGTATCTACTTATTCTTTGGTCTATACGTTTGCTTCAAGTGCATCTTGGGGCGGCGTACTTGCGCCTAACGGGGATATACATTTTCTTCCTTATTCAGGTGATAGGGGTCAAAAAATAAATGCGTCCGGCGTAGTTTCTACGTATTCACTTGTTTATACAACGTCAGCCGCTTATGCTGGCGGCGTATTAGCGCCAAATGGAGATATTATATTTGCTCCGAGAAGTGCAAACAGAGGCCAGAAAATATCAGCCGCAGGCGTTGTTTCTACCTATTCGTTAGTTTATACGGCAGGCAATGCTTATACAGGTGGTGTACTAGCGCCCAACGGAGACATTTATTTTGTGCCAACTACTGCGAACAGAGGTCAGAAAATATCAGCAGCAGGCGTTGTCTCTACATATAGCTTAGTTTATACAACAACAGTAGCTTATCAATGTGGAGTGTTAGCCCCTAACGGAGATATTCATTTTGTTCCGTCACGAGCTATTGTCGGCCAGAAAATAAATACGTCAACTGGTGTGGTATCTACTTATTCTTTGGTTTATACAACAACAAGCGCCTATATAGGCGGAGTTCTTGCTCCTAACGGAGACATACATTTTGTTCCGCAAAGCGCAGTAGTGGGTCAAAAAGTATCGGCGGCTGGAGTTGTATCTACGTATTCTTTGGCTTATACCGTAGCAGGAGCTTATGCTGGTGGAACACTAACCCCAACTGGTGATATACACTTTGTTCCAAATAGCGCAGCAGTAGGCCAAAAAATCTCTACCAATGTCCAGCAAAAAGTGGGTTATGCTTTAAGCCCGTTTTTTAATAAATTTTAACCAAGGAGAACCCGTGTACAACAGAGACAAGATCATAGCCACGATGCAAGAGATTTACGACGAATCAAAGACGATTGCGCCTTACGTTTTGATTGCACAACCCCGTCGTAACTTGGAAGAAACCGCAGCACAGAATTTTGATGGATATGACGGCTTGCACATTGACCTGATGGGCTTCTCCCACGGCTTTGTGCATATCGGTGGTGAGAAGGTTGACGTTGCACGTAACTACTTGATTGAGCAAGCACTGACCTCTGGTGCTAAGTACATGCTGTTCATTGGCGAAGATACCGTTCTTCCTTACGATGGCTTTAAGGTCTTGCATGAAACAGCAGAAAAGAACCCTGACGCAGTGGTCACTGGTGTGTACTACATCAAATGCTCTGACGCAATGATCATGGTACGCAATCAGGATTGGATCACTATTCCCAACGTCGATCCGGGCCAGTTGATTGAGGCTTGGCAGACAGGCATGGATGTGATGATGATCCCGATCAGCCTGCTTCAGAAGATGAAAGAAGAAGCACCTGACCTGCCGTTTACCTGTATCGGCAACAACATCAACGATGAGATCCCTTTCATTGGCGAAGACAATTTCTTTGTTCACCGACTGCACAAGCGCGGTACAAAGCTCCTAGTTAACACCGACGTTCAGTGTCTGCACATGGACTTGGCAAGCGGTATGTACACGGCGCACCCATCCGTAGACCTGAAGAACTACTACACAAACATCAAGCCAACTCGTCCTTTGACGCTGGATGACAAAGAGTTTATTGACCGTCGCTGGGCTGATCGTCTGCCTGAAGGTACTGGTGGCTACAAGTCTGTGATTGAAAGATTGCTAGAAGAAGGCCAGCCGGTCAAGTTCAACATGGGCTGTGGGCGGGATCGTATTGACGGCTACCTTGGCGTGGATATGCACAGCGATACAGCAGACATCAAGCAAGACATTATGAAGCTAGACCTGCCAGAGCAGTGCGCTGACGAGATATTTGCCAGCCATGTGATTGAGCATATCCCACAGCACCGCGCACCTAAGGTCTTAGAAAAGTGGCTGGCTACACTGAAGGATGGCGGTATGCTGGTGATGGAAACGCCTGACCTTGCTGGGCTGTGCAAAGACTACCTTGAGCAAGACGGTGCAGATCAGCACATGACTGCGATGTGTATCTATGGCGCTCACGTAGACCGCATCACTCCTGATACGCAGGAAAAGGGTGCTTTGTCTCCACATCTGTGGGGCTACACGCCAAAGTCGTTAGCGGATTTGTGTACAGCGGTGGGCTTTAAAGACATCAAGATTTTGCCAGTAGAAGGGCAACATCCGGGTAAAAACTTTAGATTGGAGGCAGTTAAATGATTTCCTTAGAAGGTTTACAGTCTGGCGTAACCGGTGAAGACCGCGCTATCGCTATTTTGAAGGTTGAGCACAACGGTCAGACATATGATTGGATGACGTTTGTCCCGCCTAACACTGATCTGGCTACTTACATCGCAGATTCGGAGACCCGTGTTAAGGCTGAGATTGATGCCAAAGAAGCTGCTTGGGCCGCTCTGACACCCAAGACTCGCGAGATTGAAGGTATCAACGGTACGGAGACTGTTGCCATTAATAAGTCTGAGATTGTTCGTGCTGACAACCCTGATTACTACGCAAGCCGTCGGGCTGAGTATCCTACGCTTGCAGACCAGTTGGATGCAATGTGGAAGGGTGGAGATGCTATGACGGCAATGGCTGCAAAGATTGCGGCGGTTAAGCAGAAGTATCCCAAACCATGAACTTAGCAAGAGAGCATCTTGGAAAGATTATCAGGCTTGATGTTCTGACGGTTGTGACGCTGCCTGACAACGTGTTTAGAC
>Ga0209135_1000969_pt1 | contig 10245 bp, 3 predicted proteins | sample LauGreSBDMM110SD_4_FD_187570 | JGI IMG/M metagenome (GOLD analysis project Ga0209135, IMG submission 187570) | Freshwater lake microbial communities from Lake Michigan, USA - Su13.BD.MM110.SD (SPAdes) (version 3) | ecosystem: Environmental > Aquatic > Freshwater > Lake | place: Lake Michigan, USA... | reverse complement strand
TTATTGATTATTTTTTAGTCGGCGTTTTTGCTCGGGAATTTACCGGCGCTTTTGTTGGTGCTTTTGTTGGTGCTTTTGTTGGCGTTTTTGCTCGGGAATTTACCGGTGCTTTTGTTGGTGCTTTTGTTGGCGTTTTTGCCCGGGAAATTACCGGTGCCTTTGTTGGTGTTCTTGCCTGCAAATTTACCGGCGCCTTTGTCGGCGCCTTTGTTGGCGTTTTTGCAGGAGTATAAGTCGGCGCCTTTGTTGGCGTTTTTGCAGGAGTATAAGTCGGCGCCTTTGTTGGCGCAGGAGTATAAGTCGGTGCTTTTGTTGGCGCAGGAGTATAGGTTGGCATTCTTGTTGGCGCAGGAGCATAGGTTGATCTGTAGACAGTTGTTTGAATTCTTGATGGAGTTGTATTATATTCATTTGATGAGCTATAAGTTGTTGCAGGAACATAACTTGTTATGGTAGCGGGATTAGCTGTTACAATCGATACAGGAGAAGCTGTTGTTGTATTTGGTGGAATTAAATAATTCAATACTTGCTGTAATAATGGTGGCGCGGGAGTGGTAGTCGGGCTCAAAGTTGTTAATGGAGCTCGGGTGGTATTCAATGGTGCTTGTGGGGGTGTTAATGGAATTTGTGTGGTATTCAAAGGCATTTGAGTAGTTGTTAATGGTGGAGCTCGGGTGGTATTCAATGGTGCTTGTGGGGGTGTTAATGGAATTTGTGTGGTAGTCAAAGGCATTTGAGTGGTTGTTAATGGTGGAGCTCGGGTGGTATTCAATGGTGCTTGTGGGGGTGTTAATGGAATTTGTGTGGTAGTCAAAGGCATTTGAGTGGTTGTTAATGGAGCTCGGGTGGTAGTCAAAGGCATTTGAGTGGTTGTTAATGGAACTTGCGTGGTAGTCAAAGTCGGTCTGGGCGTGGTCAAAGGCATTTGAGTGGTTGTTAATGGAGCTTGCGTGGTAGTCAAAGTCGGTCTGGGCGTGGTCAACGGGATTTGTGTGGTAGTCAATGGAGGCCGTGTTGTAACTGGAGGAATTATATAATCTAAAGCCTGTTGTAACAAACTTGGTTTTGGAGTGGTCGCTATTACTGGTTGTTTTGTTGTTGTTAACGGTGCCTGTGTTGTAATTACTGGTTGTTTTGTTGTTGTTAAAGTTGCCTGTGTGGTAATTACTGGTTGTTTTGTTGTTGTTAACGGTGCCTGTGTTGTAATTACTGGTTGTTTTGTTGTTGTTAAAGGTGCCTGTGTGGTAATTACTGGTTGTTTTGTTGTTGTTAAAGGTGCCTGTGTGGTAATTACTGGTTGTTTTGTTGTTATTAACGGCGCCCTTGTGGTCATCACAGGTGCTTTCGTAGTCATTACAGGTGCGGGGGTAATTACTGGTGCCTGAGTAGTCATTACAGGTGCTTTCGTAGTCATTACGGGTGCAGGGGTCATTACTGGCGCCTGTGTAGTCATTACAGGTGCCCGCGTAGTTATTATTGGAGCCTTCGTGGTTATTACAGGCGCTCTTGTTGTTGGTACCTCTATGGTAGATGCGATCAAATTTGATGAATTTGGAGAAGATCCGGATGTCGAACTCGCAATAATAAACATTTCATATCGTTTATTCGGTGTCAGTCCAGTTAACATTATCTGAGATACGTTATTCACAACATTTATATTTCTCGCCGAAACAGTCAATGGCGAAAAAGAAGAGTTTGTAGATTTAACCGTGTACTCATCTACTTTTCCTGTCGACGCTGTAAATCCAATGACAATTGACGTTGTGCTTGCTGAAATCAATGACAAATTAGTGGGCGCAGACGGCGGGTTATGTAATGTGGTGACTGACAATGCTGCTGAAATTGGAGATCTACCAGAAACATTTTGCCCTACGATCGTTATAGAATAGTTTTCGCCAGGATTTAAATTTGTAATCACGTAATTTGTTGGTGATCCACTTCCGTTACCCGCGCTAGAAATATATTGTGACACTAATTCATTCGCAGGAGATGCATTAAACGCAATAGTAACCGAAGTTTGAGTTACTGACAATTGTTTTAACCCAGCAATTGCGGTAGGTATCATAGGAGCTGTTGTTATATTCATTGGCGCCGAACGAACAGATTCGCCAGAAATATTTTTAGAAATCACCGTAATTGAGTATCCGGTATTTGGTGACAAGCCACTAATAGTAGCAGTGTTAGCGGTTAATATATGCAATATCGCTGATCCATTATATACAATAAAACTATTTACCACCGACGAATTGGCGTTTATTGCAATGTCGAACGAATTCTGTTTTATATTTGTTATATTGATGGTTGGTGTATTAGGCACCAATGGATTTGTTGTTACACTTACTCTATTTCGCCGCTCTCGTTGCTCTCTTTCTCGCTGCTCTCTTTCTCGCTGCTCTCTTTCTCGCTGATCTCTTTCTCGCTGATCTCTTTCTCGCTGATCTCTTTCTCGCTGATCTCTTTCTCGCTGATCTCTTTCTCGCTGATCTCTTTCTCGCTGATCTCTTTCTCGCTGATCTCTTTCTCGCTGTTGTTGTGTATTTCCTTCGCGAACCGTAAACCTCTCTTCTCTTTCTCGCTGCTCTCTTTCCTGTTCTTTATGTTGTTGTGAAAATCCTTCACGAACCGTAAATCCCTGTTTTGGCGAAGCGGCACTACTGGATGCACCACTTTTATTGAACGCAATCAATGTAAAATCATATTGCGTGTTTGGCGTTAAACCGGTTATTATAATAGGTGACGCTGTTGCGTTAATTGTCTGATATAATGTCGTTCCTGAATATACATAATAACCTGTAACAACTCCTTCTCCCGGAGTAAATGATATCGACACGGTGGAAGGAGAAAGATTGGTTACAACAACATTGGTTGGGTCACCAGGAATGGTAGGAGGAGTTGTAATAACTAGCGGATTGGAAGCTGCGCCTTCACCACCAGTCGACTTCGCCGTTATAGTAAATTTGTATTCAGTGTTAGGTTTCAATCCAGTCAATGAGAAAACACCCGGCGTTGTAGTTGATGTAACCAATGTACGATCTGCGTATAAACTATAGCTGGCAACAGGGCCGGAAGGAGGTGTAAAATTAATAAGGGCAGTAGTCTGTGTAATATTTGAAGCTGTTAATGATGTCGGTGCATTTGGCTGACGCTGTAATGTAGTTATGCTAATTGCGTTGGACGCGCCACCTTCGCCACTAGAATTAACTGCGGCAACAGCGAATGAATATTGGGTGTTTTCTTTTAACGCGGTCACTGTATATGGTGAAGACGTACATGATGCAATAATATTAGTTCCCGAATAGATTTTATACGAATTTACGCTTCCTGTCGGAGGAGTAAAAGATATCACGGCGGTTGTCTCATTTATGTTGGTGGACGCAAGATTAGATGGCGCATCGGGAAGAGTAATCGCCGATAACACAGCAGATGGTTGTGACGATCCCGCAATATTTGCGGCTGCGATCGAAAATTGATATGTGGTATTTGATTTTAACCCTGTTATAGAAAACGGAGATGTTTTAGGTTCAGCAATCATCGTCGTTCCTGAATATAATTTGTATCCAGTGATTGGACCATCTGGAATAGTAAATGCCACAGCAATCGAATTTATTGTCGGCTTACCTGAAACAGAAAGAACTGGAGCGGATGGGATCTGTGGAAGAGTTGTTACATCAACCATAACCGGTGCTGAAACTCCCCCGGGGCCTATACAAATAACTTTAAACGCGTATTTTTTGTTTGGTATTAGATTTGTTAACTCGATCAGAGCCGTCCCTCCGTTACTTTTTCCACCAAAACGTGCTCTATCTATACGGGCGGACACATCATTAGTATAAGAATTAATAATTTGTGCGGTCACTAAACCGTCGGGTAACTGTTTCACTCTTTCAGGAAACGAAACTAAGTCGTCATCAGCCGCAAGAGCACCATAACTTGTTATTGTTCCAGTTGACGCAGTAAATGTTATTCTTGCTGTCGTTTGTGTTATAGCAGAAACTGTCACATTTGTCGGCGCAGTTGGTGGGTCGGCTAACGTACTTACAGTGAAAGGAAGGGAGCTTTTCGAAGTAAAAGTTGTAAACACTTTCCCTGAAAAATTATACTGGTTTCCGCTGCCGTTCCTGTTCCAAAAGAATTGACTATCGTCTCCATGCATGTTTTCACCAAACATTATACGAATTGGATAGTAAGTTCCCGCAGTTAAATTTACTTCACAAGTCTTTGTTACCATTCCGTGTAACCCGCCATTACTAATATTTGCATTGGCAAGTGTATGCCCATTTTCGGCATTTGGTCCAATCCATAAATACGTACCATCATCGGAATTTAATCCAAACGTCCACGTGCCAGTATAATCGGACAAAAAGGATCCATACCAAAATATTGAATAAAATTCCGTAGCATTGGGCCTTTTTTTTCCACCCGTTGATGTCGCAATGTTCCAAAAGTTAACAATTCCTTCTCCCCTACTAACTAACGTTGCAGTTTTATCATATGTCGGGTTCTCATGATGATATCCGGAAAACTCTTTCCATTCCAATCCCGAAGTGATAAAACTGGCGTTTGTTGTAAATGTATAACTTGTAAGTTGTGATAATCCCGTAACAGTAAGAATGTTAGACTTTGGTGATCCAACCAATGTATTTCCTGAATATACCATGTATTTTTCAACTCGAGGTATTGGTGTGGTTATTCCGTACAAGTTTGCTAAATAAGCTTCCACGCTTAGAATATCAGCCGCTGATAAATAACTATTATAAATGAGAATATCGGCAATCTGGAAATCAGATTTCTCCCAAGGATTTATTGCTAGTGGTGGCAAATATGTATCGCCTCCTGTATTGGTTAAGTAAGAAGTTCCATTTGCGCGATATAAAGAACTACTATCTGTTGATATGATCCAGTTGTCACCATGTCCGGGGTTTATATATTCTGTTATCCAGCCCTCATGATAGGCAATAGTGGTTTGGCCTCCCCAAAAACCGGACAACCAATTTCTTTCAGACCCGCAAAAAATTCGCTGCCTTGTGTTACCCGCATACCTTGCCACAGTGAATAATGTATAATTGGTTATATTCGCCGTTGTTATTTGGATCCTAGAATTTGTTGTTCCTTGTAGAACAGTAAATGTTTTTGTTGCTCCATTTACATTAGCACTTGATACCAAAGATAACCCAGCACTTGTAATCTGTGATGAAGGAATATTACGGCCATTTCCTGTACTATCTGTCCAAATGTTTGTCGAAGTATTATAATCAGAACCTTTATATCTGGCATAAATCGGCGCGGTGGTTGTTAGTGTTGTTACATCAGATTTAACAGGTGGCGCTGTAAAATTAATTGTTAGCTGTTTTGAACATATGTTGCTTGCTATTAAATTTGTTGGCGCGCCAGATACGTCAGCCAGTGTCGTGAACGCAATCCCGTCTGACATTGGTGATGAACCACCGGCATTATTTGCCATAACAGCAAAAGTATAAGGAAAACTTGGTGTTAAATTAGGAACATTGACTGTTGTTGACGTTATTGTTGCAACCAAAGTTCCGTTTGAATAAACTTTGTAATTGTCCACATTTTGCGGAGGGGCGTTAAATGTCAATGTGGCCGAATTTGTATTTATCGAAGAAACTGCGACATTTGTTGGCGCGGCCGGAGGCGCGGGTAATGTCTTTATTGAAGTATATCCAGAATACGAAGATTTGAGATTTAATTCATTTGACGCGAATACTTGAAAAGTATAATTTGTATTTGGTGATAAATCTGTGAACTTTACACTTGCCGGACCAGTGACCAATTGCGCAGATGGAGCTTGAGATCCAACGGGATATTGTAATAAAGCAACTGCTTTTACACAACATGTGTTGTCTCCGGCATGGATCCAAGGTGCAGAAAGAGATTGTTTATAATATAAGTGGTTGTTTGTTCCCACACCTAAAATTGCACCGTTTGAAGTATTACATTCTACCGAAATAACACAACAATTACCCTGACCTATCCAATTCGCGTCAGCCGACGTTTTACTATATAGATTGTTATCCATTCCTATACACATGAGCGAACCATCATGCATTTGCATAACACCTTTTATACAACATGGTTGGTTTTTCGCGATATACCAAGGTGATCCTAATGACGCTCTTGTATATAAGTTCATGTCTATTCCTGACGCAATCATCGATCCGTCTTTCATACCGCAAATTGAGTTTACTTTTATTGTTCTAGCTGACCAATCTCCATTTACTGTCGTTTTTGAATATAAATAACGATCCCCAGTTCCTATTCCAATAAGCGTTCCGTCGGAAAGTTGTGTAATGCCGAAAACGCAACAGTTGCTCGACGGCACCTGTGTCCATGGCCCATTTAATGTCTGTTTTGTGTATAGCCTAGTATCAGTTCCTACTGCTAATATAACATATGGCGCAAAATAGGAGTCTGCTGACGATACCGCAGGCGCTGACTGTTGTGGATACTGTAATAAAGTAACCGATATTACGCAACAGTTATTATTTTGCACCGGAACCCATCCTGCCGATAATGACGTCTTATAATACAAACGGTTGTCTGTTCCAACTCCTAAAATTGCGCCTGTTGTCATACTGCAAGTGATTGAAATTACACAACAATTTCCGTGACCTACCCAGTTTGCGTTGACCGAGGCTTTGCTATATAGATCGTTACCCGTTCCTAACGCCAGAATAGATCCATCCGGCATTTGTGTAACTCCTTTTATGCAACATGGTTGGTTTTGTGCCCTGATCCATGGCGCGTTCATTGATGCTCTTGTCCATAAATGATTATCTGTCGCTGATGCTATTATTGAGCCGTCTTTCATTCCGCACACCGAAGTAAGCTCAAGATCCCATTGGCTCCACTCACCGGTTATTGTTTTTTTCGAAAATAAAGTATTATTTGTACCTATTCCAACAATTGCTCCATCTGCTAATTGCGTAATATCATAGACACAACAGTTATTCGTTGATACCTGAACCCAATTTGTTGTTAGAGACGTTTTTGTCCACAAAGTATTATCCATGCCTATTCCAACAATTGTATATGGGCTAAAGCAATAATCGGCCGCATTACCAATCGCTGGCGGTGGTTGCTTTGGAGTAACGCTTAGTGTTTTGCCATTCGAACAGACAACGTTATATGTGCTCTGTGCCTGAGATCCCGAGGACCAATCATAACTTCCCATCGACCCATTTATATTTACAGTCATTGAATTGCTAGTTACATCTGTTACAGTTGCTATATAAGGTACACCAGGAGCGGTAGGATATTGTGGTGTAAGTCCAGAAGTATTTGATGCCCAACTTACGTGTCCGTCTGCTCTATATGTTACAATATTTCCATCATTCTGCATGACACAATTGTATTGGTTATTGCCGCCTCCTCTAAAACTACGTGTCCAGCTTGACGCCCATTTTGCGTTATTTCCGTATACAACAAGATTACTGTCGGTTTGCTGAACAATAGAAGTTCCAGCCGGATTCCATGTTGATCCATCGGGGTTCCATGATATTGCCCAAAAAGCGGTTCCTGTATACCGATGATATCCTACTAAATTACCGTCTGATTGAAACTTGAATATATACCAACCATTTGCGCTAGTTATCCATTCTCCTTGTTTCATAGACGCAGGAGCGCCGTTTGAATTTGAATTTAAACGATCTGTTTTCAGCGACATAAAATTACTCTTATAAAATATATATAAAATAAGTTTATATATTTTATCGCTCTACTTATCCATTTTTATTTCTTAAAGCACCATATTGTGAATATACGTCAATCGGTGTATTGTTATATTTATATTGATTTTTTAACGATATTGCTGGTGTGGTAAAATCGATTTGATTTGGTACATCAGGGTCCTTCATATTGGGGTCTAGGCTTCTTTGATATACTTCGTCGTCTAACACCTTTTCCGGATCAACACCTGGTTGTTTTGATGAATTTAATGGTACAAATTTAGCTCCTTTACTACGTAGCGCGCCATAATAAGAAAATTCGAAATTGGGCGGTAATGGCGGAGGTGTATATAACATGCGATCGAGCAATTTATCATTGGTTTCGGATGACGTATTTAATGGAACAAAATCGCTTCCTTTTGGCTTTAATGCGCCATAGTAAGAGTAGCTATCTAATGGCTGTGTATCATCCGGAAATAGAACTTCTGTTTTTGATTCGGAAATTGCGCCTCCCAAGTTGCCCATCGAGTTATCAGCCTTCTCTTTTTTCGCATTTACCACAATTAATCCCGACCCACTTCCGCTAGATTGATATACATTATTTGTCTTTGGCTTACCCGAATTGTTGATCGGCTGTTCGTGCCCATATTGATAATTTTGCGCAGGTTGAGTGGTCGAATATACAGTTTGATAAGATGAAGAAGAAATTGTTGTTTGATAAATTGATGGTATTGCTGTGGTTGCGTCAGGGAAAATAGGGGCGTTTGTAGTTTGATAAAATGATGGCGTTGATGTGGTGATTTCGGGAAAAGAGCCGTTTGTGGTTTGATAAAATGATGGCGTTGATGTGGTGATTTCGGGAAAAGAGCCGTTTGTGGTTTGATAAAATGATGGCGTTGATGTGGTGATTTCGGGAAAAGAGCCGTTTGTGGTTTGATAAAATGATGGCGTTGACGTTGTGGTATAAGGTGATACACTGCCGTTTGTGGTTTGATAAACCGATGGGGATAGTGTCGTTGATTGATACCATTGATCAGAATTTGTAATATCTACGTTCTCCGCACTTGTTTCCGCATAGACATCTTGCCAAGAATTATCTGAAACAACATCTGTTGATGTATATACATTTTGATCATCTGTTTCCATTCTTTCTTTTTATATATAACCGTTATTTTTTATTACCTAAAGTTAGACGGGTAATAAAAAATTGAACACATACGTATTGACAAACGGAATTCATCAATAAATGACATCGACGCTTGAACGATTTTTCGACGTTAAAAACAAATATGAGCTTTCAATTGACGAAGTGGGACGGGGGTGTCTTTTTGGGCGGACGTATGTGGCTTGTGTTGTCTTACCACACCATGATAATTTTGACGGAACAAATATCAAAGACAGTAAAAAGTTCTCCTCCAAGAAGAAGATCAAACAAGTATCCGACTATATTAAACAAAATGCCCTCTTCTGGCATGTTGAATACGTAGAAAACGATGTCATTGATAAAATCAATATTTTACAGGCAGTTATGCAAGGCATGCATAATTGTATACATGCAACGATTACAAAAATAAGAGAAAAAGACGGGATCCGTGACCCGATCGGGGATGAATACGAACAAGAATTTATGGCGGTGATTGACGGGAATTATTTCAAACCCTATATTTGGTATGATCAGAGAACGGAGAATATTCGTCAAATTCCACACGTAACTGTTGAACAGGGCGACGCCAAGTATATGGGGATTGCAGCGGCCAGCATCTTGGCAAAAGTGGCCCGCGATGAATATATCGCGGAACTATGCGAGAAATACCCGGTTTTATCACAGAACTATTCGCTTGAAAAGAACATGGGTTATGGTACAAAAGCACATTTGGATGGAATTCGACAACATGGTATAACAAAGTGGCATCGGAAATCTTTTGGCATTTGTAAAACCACCGATGTGTCTGTAAATCTAACTGAAAGCGGGGAACCAATGTTCCCCCGCTCGCCCCCTCCTATTCTTTGAATAAGAAATTATATAAAAAATAAAATAAATATGTTATAACTTTAATAAATACCTTACTGATTATCATCACAAATAATGGGGGGAATATTATATGTCGTTATAGACCCAATGTTTTTCAAAAACACATTTTCTTTCAGTATAACTTCAAATTTTATATCAAATTCTATTTCTTCCAATTGTTCGTATATATGTCTGCTGAATTGAATTGTATCTATTTCTGCTGTTGATTGTAATCTTGATGCCATATTTACTGTATTTCCAACAACACATAATCTTGGTATTTCATTTCCTAATATTCCAACACTAACGCTTCCCATATTTATACCAATCCTAATACATAACGGAATATTATCAGGCGTTTTTATTTTTTTAATTTCTTTAACAATATCTAATGCGAATAATATCATTTCTTTTACCACAACTTTATGATTAGTAGAGTTTCTAAAAATATCTCCCACAACCATATAAGCATCGCCTATCGTTTCTATTTTTTGTAAATGAGGATATTTTTTTATAGTATTGTCAAAAGCAGTATAAATAGTGTAAAGT
>Ga0209135_1000968_pt1 | contig 10247 bp, 8 predicted proteins | sample LauGreSBDMM110SD_4_FD_187570 | JGI IMG/M metagenome (GOLD analysis project Ga0209135, IMG submission 187570) | Freshwater lake microbial communities from Lake Michigan, USA - Su13.BD.MM110.SD (SPAdes) (version 3) | ecosystem: Environmental > Aquatic > Freshwater > Lake | place: Lake Michigan, USA... | reverse complement strand
GCTCTGGCAGTCTGGAAAATTTTATTTCAAGGAAATGGAAGCAGCCTTGGAAAATGCAGGCTTGACACACATTCACTTGCGGGAGTTTATCCGTGAAATGGACCTGGCCTATGCTACAGCGGATTTGATCGTTTCTCGGGCTGGAGCGCTATCGGTTTCGGAGCTTTGCCTAGTAGGAAAGCCAGTCATCTTTATTCCATCACCCAATGTAGCGGAGGACCACCAAACGAAAAATGCAACTGCCTGCGTGAAGCTAGGGGGAGCTGTTCTTCTTTCCGATGCACTTGCAGTCGATCAATTTAAAAAATCCATAGATGAGCTGTTCCAGCAGGAGGGAAAGGCCCAATCGCTAGCAACTGCAATCAAAAAATTGGCAATGCCGGATGCGGCAAATGCCTTAGTAACCGAACTTGAACTTCTCCTAAAATGACATTTAAAGGGATACATAGCGTATTTTTCCTTGGAATCGGTGGCATAGGCATGAGTGCCTTGGCTCGCTGGTTTCAGCAGGAAGGCTATGCCGTAGCGGGATACGACAAGACCGCTTCGCCCTTGACGGATGCGTTGGAGGAGGAAGGGATGCAGGTCATTCTTGCTGACGAGGTAGCTGCGGTCCCTGCTCAATTTAAGGTAAACCCGAATGAGATCTTGGTGGTTTGGACGCCAGCTATTCCTAAGGATAGCGTGCTCCTTCATTTTTTCCAGCAGGGCTTTCTTCTTAAGAAAAGAGCGGAAGTATTGGGGATGATTACCAAGGACCAATACACGATTGCTGTAGCCGGTACCCATGGCAAAACCAGTACATCTTCCCTTGTGGCGCATCTTTTGAAGTCTGCAGGGAAGCCAGTTACTGCCTTCTTGGGAGGAATTACTCAAAACTACAACAGCAACCTGATCCTTTCAGGAAAGTCCAAAGATTCAGTTGTAGTGGTAGAAGCAGACGAGTTTGATCGTTCTTTCTTTCATTTACATCCAAACGAAACGGTCTTGACAAGTGCAGATCCTGACCATTTGGATATCTATGGGGATGAACAAACAATCTTGGAAGGCTTCCGACAATTTCTTGCTCTAGTGGACAAGAAGGGTAAAATTTACATACAAAGCCATGCCCTGTACCGCTTGGAAGAGCCCGCTTTGGCAGCTACGGACATCCGCGAGTATGGACTTCGATCGGATGGTATTCATGCCGAAAATATTGTTGCCAAGCCCAACTCTTTTGTTTTTGATTACATCGGAAGCAAAAATCAAATTAAGGGTCTAGAATTGTCTATCCCTGGATTCCATAACGTGGAAAACGCTTTGGCAGCCATTGCCATTGCGCTTGATCATGGGGTCAGTGAAGCGCAGGTTCGTGAGGGGATCATGTCCTTTCTCGGCGTAAAGCGACGCTTTGAAATTCACTCCTCTCAAGCTGGAAAGATATTTATTGACGACTATGCGCACCATCCGGAAGAAATCAAGGCTTGCCTGAGTTCGGTTCGAGCGATGTATCCATCCCAACGGATGACCGTGATTTTCCAACCGCATTTATTTACGCGTACTCGTGATTTTGCAGCTGGGTTTTCCGAGAGCCTTTCTCTTGCGGATGAGGTAGTGCTTTTGCCGATCTATCCAGCTAGAGAGCTCCCGATTCCTGGTGTGGAGTCCGAAATGCTTTTGGATGAAATTCAAGCTACCAGGAAGGTTTGTATTCAAAAAAGTGAGGTAATGGATTTCTTGAATGCTTCAGCTCCAGAGGTGCTAGTCACCTTGGGTGCAGGAGATATTGACAGGCTGGTGCCTGGTATCGCAGCTTGGACCAATTCTAGACCTAATCCTACGCAACCATGAATAAGGCAAAGGTGAAAAAGGTACTTGGAATTGTGTTGCTCTGTCTCATTGCAGGGGGATACATTGGGTTTGTAGAAAAGCAAAACCTAAGTAAAGCTTTCAGCGCCATAGAGATAGACTTGGAGGCAGTTAGTGGGGTCTATTTTGTGGAAGAAAAAGAAATCTTAACCATTCTTTCGGCTTCCTTCCCAGAGTTGAAAAAGGGGCTACCGATTCGGGAGCTTCCCTTAAAAAATATTGAAAAGCGGTTGTTGGGGCATCCCTTTATTCGTACGGTAGAGGCCTCTGTTGATCAGCAGGGGATTTTAAAGTTGAGCTTGACTCAGCACGAACCAATGGCCCGAATTGCAAGGCCAGAGACTGCTGATGGATACATTACCAAGGAGGGATTGCTGATCGCAACTTCCCCCAGCTATACGAGCAGGGTATTGATTATCCAAGGAGTCTATATCGGCTCTTTGATGGACCAAGGTCGAATAGATGCGATGCCTGAATTGATTCCCTTGATTCGCTTCATCTCGCAGGACAAATTTTGGAGTGCTCAGGTGACTGAGTTGGAGATCAATGGTAGAAATGACATTCGGATTCACCAGCAGGTAGGAAAGCAGGTGATCGAATTTGGTGATGCTCGAGATTTTGAGAGCAAGTTTGACCGTATAGCGGTACTCTATAAAGAAATATTGCCTCGAAAAGGATGGGACGCTTACGAGCGAATCAGTGTAAAGTATAAAAATCAAATTGTTTGTGAATAAAGCTTGGATATGGAAAATGACAAACTAATTGTAGGTCTGGACATCGGGACGACCAAAATCTGCGCCATCATAGGACGCAAAAATGAATTTGGGAAACTAGAAGTCCTTGGCATGGGCAAGTCAGTATCCGATGGGGTGGAGCGAGGGATCGTGACCAACATCGAAAAGACTGTTCAGGCCATCGAAAAGGCGGTTGAAGAATGTGCGAACATGGCCGAGGTGAACATTGTTGAAGTGATTGTAGGAATTGCTGGTCAGCACATTCAGAGTAAAATCATGCATGGAAGTATCATGCGTCCACCTACTGAGGATGAAATCACCGTTGAGGATGTGCAGCGCTTGACCGCAGACATGCACAACATTGTCGTTCCTCCTGGAAATAGCATCATTCACGTGATGCCCCAAGACTATACGGTCGATTACGAAGGGGGTATTAAAGATCCCGTCGGTATGTCAGGCAATCGCCTGGAGGCAGATTTTCATGTCATCACTGCCCAGACTTCGGCCATCAACAACATCAACAAGTGCGTCAAGCGCGCAGAGCTTACTTCGAAGCAATTGATTCTTGAACCCCTTGCCAGCTCCCTTTCTGTCCTAAGTGAGGAGGAAAAAGAAGCGGGGGTTTGTTTGATCGATATCGGAGGTGGAACTACAGATATTGCCATATTCTATGAAAACATCATTCGCCATACGGCAGTGATTCCTTTGGGGGGCAACATCATTACTGCCGATATTAAGGAGGGCTGTATGCTGATGCAACATCAAGCAGAGCTTCTGAAGACCCGTTTTGGAAAGGCCATAGCAGCTGAGGCAAATCCGAATGAAATTGTATCCATCCCTGGATTAAAAAATCGAGCTCCAAAAGAAATCTCCATTCGCAATCTTGCTTCCATTATCCAAGCACGCATGGAAGAGATTATAGAAATCGTACAAAACGAAATCATGCAGAGTGGCTATTACAAGAAACTCGCAGGAGGGATTGTCCTCACTGGTGGAGGATCTCAAATGCAGTTTATCTCGCAGCTATTTGAATACATGACGGGATTAGATACGCGTATTGGATTTCCAAATGAGCACCTTGGAAAATCCGTCTTGGAAGAAGTCAAGAGCCCCATGTATGCCACTACAGTTGGGTTGGTTTTGGCAGGCTTCAAATCTTTAGACATGCGCGAGGAAATCTACCAAAATCGCCGAGCCAATTCGGGTGTCAAGCCAAAGCAAGTTGAAAAAAGAGATGTGATCTCCAAGGATTTCTTTAAAAATATTGGCGAGCGTTTGAAGGGAATTATTTCGGACGATATCGGAGATGATTCGGCTTATGGAAATTAATATTTAACCCTTATAAATCACCTAAAGAGTACCCTAGCCTAAAAATAAATTCACCCCTTATAATTATGTCAGATAACATGAAAGATTACAGATTTGATCTACCTAAAAACCAAAAATCCATCATTAAAGTCATTGGTGTGGGTGGCGGTGGCAGCAATGCCGTCAACCACATGTATGGCTTAGGAATTAAGGATGTAGAATTCGTCGTGGTCAATACCGATGCCCAGGCCTTGAAATCTAGCCCTGTTCCTTTGAGGCTTCAGCTTGGAGCTAACTTAACTGAGGGACTTGGTGCGGGCGCTAACCCAGAGCAAGGGAAGCGTGCAGCACTAGAGACTGAGGAAGAAATCCGAGAGCTCCTTGCCGACAATACCAAAATGGTATTTATTACAGCAGGTATGGGAGGAGGCACAGGTACAGGTGCTGCGCCTATTGTAGCACGTATTGCCAAGGAATTAGACATCCTAACCGTGGGTATTGTAACGGCTCCCTTTATGTTTGAAGGGAAAAAGAAAATGGCAGTAGCCCAAGCAGGCATTGAAGCCCTTCGTGAAAATTGCGATACCGTACTCGTAATTCTCAACGATAAGTTGAGAGAGATTTATGGCAACTTAGCCATCCGTACAGCGTTCAGCAAAGCAGATGATATTTTGAGTACTGCAGCGCGATCTATTGCAGAAATCATCACGATCCATCAGGATGTAAACGTGGATTTTGAAGACGTTAAAACGGTGATGAAAGATGCGGGTGCTGCCGTGATGGGTTCAGCCACTGAAGAAGGAGAGGGTCGCGCCATCCGTGCTGCTGGCCTTGCTATTTCTTCTCCTTTGCTCAACAATGTTGATATCAAAGGGGCTCAAAAAATCTTGCTATCCATTATTTCTGGAGAAGAAGAGGAACTTTCAATGGACGAGTTGAGCGATATTACCGAATACATCCAAGAAAAAGCAGGTGACAATGCAGAGATCATCTTTGGACAGGGGATTGATTCTGAATTGGGTAGAGCTATCCGCGTGACAGTTATTGCCACAGGCTTCGAGATGGATAGACTGGCAAGTGTGCCTATAACAAGCCTAAATACCGCTTCTATTTCTACCTTTTCTAGCCCAATAGCTCCGACTCCAGCCCCTGCACCGGCTTCTGAGCAAACCAAAACAGTAATTGATTTGGACTCCGGAAAATCTGCACAAGTAATAGAAGAGCCTATCGCTGAAGGAAAGACCTTCACTTTTACCTTCCCCAAGACTCCCATTGCGGTGATTGCTCCCCCTATGGAGGAAGAAGTAAAAGAAGAAGTGAGAGAAGAAGAAAAAGAAGAAATTTTCTCTTTCGATATTCAACCTGTAGCCGAAACTTTCCTTGCGGAAGAAACGCCTGTGGAGGAAGAAAAAATTGTGCATCATACCCTCTACCAAGAACCTGTAGCTGCTGAAGAGCCATTAGAATCGCAACAGCCTACCGTTCCGGTATTTGCGAATGATTACTACGAGCAAATGAAGATGAAAGCCATTCAGCGTGCGCACGAAAGATTTGAGAAACTAAAAGGAAGCCGTTCCCTAACCACTGCTTCAGATGACTTGACTGAAAAGATGGTGGTACCTGCCTACCAGCGTAAAAATGTGATTCTCAATGAAACGCAGCATAGCTCGGAATCTGCCCTAAGTAAGTTTAACCTGAACGAGGAAAACGAGATTTTAGGCAACAATCGGTTTCTGCACGACAACGTGGACTAAGTCCTAAAAGTCGAGCAGCATGTCTGCCTGGGTATGTAGTAGTTCTACATACAGCCTGTTGGTGAGCAGGTTATCTGACATATTTTGCTCTATTTTAGCCAATTTTGGCTTGAGAGCAAGAACATGCATACCCAAGTAATGGAAGATGTCGGTGAGGTGGCTCATAGCGATGCCACCCCCGCCAATTCCTGATGAAAGCCCTACTAGGGCACACTTTTTATTTAAAAACGAATTGGGATAGGTCATCCCGTCAATGAATGATTTAAGGATCCCTGGAAACGACCCGTTGTACTCTGGAACGATAAATACAAATTTTTTCCCTTCCTTCAGACGATCATGAAAGGCATTAAATTCAGGATTTTTCCCATTGTTTTCGTATAAGGCGGTAGCCATAAAGTCTGGGGGCAAATCCGAGATGTGAAGAATTTCAGCATCCGCTCCCTTTTCTTTTAAGATGTTCTGGTAGAGGGAAGCAAGGGTACTTGAAACTGAATTTTTACGGTTGGTGCTGACAATAATCTTTATCATAAGGTAAATTTTATCTCTTTTATACACACAAGTACCTAGAAAAGTTCGAACAATTTTTCAAACACCTATCTTTGAACTGTATTAATTAATTTTTAGATGGACTACAAGCAGCAAGTGGAGCAGGCTACGGCCTACATTCAAGGGATTCATTCTGATCCAGTCGCAATCGGAATTATCCTTGGGACGGGTTTAGGAAACTTGGCTAGCCAAATTCAGGTAGAACTTGAAATTCCCTATCAGGATATTCCTCACTTCCCAATTTCTACGGTAGAAAGCCATAGCGGTACCTTGCTTATCGGAACCTTGGCTGGCAAACAGGTGCTTGCCATGAAGGGGCGCTTCCATTATTACGAGGGCTATTCCATGAAGGAAGTTACCTTCCCCATTCGCGTGATGAAGCAGTTGGGCGTGCAGACACTCCTCGTTTCCAATGCCTCTGGAGGCCTTAATCCCAAACAACAAATAGGAGAGGTCATGGTGATATCGGACCACATCAACCTGTTTCCAGAAAACCCGCTTCGAGGGAAAAATTACGAAGAATGGGGGCCAAGATTTCCAGACATGAGCGAGTCATATTCCCCACGCTTGATCCAGCTAGCTTTGGAGATAGGCCGGGAATTGGGAGTGATTCTCCACAAAGGAGTGTATTGTGGTGTGGAAGGGCCCAATTTGGAAACACCCGCTGAATACGCCTACCTCCAAAGGATCGGTGGGGATGCTGTTGGGATGAGCACCGTTCCTGAAGTGTTGGTGGCTCGCCACTGTGGGATGGAAGTCTTTGGTCTTTCTGCGATTACTGACCTGGGAGTGGAAGGAAAGATTCACCAGGTATCTCTTCAAGATGTACTCGCTGCTGCCGCAAAGGCGGAACCAATCATGAGTAAAGTTTTCTACGAACTAGTTCGTAGGTTAGATTAGCCTATTTCTTCATTCCCATGTAATCCACGACCAGGTAACTCAAGGCGCGGACACCCAAGGTAAATCCACTTTCGTCCAGGTAGAAGTCAGGCGTGTGGTGGGAGGGAGTTTTGAGGGGATCAGCTCCCGGCTTCATTCCGCCCAGGAACACAAATACGCCGGGCTTTTCTTTTTGGAAAAAGCTGAAGTCTTCCGAACCCGTCATCGGATCCATCAAGATCAAATTTTCTTTGCCAGCTGCTGCTGTAAGCGAAGGAAGCATGGTGGCAGTTAGGGCCTCGTCATTCACCGTGGCTGGGTAAAGCTTGAGAATGTTGACCTCCGCCTTTGCGCCCGCACTTTCGGCAATATTGCTGGCGATTTCGTTGATTCTACGGTGTACGAGTGTTTGCTGCGCCTCGCCAAAGGTGCGGATGGTACCGATGAGCTCTACTTTTTCAGGGATGATGTTGTGGCGGATGCCGCCATGGATGGCACCTACAGTGACTACTGCTGGGTTTTCGGTGACATTGACACTACGGGAAAGGATAGTTTGCAGGCCAGTAATGATCTGTGCTGACGTGACGATGGGATCCACGCCAGACCAAGGAGAGGCGCCGTGGGACTGGGTGCCAAGTACGTTGATCGTTAGGATATCTACTGCTGCCATGGTAGGCCCAGGTTTGTAGCCGATTTTACCTGCTTCTATCTGTGCCCAGATGTGCAAGCCAAAAATGGCATCCACGTCCTGCATGACTCCTTCCTTCACCATCAATTCGGCTCCTGCCATAGGTACTTCGGCTACTCCCTCTTCGGCTGGCTGGAAGATAAACTTCACCGAACCTTCCAATTGATTTTTATGTGCTGCCAATACTTCGGCTACACCCATCAAGATGGCGGTGTGGGAATCGTGTCCGCAGGCATGCATCACGCCGGTTTGCTGTCCATTGTAGGTAGCGGTGACGGTGGATTTGAAAGGAAGGTCTACCCGCTCGGTCACCGGGAGGGCATCCATATCGGCACGAAGGGCGACCATAGGTCCAGGCTTGCTTCCTCGAAGTACGCCGACTACCCCAGTGACGGCTACATTTTCGGTCACTTCCATACCAAGGGAGCGGAGGTGAGCAGCGACGATTTTGGCGGTGCGAACCTCCTGATTACCCAATTCGGGATTCTGGTGAAAATCCCGTCTCCATTCGATGACTTTGGACTCTACGCCCTGGGCTTTCTGGTCAATGCTGGGACGAAGTTTGGACTGACCGAGGGCAGTGGTTGCAATAAGGAGGAGGGGCAGGATGATTTTTTTCATGGCCAATACTTGGGATAAATCGATTCAAACAAATGTAGTAGATTTTAGTAAATGTGGAAGTTAGAGGGATAAAAAGCAAAAGCCCCATCCCTAAATTAGGAAAGTAGGTTTTAGTAAAAAAACCTAACTTTTTTACTTCTTCATTCCCATGTAATCCACTACAAAGTAGCTCATCACACGTACGCCCAACACGAATCCACTTTCGTCCAGGTTATTTTTGTAAAAGTTAGCGGATTATTTATTTGATTAGACAGTAAGACGATTAGTTAATCCAGTATATTTTTAATTTCCGACAGTTGTTTTCCATATCGCCTTGTAAGGATGAAGCCATTTTTCTTCTTGCAAATAATGAAATAAACCTTCCTCGACAGCGATTTCAAAAGGTACTTTTAGCAGCACGGCTCGGTATTTTTCTGGATACCTTATTGGAACTTCTACGGAAACTTCGCTAAAGTCTTCGAATTTTTTAACCTTAAGACTGCATGGATTGAGCGCTAGAGCATACCTGCTTTCTTTATTTCCCAAAATGTATTCTGATCCGCTCCAGGCTACTTTTGATTTTTTTTGGGTTATAGCGTCCCTAATTTTTTGAGATCCCATAAAAAAATCATCCTCAAATACTCTTGTACCATCTTCTGTTTTGAACATCAAATAGAAACTTTCCTTAGCTACTTCTGGATAAATAGGAAAAGCAAAGACAGACATGAAAAAGTTTAACCCATAAATGCTCGTCTTTTCAATAAAATTCAACTCCTGCCCAGCTTCAATTTTGTTCATGTATTCGTCAGTCTTCTGATTATACCTGTTCAAGGATTGCGGGAATAGGACTCCGGTAAAAATGAATAGGGAAAATAGGGAGACATATAAATAGGTAACTCCTTTTGTATTCCAAAAAATAACACCAAAAAATAGAATCACTAGTCCTAGATAACCAAGGTAGGTTCCCCAAGTAGCAAGCCAACTAAAAAAGAGGATTGAAAAGAAAGAAATGAGAACAAAAAAAATAGTTCTTAATTTCTTTAGTACCGATTTAGAATCCATGGCATATATTTTTATTTCTAGATTTAGATTGAAGCGACAGGCAGAAAGTTTTACGGCTAATCTTTAAGTGTGGTTTTTTAATTTCTCCAATAACTTTCTTAACTCATTCAAAGTATCCTCCTAATTAATCTGTGTTTTCAAATAATTGAATGCATTTCATTCGCTAACTTTTTTTATTCATAGTACCAAAAAATTATCCTTACCGAACCTAATAAAAAACCTCCCAAATGGCTTTGGGAGGTGTAATGTAGACCGTGGACTAATTTTTTTTACTTCTTCATTCCCATGTAATCCACTACAAAGTAGCTCATTACACGTACGCCCAACACGAATCCACTTTCGTCCAGGTAGAAATCAGGGGTGTGGTGAGAAGGGGTTTTGGTCGGATCAGCTCCTTTTTTCATGCCACCTAAGCCGATAAAAAAACCGGGCTTCTCCCGCTGGTAGAAGCTAAAATCTTCTGCTCCCGTTACCGGTGGATTGACATGCACATTCGCCTTGCCTGCAGCAGCTTCTAGCGTGGAAACCATCTTTGCTGTCAAGGCGGGGTCATTGACAGTAGAAGGATAGAGTTTGGTGATGTTCACCTCTGCTCGCGCACCTGCACTCTCCGCGATGTTGGTTGCGATCTCGGTGATGCGTTGGTGTATGAGCTCCTGCTGCTGCTCTCCAAAGGTGCGGATGGTGCCGATCATCTCTACTTTTTCAGGAATAATGTTGTGGCGAATGCCTCCATGAATGGCTCCTACAGTCACTACCGCAGGATTTTGAGTCACATTGACGCTACGGGATAGGATGGTTTGTAGTCCTGTTATGATCTGCGAAGCG
>Ga0209135_1000967_pt1 | contig 10250 bp, 9 predicted proteins | sample LauGreSBDMM110SD_4_FD_187570 | JGI IMG/M metagenome (GOLD analysis project Ga0209135, IMG submission 187570) | Freshwater lake microbial communities from Lake Michigan, USA - Su13.BD.MM110.SD (SPAdes) (version 3) | ecosystem: Environmental > Aquatic > Freshwater > Lake | place: Lake Michigan, USA... | reverse complement strand
GGCGGATTTTATTGGTGAGCCATGGTCATTACCTTTAGCGCAAAGTAGAGTCGCCGATTTTTTTAAAAGTACTGATTTACCCTACGAAATTGAGAATATGACAATTCGGGGGCAGTTAATTGATGCGCAGAGTCGATTTAATCTTCGGAATTTGTTAAGTAACGATGGTCAGCAATTAAATTCGGTAGGAATTTTGATCTACAGTCGATTATTAAATGTATTAGGATTAGATGGTCAGCTCGCCAATCCTACGGCATTATTTTTATTGAAAAATGGCCTAGCATTCAATCATCCGGAGCAACTTCGCGGTATTACTGGCTATAGTGACAAAAGTATTCAATTATTAAGTCAATATGTGACCACACTGCCTCAAGTAACACCAATTAATCTAAATACTGCCTCGATAGAGGTTTTGATGGCAATTTCTCCGAGTGTTTCGCGGGACGACGCGGAAAAAATAACTCTTGCCAGAGTGATGCAGCCGTTTAAGTCCAGCGGGGATTTTCTGAAGTTGCTGGAAAGCTCAGTGCGTTCTGGATCTCAGATGGTGATTGATAATAGTCAAATCGACGTAAAATCTCAATTCTGGTTAGCTCAGTCTGATATTGAGCTTGGCAGGAGTCATTTTTTAAATGTAACCTTGATACAACGCAGCAATAATTTATCGGAAAAGGGCAATAGTACACAAGTGATTTGGACGCAATTATCTAATTCGATCAGGCCATGAGTACTGTCATTATTCTTTGTCCTGCGATGCCCCACCAATCTAATATCGATGACTGGATAGAGGGGGAGGTATTGACACAGTTTTCATGGAACCTCCAGGGCCCCAAAAATCTCTCTGGCGTTGGCCGGATTGCGGACATTCCATTTGTAGGCGAGGCTATTGTTTATCTGGACACCGCCGATGTTCGGTTGGTGAGCACGCTAGTACCGCCGATCCGTGGCAAGCAATTACAACAAGTAATCGTGAATTTATTAGAAGATCAATTGTTAAGTAGTATGCAGCATAAGACGCTGGTTGAGCTTACACCAAACGATGTCGCTGAGAAAACTTTTGCGGTGCTTAATCAGTCTTGGTTGCAATATCTTCTCCAAGAATTACAAAAACTCTCGACGCGCAGAATCGTGCTCTTACCGGACTGTTTTATTTTGCCTTTTTCGATCGATATAAAACAGGATGCCTACACTCTTGAGGCAGATCAGATCAAGTTACTTACCAGGACTAGCATGTTGATGGGGGCTGCTTGGCGAGAAAAATATAGCCCTGAACCAGGGGGGGCTGTTTTACCTTCGGTAGCTGATTTTCAGGGTGCAAGGGCTATGGACTGGCCATTTATTCTGAAAAATTATCGTCAGTTTTTAACTGAGAACCCACAAATCAGTTTGATACCGAGTAACTTTCGTTTTCAGCGGGAGAGTAGTCAGGCTGAGGCCGCGCATCACGCGTGGCAAAGTTTTACGACCTGGCAGGGCGTTTACCGGTGGTTGCTAATCTGTTTAGTTGGTGCGGTTGCGTTGCATGCCGGTTTTTTAGGGGCGGTTGTTTATAAGACGTGGCAATGGGATCAACAGATGCTCACGCTTGCGCAGGCCAAGATCAGTTCACGCTTGATTGTTGATACGAATTCTTTGCCAGAGTACATTGACATTGCGCGTGGCCAAGTTCGGCAATCTGGTCAGCTGAGTCAAGCGGATTTCTTGCCAATGCTTGAGCAGTTGAGTAAGTTGCTACAGCGATTGGGTGGCGTTGTGCCAACGCGCGTTGTTTTTAATGAACGTGGGATATTATTTGAATTATCTTCTGCTATGACGGCGCAGGATGTTTATAAAAAGAGCGGTGAGATGTATCTACAAATCATCGTTTTAGGAAATAATCAGTACTTGTTACCGATTTTTGCCGGTTTAAGGGAGGGTAAATGACGTGAGTAAATTTCTGAGTCAACTGAATGGCTTACGGATTTCGGCGCCATCATCTGCTAAAAATCGGGGCAATCGATTTGGTATGACTACTTCTTATCGAAGAGTACTACTCACCCTAGCTTTGATTTTGGTAGTGGTGCTATATTTTATGTGGACACAACCCATCCAAGAGTCTATTTTAAAACGTTTGGCTAGTAAACCAGTCCAAATGTTCGAGTTAGAAAATCTGCTCACTCAGGCAAGTACGCCATTATCTGCTGATCTACAGTATGTTTTACCTCTGAGTGAGGCTGATTTACCTAAAATTCGGGATTATTTACGAAACCAAGGTATCAAGCCAAGTTTGTTGCGGATTGTCACGGTTCCGCAGACTACTTTAGAGTTGCAGGCTAAAGATGTTTCCTTTGAAATCGTTGTGGCAGTGATGAAAGAATTACAACGTCGCTGGCAGATCACGCCTTTTTTGGCGGAGATAGTTAGCGGTCAATCGGCTGGCATGGTTGATATGTTGATAACATTTAAACAAGAAAAATGAGTCTTTTACTGAAACCTATTTCTTACCAAAAGAGATTCCTTAGTTGGTTTTTGATGATTGCTTTGCTGGTGGTGTTGATAATTCATCAATTACCTGCCCGTTGGGTGAACCGTATAGTTGCAGATCAGACATTTTGCCAAGTGCATTTAAAAGATATCTCTGGGACGATTTGGCAGGGTAGTGCATCTCTAGGAATTGCGCAATTAGTACCTGGTTCAACTACGTGTAGTCGATCAAAAACGATCACAGAGCGATTTAATTGGGATTTAAAATGCTCTTTGAACGATTGGTCGTGTTTTTTGAGGGTTGAACATCTCGCTTTTGAAAAACCACTGATGATTAGTTGGGCTGATGGCCGTTGGAAGCTTTCCAATAATATGTTGAAGATATCTGCGCATTTATTAGAAAACTTAGGTAGTCCATGGAATACTATTAAACCAGTTGGGCAATTGACTGCTAGTTGGTCTGATCTGGAATTAGGGCAAGGCGGGCTGGGGAGTTTAAGGATTGTGCTGCATGAAATGTCAAGTCCAATTAGTCCCGTCGTGCCATTGGGTAGTTACGAGATTATAATGAATATGGCGATGTTAGATCAGTGGGATCTAAAAACGCTGATGGGACCTCTAGTTTTAGCCGGACAGGGTAAGATACACGATCGGCAGTTATCTTTTGTTGGTCAGGCCTTTGCCTTGAACCAAAATACAGAATCACTGGCAAGTTTGTTATCCTTGATAGGTGTGCAGCAGGGCGATATTTATCGTTTGCAATTTTGAGAGTATTTTTGATGCAATATGTGTTGAGAAAACTAGTTATTTTAGGTAGTTATCTGTTCTTCGGGATAGGTTTGGGATATGCGCAGCCCAGTACCACAGACAGTATTAACTTGGCTTTTTTTAATACGGATATTGAAGCGGTGGTTAGTGCGATAGCAAAAGCCACGAATCAGACGATCATCCTAGACCCCAAGGTTAAGGGTGTAATGAGTTTATCTAGTGCTCGCCCAGTTTCATCTGTAAAAGCCTTAGAGGCTTTATCAACAGCTCTTAGAATGAATGGTTATGCCTTAATTGATGCGAATGGTACCTACCGCGTCGTCACTGATGCCGACGCGAAATTACAAAGTACTTTAGTCACTGGTAAGCGTATTGGTGGTGATGAGGTGATTACGCGCGTCTTTAAATTACAGCAAGAGTCGGCCAATAACTTAGTTGCGACCCTCAAGCCTTTAGTTTCACCGAATAGTTCGATGAATGCGTATTCAGGTAACAACTCCATTGTCATTACAGATTACGCTAGTAATATCCAGCGGATTGCCCAGCTAATTGCTTCACTAGATACTCCAGATGCTGGTAAAGTGCAAAGTATTCAGTTGAAAAATGCCACGGCGCTGGAGACAGTTGCTTTATTAACCAAGATATTTGATACAACTAATACAGCTAATCCGGAACCGGCTTTTAAGATTGCGTTTGTTGCTGAGCCAAGGAGTAATTCGATATTAATTCGTGGGGGGACTTCGGATAAGCTGGCCCAAGTACGCAGTTTAATTGCCAATTTAGATGTTCCTCAAAAAGAAAAGTTTGGCAATATTTGGGTCGTCCCATTAAAAAATGCCGACGCCACCAAATTGGCGATCACCTTACGGGCTATTGTTGCTGCTGATGCCTCTTTATCTGCCCAGGCAACGGGTCAACAACTTGGTGTTCAGACTTTACCAAATCCAGCAATGAATCAAAATCCAAGCGCGAGTCTAAATTCGACGAATTTAGCCAATGTTAGCTCTGGGCAAATGGGTTCGAGCGCCTCTACATCTGCCTTGACTAGTTCTAGCGCGCCGTCTACTGGAGGTATTATTCAGGCGGATCCTTCGACGAATTCACTCATCATTACGGCTAGTGAGCCCCTCTTTCGTAATTTGAAACAAGTCATTGAACAACTAGACAAGCGGCGGGCCCAAGTCTATATAGAGGCATTGATTGTCGAGTTGAGTGCTGCGGACGCTGCCCAGATTGGTGTGCAGTGGCAAAATATTTCTGGTACGAGTAATAATGCAGTCTATTCGGGAACCAATTTTAATGCTGGAGTTGGGACTGGCGCAAACGTAGTTAATTTGAGTAGCAGCACGAACGCCATTTTAAGTGGTGGTGGCGCGGCGGCCACGGTCGCGCCAGCCGCTGGTTTAAACCTGGGGTTGATCAAAAGTTTTGTAGGCGGAACAGGAATTTCTGCTCTGGTGAATGCCCTAGAGTCGCGAGCTGGTACGAATATCTTATCGACACCTAATTTGATGACGCTCGATAATGAAGAGGCTAGGATTGTGGTTGGTCAAAACGTCCCGATTATTACTGGTCAGTTTTCGCAGGGGACGGTCAGTTCAACGGGGGTAAACCCATTTCAGACAGTCGCTCGTCAGGATATTGGCGTGACTTTGCGCGTTAAGCCACAGATTTCTGAGACGGGGACGATTAAGTTACAGATTTATCAAGAGGTTTCCTCAATAAATACTAGTCTTTCAACCACGACTGGTGGATATGTCTTGAATAAAAGAAATATTGAGTCCAATGTGTTGGTTGACGATGGTCAAATGTTAGTTCTTGGCGGTTTAATGCAAGATAGCTATACAGATAGTGCCTTTAAGGTACCTTATTTGAGTAATATTCCTTATTTAGGGGCGCTGTTTCGGTCGGATGCGAAGACCAGAGAGAAGTCCAATTTGATGGTCTTTTTAAGGCCGAAAATAGTCAAAGACGAGAATGAGTTAAAGAATTTGTCGGATAGTTCCTTTAATTCGATCAATCAAAAGAGAGAAAACTTTGAGCAAGCTCCTAAATTAATTCCCAAGGAGAAATTACCGACTTTGGATGAATTCTCAACGATTCAGACACCGAGCAGTAAAGAGTCGAGTCCCGCGGCAGTGCCTTTTGCTGTGAAATGATTCGGATTATTTCGTTGACTCGTGTGCCGTTTTGCATATAAGGTATAAAAGTGTTCAAGATCCCTTTCTCGTATAGCAAAGCGCATGAAGTCCTTTTGCAATCCTCGGGGGGGCAGGCGGAAGTTTTATGGCATAGCACCAACACGCCTTGGCATTGTATTCAAGAGGTGATGAGTCTGGTTGGGCCGATTCATCGGCAATTAAAACCGAGCGCTACTTTATTACAAGAAATTAATGAAGCCTATGCTAGGGACGATACCGACGCTGCTCAAGTAGCTGATGAAGTAGAGGAGTCGGTTGACTTATCGCAGTTATTACAAGAGATGCCGATTGCGCAAGACTTGTTAGAAATGACCAATGATGCCCCCGTCGTACGGATGATTAATAGTCTTTTGAAGCAGGCTAGTCGAGATGGCGTATCGGATATTCATTTGGAAGTTTTTGAGCGGCAATCGGTCGTGCGATTTCGGGTTGATGGCCATTTAAGAGATATTGTCAATATGCGTAAGGATTTGCATAGCGCCCTCGTTTCGCGGATTAAGATCTTGGCTTCACTAGATATTGCCGAGAAAAGATTACCCCAAGACGGTCGTATTTCCTTGCGGGTTGGCGGTCGTCCGATTGATGTTCGCGTATCCACTTTACCAACAGCACATGGTGAGCGAGTTGTTTTACGAATTCTAGACAAGGACTTCAGTAAATTAGACTTAGTTCGTCAGGGCATGAGTGAGCAAACTTTTTTAGAGTTTGATGCTTTAATTCACCGGCCACATGGCATTGTTTTAGTAACTGGTCCGACTGGTAGTGGAAAAACGACTACTTTGTATGGTGCTTTGTTACGTCTTCGATCGACGGTAAATAACATTATGACGGTTGAAGATCCGATTGAATATAACTTAGATGGGATTGGACAGACGCAGGTAAATCCCAGAATTGACATGAACTTTGCCCGGGCTCTACGAGCGATTTTGCGTCAGGATCCGGATATTGTGATGATTGGGGAGATTCGGGATTTAGAAACTGCCCAAATTGCTATTCAGGCCTCTTTGACAGGGCACTTGGTTTTAGCGACCCTACACACCAATGACGCTCCTTCGGCGGTTACTCGGCTGATTGATATGGGTATTGAGCCGTTTTTACTTTCATCTTCTTTACTGGGGGTTTTGGGTCAACGGCTCATTCGATTAATTTGTTCGAGTTGCCAGGGTGTTGGCTGCTCTGTATGTGGTGCCTCAGGGTTTAGTGGTCGGGCTGGTGTTTATGAATTAATGATGATTAACGATGCCATCCGTGATTTAATTCATCAGTCTGCAGCAGAAAGCAGTATCCGTCAAAAAGCCCAATTAGGTGGTATGCGAACAATGGCAGAAGATGCGCAGAGGTGGTTTGATGCTGGGAAGACGACGCAACAAGAAATTCTGCGCGTAACTGGCAACTCGGTACCTGACTGACGCTATGCCACGTTTTCATTTTGAAGCGGTATCGTATTCTGGAAGTACTGAAAAAGGGATATTAGAGAGTGATTCTTTGCAATCTGCTCGGCAACTATTACTAAGTAAGCAGCTTGTTCCTATCTCGCTAAGCCCTTATCAAGAAAACTCGAAGAAGAGTATTTGGCAGCAAATCACCTTCAGTAAGCAGCGTCTTAGTCAAGATGAATTAGCCTTTTTTACGAAGCAGTTTGCTTTATTAATTCGCTCTGGCATTCCCATTGATCAGGCTTTGGCAATTTTGTCAGAAGAGACAACTTCTTCCCATGTGCAGGATATTTTAGAGGGTGTCTTAGATGAATTGCGATCTGGTATGCCACTTTCAAAGGCGATCAGCACGCAGCCGAAATCTTTTGATACCTTGTATCAAGGTATTGTTGCAGGTGCAGAGCAAAGTGGAAAATTAGGCTTAGTCTTACAAGAATTATCGCTGTTTTTGGACAAGCGGCAAGCTCTACGACAGCAAATAACGAATGCTTTAGTATATCCAGCACTATTAATTAGTATCTCGATCATGGTGGTTATCTTTTTGATGACGAGTGTAGTGCCGCAGATTGCGAGAGTTTTTGCTAGTTCAAAGCAGCAATTACCATTTTTAACGCGTTTTATTATAGGTTTATCTGAGTTTTTAACGACCTGGGGTTGGCTCTTATTACTGATTTTATTATTGACTAGTTTTTGCGCACATTTTCTCATCAAAAATGAGCGGATCAGAAAGTCTTTTGACGGATTTTGTCTGAATTTACCGATGATTGGCCATTTAATCCGATCATTTGAAGTTGCCCGTTTTGCCAATAGTATGTCGATGATGATTGCCGCGAACGTGCCGATACTGGATGCTTTGCAGACTGCCAGGCAGACCCTCTCCAATGTGGTTTTACAGTTTGCCATTGTGGATACTGAAAAGCGGGTACGAGAGGGTACCAGTTTTTCACGTGCACTTGGTATGACGGGGGTATTTCCAAGTTTATTGATTCATTTGATTCGGGCGGGAGAATCTTCTGGTCAATTAGCGCAAATGTTAAAGTACGGTGCGCAAAATGCTGAATTAGATGCTCAGCAAAAAACGAAGATGATTTCGACCTTACTAGAGCCCATTTTGATTTTATTGATGGGCCTGATTGTTTTGGCAATTGTCTTGGCGGTAATGGAGCCTATTTTGGAGATGAACTCAGGTATTCGTTAAGTCTTGAGCAAAGTGCCGAACAGCCTAACTGCCAGACACTGGGCCTTAGTTAGACATCGAGGTTGACTCTTTCAATTTGGTTTTAGCTGTATCACTGATATCTAAAACCACTGATGGTGAAATTGGGTTAGGGGCGGAGTTGGATTGGGTGGCTACTTGATTGAGTTTGATTTCATCATTATTGATGGTCGTTGTGGATTTGGTTGGCGTAAGACTTGAGTCAAGTTTAGAGAAGACTTGATCTGCTGAGCTTAGAGCATAGGAAGAGACATTCATAGCGCAATCCTTTCAATCGATAATGGTAATTATCATATCATTTTTACTTATTGAGAGGAATTTTTTGGTTTACAGGGTCATCAAACGGGTAAGTTTATAAAGAGATATCTATGAGTTCGATATTAAAGCAGTTACTTGGTATAAAAAATCCAGTTTTTTTACAGCAACTCATGGATGCGATGTGTAAGCCAATCGAGCCCTTAGTTAGCGAGGCTTTATTACAGGTTGGCGAGCTGTTGGATCAGGTTTCTGGGGAATTTGATATTAAAAGTGCAGAAATACAGGCATTTGATCAGATTTTGCAAGAACAAGACGCGGCTGCGCTTAGCGCACTCCAAACCTTAAAGCTGGCAAAGTCCAATGAGGTGAGTATTTTAAATAGTTTGTGGCAGATCACATCGGGCAAGCCTTTGGGCAGTGAGTTTAGTCCTTTACTGGGTCTTAAGCAACTACAAGGTGATGCAAAAGCTGCCTTGCTTGCAATTCAACAGTTGCAGGCGCAACTCAAGTACTTGCGACATATATCCAGTGCAGTACGAAAAATTACTAAGGAGCGTCAATTAGGATCGCAAAGTTCCAAAGAGGCAGTTTCTGAGTTAACTGAATATCTCTTGAATCGAAGAACAAGATCGATCTTAAACCAGGCTTATGAACGAGGTTGGATGCCAGAGGTACCCTTAAACAGTTCGGCAGAGCGAGCAATATTTAAAGAAATTTGGTATCTAGTAAAGAAGTAAGGAAAAATTCCAGTCCATAAAATTTGACTGGATAGCACTTGGCTAGGACCAATTAGAAAGCAGAATATACAAAAAGGAAATACTGAAAATCAGGGGACAGAGATGAGTCTTTGGAAATGAAAACCTGTATTGCTTGGGTGTTCTTTACAAAGACATCTTAGCTGTTCCGCTAATATCTAAAACCACAGCCGGGGAGACAGGGTTAGGAGCAGATTGTTGTTGAGCAGCTTCAGCAGATTTACCAAAATTGTTTATATTATCTCGAATCACATTGAGTGACTTCGCATAATTTTGGTTCGCTTGAATGCTAGAAAAGACATCATCTGAAGAAGTTAACGAGTAGGATGAGATATTCATAAATTTTTTTCAATTAATTAGAATAAGGTCACTATATCATTTATTCGATATATTGGCAGAATATTTGTAGATTTATTGGTAAAACAGGTGCTTTATGCAATACAAATTGGGGAAAGTGAGTCCTGCGCTGATCCATTTAGTTGTTTTGGGTGTTTGGAGTGCTTCTTGATGCATGTCAGTCGTACTTAACTATAGAAGATGGTGGATAGATGTTTAGTTTAGATTTGCAAGAATGGGGTAGTCCCTTACAAAAAGTATTACGAGCTCAGCCGATCCCTCAGGGTTCTGAGGTACTGATCAAACTCAAGTATTGTGGTGTATGTCATAGTGACGTACATATTCGGGACGGATATTTCGAGTTGGGGAGTGGTAAACGGTTTCAGATGCAAGAGCGCGGTATGAAACTTCCCATGACGATGGGTCATGAACCCTATGGAACTGTTATTACTGCCGGCGAAGACGCTAATGATGTGCCGGTTGGAGAAGATCGGCTGGTTTATCCTTGGACTGGCTGTGGACAATGCGCTAGTTGCCTAGCGCAGATGGACAATTGGTGTATGCAGCCAAGATATTTAGGTATTCAAAGACCGGGTGGGTATGCCAGTTACTTATTAGTCCCTGATGTGAAGTACTTAATCGATGTCGGCGGAATCGATCCGATTTTTGCATCGGTTTTGGCTTGCTCGGGTTTAACTGCTTACTCAGCGATCAAAAAACTTCAGCCCTGTAGCCTTGCAGATCATATCGTGATTTTCGGGGGAGGTGGCCTCGGTTTAATGGCGATTGCGATTTTAAAAGCCCTTGGCCATAAGAG
>Ga0209135_1000966_pt1 | contig 10252 bp, 11 predicted proteins | sample LauGreSBDMM110SD_4_FD_187570 | JGI IMG/M metagenome (GOLD analysis project Ga0209135, IMG submission 187570) | Freshwater lake microbial communities from Lake Michigan, USA - Su13.BD.MM110.SD (SPAdes) (version 3) | ecosystem: Environmental > Aquatic > Freshwater > Lake | place: Lake Michigan... | reverse complement strand
TTCATTATATCTCTTCATCCAGCACAGCCTCCCTTTATACTTTCTCTCTACCTCATTCATCTTATAATATCGAACCTCCCACCCTTCCTCTAACTCTCGCATCTCGACCTCCACCACACTTCGCATCTTTATCGGCAAACACTCAATGGTATTTTCAGCTCGTTTACTTTCTCGATCCCTTTCTTTTCGTATTCTCCCAATGACTTCATCCTCCCGTTCTGCCATCAAACAGATATATTCTTTAAAATTTTCCTGGTTGATTTCTGTTTCGTCTGTTGTATCTGATTTCTTCACTATAATCGGCTTTCCTAATTTTCGATAACACCATAACATCACCTCTTCATCTTGACACATCAATATCTGCACCATGAAATCATTTCCTTTCATATAACTTATGAATACATAGTCATTCATCTTGCGGATTTTATCTTCCTTATTGTCCAACACATTCATATTCTGATGGGTCGTGTAACGATGATATTGATTGTGATTCTTGCTTTGTTGGTAATCGTTACTGGATGTTGGTATGGACTTAGATGGTTCACTTGGTTGCGGGACCATTTCATAATACAGATAATTTACTAACCGATTAATGTTAATGATATCCGTTTCCCTGTAAATATAAATTTCATCCGCATACTTGATGTGCAACAAACACAGCATAATTAAATCGGCGTCCTTTCCATGCACCATGATGACGGGGGTATATCCATCCTTTTCACGTAGCTGTTTAAATAACTTTTGTTCTCCTTCGCCGCGTTCGTCCGACCCCGAAATCTTCAAACAATCGGTTTCGATTTGTTTGATTCGGTTGGATAATTTTTGCATGAACAAGGTCCCCGGTGTAATTTTATTTGTATTCCATCCAGTGGTTTTTCTGTTTAAAAATCGACGCATTCGTTGCTGTTCCATTTTCAAGAGTGGTGCAAGTCCGTCGAATGCAATATAGGTGACCTTCTTTGGTTTTACATCATTCACCAATTCATATATTTTTTGTATGACCCTTTCGATTAAATCGGATTCATATGCCATCTCATCCTCATCGTCTTCCATATCTCTTTCATGATTCGCATCATATATCAGAGAGTTGGCGTCTACCATGAGTGTGTCCACATTTAACTCTCTTGCCTTTCTTTTATCCATGATGTTATACTTTCGTTTCAAATAACCGAAATATCCTGGGATTCCCATGTTTTGGCTTTATTTGTTTTACATATATACTATTTGTATTGTTTCTATGTTGTTTTCTGTTTGTTTCTTCTATAGAACCGGTGATTTTTCTTACAGATATATTTTTATAGAGTAAATATATATTATATATAATGGAACTCAATTTTTTTAATTTACTATATTTATTTTTTCGTTTAGCACCTTTTATTATTGTATCCTATTTTTCATTGGCTTCTTTGTTTAATCAGGATGTAAAAGGGTTAATTTATTTAGTGGGATTATTGTTTTCATGTTTTCTTACTTTTTTGATTGGTAACACCGTCCCAATTGAATATACAGGGATGGGGCAAGGTGAAACTGTGAGTCCAATTTGTAACCTAATTACCGTGGGTAAAGATGGGTCGTTTTCCAAAGTTCCATTGGGTATTTCTGTTCTCGGTTTCACATTTATTTATTTGGTATACATCATAGAGAAGAACAAACTCATCAATTCCAACATTCCTATTTTGGTATTCTTTCCAGTGATAATTATGGGAGACATTTTGTGGAACATAAAGAATTCCTGTTATAAACCCGCGGGAATAATTATTTCGCTGACAGTTGGGTGTTTAATGGGTGCAGCATGGGCGGCAATTATCAGTAGTTTGAATCAACCACGACTACTCTTTTTAAATGTGGGAAGTGATAGAACTGTATGCCAGCGTCCTTCAAAACAATTGTTTAAATGCAATTTCAAGATGCCGCCTCGTGAGACAACTACTACACAAGATGACGCCTCGTGAGACAACTACTACACAAGATTCTACTACACAAGATTCTACTACACAAAAATCTACTAATACATAACAAGAATATACACATCATAATTCATTCCATTTATTATGTAAGCAATACCATTACAGAATAAATTCAAAGGGGGATAGCAGTAGAGATATGTTGTCCCTTCCTTTCCAGTTAGGACTTGTCATACAGAATATTATTTTAAAATGAAAAGGGAGGGGGTCGTAGGGGGCATGCGAAGTAGTACCGTAGGTTCCCACTTAATCGAATGCCATAATATTTTGATTAAACCATCCCTTGAGTTCATTACACAAATTCGCACGATATAAATCCGTTGCCAATAATTTGATACTGCGATTGCGGTCCGAAAAGTGCGCCATGAAATTTCGAATAATATTTACAGTAATTGCCTTTGAATATTTTTCATCCACCTCTTCATACGGAAAATAGGGATATCCTTTGCGTTTATTCACTTCATTATGGAATGCATGTAACATATGTTTGAGGTCTTCTTTCGACTGGATAGCATTAAAGTTGATGTTGTCTAAATAAAATTTTGAGTGATTTGCACAATCTGGGCAGGGAAGATTAACACAGATGGCATAAATGCGATTGAGTAGGTCGTGTTTGATACGCATAAACTCGCTTTCTTTTATTTTTACCGACAGGGTATGTAATAGAAACCAGGTGGGTTCTCCCCATTTCACCTTTTTAGGCGGGTCGTTTGGATAATTTACAGGGGTTCCTTGTTGGTGGGGTTGAACGGGAGGGGGCATCGGGATTTTTATTTGAAATGGACTGAATGTTCTCAATTGGTGTGGGGGCAGCGCCAGCGGTCGTTGTAACTGTAGCGGTTGCGGTCGTTGTAATGGTAATGTGGATTGTTGTGTTTGAGGTGGTTGTGGTGGTTGTTGGGCATAGTAATTTGTATTGGCTAATGTTTGGGAACTGAAAAATCGCATTTTCATTTAAGTCACTCAGTTATATAATGTATGTAAATAGATAATTACATGGCTTTTTCTTTATGCGCCGAAGGCGCCTTCGGTTCCGCCCATATGAAATACCGTCCATATGAAATACCGTCCATATGAAATACCGTCCATATGAAAAAAACATCTTGGAAAATGAAAATAAAAACAACTAAATATGTATATTCAGACACAAATGACTGAAACAAAAGAACAACTCGTAAATAGTATTAAAGAATGGGTGAAACTGGATAATGACATACGAAAATTACAGAAAGAGGTTTCTATACGAAAGAAAGAGAAAGCCAAGATATCTGCCGAGTTAATGGATGTGATGAAAAAAAACGAAATCGACTGTTTTGATTTGAAAGAAGGGCAAATTTTATATACCAAAAAAAATGTCAAGAAACCCATTACAAAAAAAATATTATTGGAGATTCTTGGGAAATATTATAATGGGGATTATATGAAAGCATCTGAAGTTAATGATTTCATAATGAATAATAGGGTAGAAGTGGTAAAAGAGTTTATTTTAGGTAGGGGAACCTAAGTAGGGGAACCATGGGTTCCCCTACAAATCGTACACATGAGTTTTCTAGTTTTCCAACAATTCGTGGATTGTCGATTTCATTGAATATATCTTCTGTTCGATAAACATTCGAGTATTTGTCTACATAATAGATAATACCATTGATATCCGTGGCAATGACTTCTAATTTTGTGGTAGCACAATCCCCACACATATCTTTGTTTAAAAATCCATTAGGAGTGCCTTTGGAATGTGTCCCACAGTATTCACTTCCTTGTTTTCTTCTGCGGGTGCATTGTTCTTCGTTCGCTCGTTTTGCATTGCATCTATTGGAAATCGGGATTGAGTTCTGAATGCGTTTGCGTTTAATGAAGTCGTCTTTTGATAACACGAGTCGTTCGTAGTCATACATGTATTCAAGTAACTCGTTGATTTTGGAGTTGTCTTCAAATTGAAGCTCCGTAATTTTCTGTTTCAGTTTGTCTTTGAATTCAATGACGTAATTTTCTATCACTTTATTAATACGTTTTTCCATGGTTTGTATAATATATAACAAATTGTATTTACTTCAATTTTACAATTTGTTATAAAAAAGGATTTGGATAACGAAGTAGTGGTTGTTGCGGTTGTTGTGGGGGTAACGAAGTAATGGGGTAGCGGTTATTGCGATAGCGAATCTGGTTTTGGTCTTTTACGATATTTTCTTACAAAATACTTTGCTTCTTCGCCGCAAAGGTAACACTGCGAACGTGCAAGGACGCAACGTATATATTGAACATCTGCCGTATCATCTACCAATTGATAATTGAGTCCACTTTGCTCAGGCAATCGTGTGCAATAACCGAATTTTTTGTCCGAATTGCCGGTGGTCTTGAAGTATTTGCAATTCACGCATAATTTGGGTGCGGGAGTTTTTATGTGACAACCGGCGTCGACTGAACCAATAGAATAAAATAAAGCAAACAAAATCCAAAATAGCTGCATGTTATTATATATTCGTGTGATTTTTTTAAATCGGTTTCATATATCTATTGCAACAAATCACATAGAGGTTATCCTACAGATAATTTATAGTGTATTTTTCTATGAAGATATTTTCAAATATTACGAAGCGGTTCATGTTAAAAGAGCCAAAAAAGATACTGGGGAGGTGGAATATTGAAACCTGTAAGAAACGTGTTGACAGGAAAATCGATTATTCGAATGAAGACCATTGTGGTCCATGTGGGCTCACGACTGTGGCACCTCCGGTAGCAACAGCTGCACCTCCGGTAGCGACAACACCATCTACAGTAAAGAATCAATATCCAATCATAATTTACAAATGATGTGGCTTGACTGGTTGTGGACTGGCGGTGGGTTGGATGAACGTTTTTTATGTATAGATATACTATATGTATACATGAGCTGGGGAAAAATAATCAACCATACAAATTACATCTATTTATCAGAACACAATGAATACAAGAAGAACTCATTAGAAGACAATGTGTATTACACATTAAGAGACATATTTGCGAATACGGAAGACGTGAATCTATGTATTCAGTCGAATCAATTCAATACAACACTCACCGGCGACGTGTATTTTCAAGACAGGGAATCGTTTTTTACATATTCGAATGTGTTGTATGACCGGAATTTCTTACAGAAATTATCCGACTGGCTGAATGCTATCGAACCGGGTAAATTCGAATTCAATCAATTGGAAAAATGCGAATATCCTCAGGTGGGGAAATACATGAAATTCGAAGATTGGTGGAAACAATTTGAAGAACTCCGTGGTCGGTTAAACCAACAATGCAAACTGTTAGACAAACTTCGATAGAGGTGTGTGGGCTTGCGGTAGCGGGGCTTGCGGTAGCGGGGCTTGCGGTAGCGGGGCTTGCGGTAGAGTGGGCTTGCTATAGCGGTTGCTGTAGCGGTGGGTTTGGTTTTTATTTGCATAAACGATATAAAAACATGATGGTATTATATCTAATATATCATCATGTCATATACTACAGTTCACTTTCAAGAAGAGCACTTAGGACGTCTCGATACATCCATCATCATTTTGTATGACGAATATGAAGAGAATTTTTATTTGTATGGAACACGAAATACACGTAATAACAGGGAATATACATCGTATGCTTACAGATACCATTATACTGAGTTAGATGCCATGGTTTATTTTATAAAAATGGTCATTATTTCGAAAAATTCACGTATTACCATTGAGTATAACAATGTATTCATACCTGAAAAAGATATTGACTATGTGGATTACGATTATCTGAAAAGAAAAATTAACAGGGACAATGAAATTGTTGCATTCGAAAACTGTAGATTGAAAGCAAAAAGACTGAAAAAGACGTTGTCATATTTGTTTTTACGAGAGCAGGTGTGTTCTGACACTTACTGTGAATGTTGTGGCACTGTATGCTCCGCCTAATATTTTAACAAAATCGCCTAATGATTTAACAAATTTCCTACTGTTTTAACAAAATCGCCTAATGATTTAACAAAAAATCCTAACATTTTAACAAAAAGAGCCTAAGGATTTAACATATTATATGATTATAATTATATAATATGGATGACACAATAAATATAAATATATCTACTATTGATTCAGATTCAGACACCGAATCTGAACAAGATACGGAAATAACGGAATCTGAACCATTTTCTTGTGAATTATGTAAAAATGTGTATTCAAGCATTTTCAGTTTATCGAATCACAAACGATTATATCATTCTAATAAACATGACGACAGACGGTGTAGAAACAAACAGGATAATTTATATTATTGTAGGTTTTGTGAAAACAAATATAAACACTGTAGCACACGGTCGAAACATGAAAAAATATGCAAGTCAAAGGAAAAGGACTCGATAGAGAACGTATTGGAAGAAAACAGTCAAATCAGGGGAGAGAATGAAAAGATACGTGCGGAACGAGATGCATACAAAGACAAAATTATTAAATTACAGGACAAACTCATTAAATCTTCGCGTCTTACAACGAAGACGTTCAAAGCGGTGAATAAATTTTTGATGGAGAGGAGTTATATGTGTAATAATGTAAATTCAAATAACCAAATTACCAATAGTAATAATAATATTCTACAAATATGCAATGTAGGGTCGGAAGACGTTTTGAGTGTTCTCACGGAACAACAGAAAAAACAGATTATGAATGCCCGATTGAAATCATTGGACAAACTAGTAGAAATTACACATTGTGGTAAATACAATCAATTCAAAAATATCATTATAACGAATTTGAAAGACGAATTTGCTTACAAATTCGATAGCACAAAGGGTTTTTTTGTAACAGTGAAAAAGAACAATATCATACAGGATTTAATTGATTACCGGATTTATAATTTGGCGGAAATATACGATGAGATGGAGAATGGCAATAAAATCGATGCAACGACCAAAAGAGTGATACAAACGTTTATGGATAAGTGTGATAGTGAAGAACCGTATGAAGATTCTTATGGTATCAAGTATCCAAATTACAAAGAATACAAGAAAGACTGTATCAAGATTTTATTGTATAATAACAACGAACAGATTACGAAGGATATTGCAACGCTCATACAAGAACATGATTCCACGTCTAGGATTACAGCCGCCGGTATCTAATAAAAAATTCATGTAGAGAACTTATCTTAGAAAAAAGTCGGCGACAGAAAAATTCCATGGAATATTTTTTTGTAAAACAGAATTTTTGTATTTTTTAAAATTTTCCTTCGATCTTCAAAATTTTGGGGAAATCCTAATGTTTTAACAAATTATTTATCGGAAATTTAGATAAAAATAATACAATAACTGCATTTATGGTGTGTAATTCGATAAATCTATAAAAATCGTAAAAAATAGAAAATCCTAATGTTTAACATGGCGAACCTAATGTTTTAACAAAAAATCTTAATGTTTTAACATGGGGTTTTTGACAACAGCATTCATCGTAAGGGAGTAATTGGATATCGACGTCCCTGCCAAAGCATAGTTTTTTATTGGGATTATGCTTTGCCGAAGACCACGCGAGTTTATTGTCGTTGACATCAAACAGAAACCATATAGTATGAAATTGTATGGTCTTTTGCCAAAGCATGATTTATATTTACTAAATCATGCTTTGCTGAATATCCAATGAATAACCAGCGTTTGTTATGTTATATGGGTTATAAAAAAATGGATTATTAATATGAAGTGAAAGCATATTTTTTCAAAAAAGTATGCTTTGATGATGAGTCCCGGTTTTGGAAGGTGCCTTATCATAGATGCTGTTTAAAAAAGGTCATGTTAAAACATTAGGATTTTTTGTTAAAACATTAGGCACGGTATGTTAAAACATTAGGTTTTTCTATTTTTTATGATTTTTATAGTTTTATTAATAGGCTTATCACAAATGCAGTCATTTTATTATTTTTAACCAATTTTTCAATAAATAATTTGTTAAAACAATAGGATTTCCCTTGATTTTTGAAGATCGAAGGAAAATTACAAAAATTACAAAAATTCTATTTCAGGGTCCTTAAAATTACCTCTTTGTATTTTTTTCATTGAATACTATACTATTTTATTTTGACTGAATTTTTTATTGTTTGTTTATCCGGTCCATGAGTATTTTATTTACTGCATTGAATGTATTGAGTATTTCTTGCAATGATTTTTCATTTTCTTCTTTTATTTTTTCTATTGTTTCTTTCAACAATTTCTCATTTTCTTCTTTTATTTTTTCTATTGTTTCTTGCAATGATTTCTTATCGTTCTCTTTTGATTTACATGTTTTCTCATGTTTCCATCTGGATTGTGAAAAAACATATTCTTTCTTACAAAATCTACACTCATATTTTTTTTCGATGCCATATTTTCTTATACCATGAGTAATACGATTATGGTTTGATAAACTGGAATTAGAAGAATATAGTTTATTACATATAGAACAGCTGATTTTTTTGTCGGTCATCTTATAATATACATAATATATTATTTCTATATAATGTTTACAAAATGATGACGTTTTACACTTTTTGGTTGACAAAATGATGACAAAATGATGACGTTTTACACTTTTGAAATTATATTGTGTTTGATTTTTTTAACAGGTAGAATCATGTGGTTCTTATTAAAATAGTTTATAATACACTTCATAAGTGAAAGTGTAAAACGTCATCATTTTTCTACAAAATGGAAATGAGAGGAAAATTTCAGGAAAATAAAAAGTCTGTAACTTTTGGGAAAAAAAGGATAGAACGTTCAAAATAAATATTTGTTGTTGGAAATGAAATTCATTGTAAAAATATTTTACAAGCAGAAGTCCCACATATAAATTCCTTAATGGAAGGTGCCTTCGGCACCCGCGCCGACGGAGTCGGCGCATACCGCCAGTTGAACATATTATATTTTTTTACATAGCGTTTTCAGTAACATTTTAATAACCATTTATATAAAACTTGCAGCATGACGCCCGAGGCACTATCTGCTTGCGCGTGAGGCGCCTTGAGCTAAAATTTATTCTGTAAGACAATCCAACAGAATAAATTCAAATAAACCCAAACTCAACCCATAAAAAATAGAATAAAAGAATAATATAAAAGGAAAGGGAGGGGAGGGGTCGTAGGGGAACCGTAGGTTCCCTACCACATTTTATACACAATGGTGAAAACCTCGGCGGCAGCCAAACAGGCAACCTTCAAATGCTGTCTCACCATATGTTTATCAGTCGGCAGCTTATAAGCAACTCGAATCTTGCTATCGGCATCGTGCGGATGGTATTTTTTGAACCCACAAAACGACATGATTTCTTCGCCCATATAAAATTTTTCATACAGAATATATTCAATCACCTTACCGACGGTGTAATCCTCATTTTCAAGGACCACATCATACGAGTTCTCCATGGTGGTTTCGCTGAGGGAAATCGGAACCACATCGCTATCCAATGCTTCAATCATATTCGTCATTTTTTTCTGTAAGATAGAACACGCTTTCTGAACAAGTGTCTTGTTTTCAAACACGCCGATGGTTTGAATGACAAAATCAAAGCTGTCTGGAATGAATTGTCTCTGTGCATCCAACAGGTAATAATTCTTCTTTTGAAAATCGATTTCTTCTTTGGTGTCATTTTCAGCAATCATTTTTTGTCGGATTTCCTCCCATTTGGCATCCACTGCAGTTAAATCTGGTGTATTTCCGTAGGCGCATTTGGACACCACATTAAACATTCCATTCTGTCTGGCTTTTCCGATGGTGAACTCACAGGTTAATTTGATTTGTTCTCCTGGGATGGAATCGCCGATTCTGGGACGTAGCCGAATGAAATCAATGAAGGAGTTGGTAATGGCATTGGGTGGGAAGATTTGTCGGACTTCTTCTTTTGCCATGTATTTGCCGGATTCTTTTTCTTTGATTTTAAAATCTTCTGTAGTAACAATCATCATGGTTTCGGTGTTGTTCTGGAGATTGACTTCCAGAATGTATTGTGATGAGAATGACTCCATCTCTTTTTCGGAGGAAATATGAACGGGAATGCTACTGAGACGCTGTTTGACGAGCTCGTTGTGAAGCCTTCCTGTGTTTACCGTAATGGAACACGAATTGTCCTTGTAAATCTCGGTTCCTAAGACAATGGTGGGGATTTCATCGAGGATGATACGGCGAATGGCGTTTGCGAAACTAACGTTGATTTCGGCAAGAGTGAACCGTAATACGTCGTTTTCTTCTGAGATTTGTTTTAATACTGGTTTCATGGTGTCTGACTGTTTCCTTTGTATAAATATATATTTAATATATATTTATATCA
>Ga0209135_1000960_pt1 | contig 10276 bp, 9 predicted proteins | sample LauGreSBDMM110SD_4_FD_187570 | JGI IMG/M metagenome (GOLD analysis project Ga0209135, IMG submission 187570) | Freshwater lake microbial communities from Lake Michigan, USA - Su13.BD.MM110.SD (SPAdes) (version 3) | ecosystem: Environmental > Aquatic > Freshwater > Lake | place: Lake Michigan, USA... | reverse complement strand
ATCAAGGAGTTTACGCAAGTAACGCTAACTTCCGTCCGTCCGGCACAGCGCTAAATCGCCGTGGTCGTCTAGCTCGCACACTCGTGGTGCTCTCTCTTGCCATCGTTCTCGCCTCCCTAGTTAGCGCCAAAGCTGGGGCTGGCACCGAGGTAGTACCTGCGGCAGCCGGCTCATTTGTCACAATCACCGTGGCTCCAGGTGAGACCTTGTGGTCATTGGCTGCTCGGGTTGAGCGCGATGGGGATATGCGCTCGCTAGTTTCACAGATTGTTTCGGTCAACTCACTTGAATCAGTGGACCTCATGGCCGGGCAGAAGATCCGCATCCCGCTGAAGTAATATCAAGGGGGCGCGACACGCGATATCAATCCCCCTTTCATCCGGCAGAGTCTCAAGAAATACTTTATAGTTCCCACTAGATGTAGGGGTCGAAAGCAATAAAACTTCCATAAGTAGTGTTTTTGCGGTAGTTTTATCAATTCACTAATACATGCATTTATTGGAAATTCTAGGTATTTCGAAGGGAGACACGCCGAGATGATTTGCCCGTTCTGCAGACACGATGACTCCAGAGTCGTTGACTCCCGTCCGGTGGTAGATGGCACAGAAATTCGCCGCCGCCGGGAATGCCCTAAATGTGGTCAGCGCTTTTCCACCCAAGAGGTTGCCCTGCTTAATATCATTAAGCGATCAGGGGCCACTGAGCCATTTAGCCGCGAGAAGGTACTTGTTGGCGTGCGCAAGGCATGCCAGGGTCGGCCAGTAAATGAAGATGATTTGGTTTTGCTAGCCCAGCGAGTTGAAGAGAGCCTTCGCGGAACTGGACAGGCAGAAATTGAAGCTCAAGAAGTAGGAATGGCAATTCTTGCGCCACTACGCGAACTCGATGAGGTGGCCTACCTCCGATACGCCTCTGTGTACCGTAACTTTGCCTCCCTTGAAGATTTCGAAGGCGAGATAGCTCTTCTCCGCGCACTGCCTTCGAATGTAAGTCAAGTAACACCAGCATCACAAGTGCGACAAGTACTAACACCAGCTAGATCAACACCAGAAAAATCAACAGCAACACTTAATCAGAAGACGGGGAAATAACACATGTCAGAGACGGTCATCAACCGACCAGCATCGAAGTTTAAGACAGGCAAAGGTCTTACTATCGGTCGTATTTACACAACAGAAGGCCTTCACCCATATGACCAGGTCACATGGGATCGCCGCGATGTTGTTCAACAGAATTGGAAGACCGGCGAAGTTGTTTTCGAACAACGCGGTGTTGAGTTTGCAGACTTCTGGTCAGTAAACGCTTCAACAATCGTAACGACCAAGTACTTCCGCGGAGCAGTCGGTGCTGAGAACCGTGAATGGTCACTCAAGCAAGTTATTGATCGCGTAGTTTTGACATATACAAAAGCTGGAAAAGAGTACGGTTACTTTGCAACTGAGAAAGATGCCACAATTTTCGAGCACGAACTTACCTACATGCTCTTGCATCAGATCTTCTCATTTAACTCCCCAGTCTGGTTTAACGTAGGAACTGCCTCCCCGCAGCAAGTTTCGGCCTGCTTTATCTTGTCTGTTGATGACACGATGGAATCAATTCTTAACTGGTATCGCGAAGAAGGAATGATCTTTAAGGGTGGCTCTGGTGCCGGTCTTAACCTCTCCCGGATTCGTTCATCTAAGGAGCTATTGAAGTCAGGTGGAACCGCATCTGGTCCAGTTTCATTTATGCGTGGAGCCGATGCCTCAGCTGGCACAATCAAATCTGGTGGTGCGACTCGTCGTGCGGCCAAGATGGTTGTGCTAGATGTGGATCACCCAGATATCGAAGAATTTATCGAGACCAAGGTCTCGGAAGAGCAGAAGATTCGCGCACTACGCGATGCTGGCTTTGATATGGACTTAGGTGGAAAAGACATCATCTCGGTTCAGTACCAGAATGCAAATAACTCAGTACGCCTCTCCGATAAATTCATGAGCGCAGTTGAAAAGGGCGAGCAGTTTGGTTTAGTCGGCCGCTCAACTGGCGAAGTTATTGAAACCGTGGATGCCCGCGCCCTCTTTACCAAGATTGCCGAAGCAGCCTGGGCATGTGCTGATCCTGGAATCCAATTTGATGACACCATCAATGATTGGCATACCAACCCAGAGACCGGGCGCATTAACGCCTCTAACCCTTGCTCTGAGTACATGTCACTTGATAACTCATCCTGTAACTTGGCATCCCTTAACTTGATGAAGTTCCTTAAATCAGATGGTTCATTTGATGCAAAGACATTTGGAAAAGCGGCCGAGCTGATCATCACTGCGATGGATATCTCAATCTGTTTCGCAGATTTCCCAACTCAGCCAATTGGTGAGACCACTCGCGCATACCGCCAGCTCGGAATTGGTTATGCAAACCTGGGCGCACTTCTGATGGCATCAGGTCTGGCCTATGACTCAGAAGGTGGACGCGCACTAGCGGGTTCCATCACATCACTTCTAACTGGCATCACATACAAGCGTTCAGCAGAACTTGCTGGCATTGTTGGGCCATACGATGGCTTTGCCCGCAACGCATCTGCTCACACTCGCGTGATGCGCAAGCATGCTTCGGCATCATCGGCAGCCCGCCAAGAAGCCACCCTCGATATCGATGTCTGGACCGAGGCGAATAAGGCATGGGATGCCTGCCTGACAACAGGTGATAAGAACGGATGGCGCAATGCGCAGATCTCAGTACTAGCACCAACTGGAACAATCGGTCTGATGATGGATTGCGATACAACCGGTATCGAACCTGACTTCTCACTAGTTAAGTTTAAGAAGCTTGTTGGCGGCGGTTCCATGCAGATTGTGAACCAGACAGTGCCAGCAGCGCTTCGTAAGCTTGGTTATGCCGAAGAGACCATCGAAGCGATCGTTGAATTCATCGCTGCAAATGGACATGTTATTGATGCGCCCGGACTTAAGACCGAGCACTATGAAGTATTTGACTGCGCCCTCGGTGCGCGCTCAATTGCTCCAATGGGCCACGTGCGCATGATGGCTGCCTGTCAGCCATTCCTATCAGGTGCTATCTCAAAGACAGTTAACCTGCCAGAAGATGCAACTGTGGAAGAAGTGGAAGAAGTTCACTTCCAAGCATGGAAGATGGGTATTAAAGCACTGGCCGTCTATCGCGATAACTGCAAAGTCGGTCAGCCACTTTCTGATGGAAAGGCGAAGAAGAAGGATGCGCCACTGGAGGCAATTGCAGAGCCAGTTCGCAAGCGTCTTCCTAAGGCACGTCCATCTACAACAACATCGTTCTCAGTCGGAGGCGCCGAGGGTTACATGACCGCTGGTGCATACGCTGATGGCGCACTAGGTGAAGTCTTCTTAAAGCTCGGCAAGCAAGGATCAACTCTTGCCGGAGTAATGGATGCCTTCTCAATCGCAGTATCTATCGGACTTCAATACGGAGTTCCACTAGAGACATTCGTTGAGAAGTTCACCAACCTTCGCTTTGAACCAGCAGGTATGACAGATGATGCAGATATTCGTATCGCACAGTCAATGATGGATTACATCTTCCGTCGCTTGGCACTTGATTACCTGCCATTTGATCAACGTTCAGCATTGGGTCTCTACACCGCATCAGAGCGGGCAGCAGCCCTTGATAACGGTGGCGAATACGCACAAATACCTAGTCAGACGAGTGCGAGTGCTGATACCCCAAAAGCACCTGCGGCTGTGGCGGAACTTGCGGCTGTAAAAGCTGAAGCGCCAAAGCCGGTAGCGGTAAAGCCAGTCGTTGTAAAGATTGAGCCAGCACCAGCACAACCGCTGGCATCAACAATCGGTTCATCATCTGATCTCCTAGAGTCAATGGGAATCAAATCTGATGCACCGCTCTGCATGACATGTGGTGTCAAGATGCGTATGTCAGGTGCTTGCTTTGTATGCGAAGGATGCGGAAACACATCTGGTTGCAGCTAGGCTATAGTTAGAACTTATCCATCCCCCGTTCAAAGGCCCCGTTGAGAAATCAGCGGGGCTTTTGCATAACTCAGAGTAAGTAAATCCCTCGACTTGGTTACAGGTTGGGGGATTTCTCTTTGAAAACCCAATTCTTCTTCACCAGATAATTCATCAATCTCTCTTCAAGTCTTACTATGAGAAACGAAGAAACCGCTCAGGAAAATTTCCAAAGCGGCTCTTCGGCTTCGGACTACGAAGTATCGAAGGGCTCGTCGCCGTCACGTCGAGCCCTCTGATATTCCAATAATTGGAGCATCAGATCGCAAGCCGCAATCAGCACCGAGAACAATTCAATTACTTTCATAGAACCTCCTTTCTCACCCGCTCATCGCGGGAAACCCTGTTGGGGAAGTCATAAATGACGGATCCGAACAGAGCGAAAGAAGTTGAAGCGTGCGCAAGGTATTGATTTGTGGCTCGAGCGAACGCGGTACCCCAGGGGTCTGTGGATTCCTGGGGTTCTGTGTAAAAGTCGAAAGGCGCTAGAATTACGGTGTTGTTATCGGGGTCGATGTAATTTCGAACCGGCGGTTATAGTCCGCGACCCGCACACATCCAGTGGGCGGTTGACTCAGTGAAACTCTGAGACCGACGGTTAAAGTCCGGATGAGAGATAACAGCGGAATCGGTGCACCATGTTTATCGATGACGCCTACGCGCATCTATGCTCGCTCAGCCGTGCCGGCTTGGGTGTGAGCTATCCCAACCCAAATGTTTGCGCTGCTATCTATAGCGCTGACGGAAAACTCATCGCCGATGGTTTTCACAACCGCACGCAAGCACCAGATCACGCCGAAGTTGTTGCTTTAAAAAAGGCAGGAGCTGCAGCGCGCGGTGCCACGATGGTCATCTCACTTGAGCCATGTGCGCATACCGGATCAACGCCACCTTGCACGCAAGCAATCATTGCTGCCGGAATTACCAAAGTTATTTATGCCATTACTGACCCCAACCCGATTGCCACCGGGGGAGCAAAGCTTTTAGCCGATGCCGGTATAGCAGCTGAACATCAGCCGAGCGCGCCGCTGGAATTTATGCAACGAGCATGGCTGACTAAGCAATCACTGGGTCGACCGCTGATGATCTGGAAAGTTGCAATGACGCTAGATAGCAAAGTGGCGGCAATTGATGGAACTTCGCAATGGATTAGCGGCCCGGAGTCCAGGCAAGATGTGCAGCTGCTGCGGGCACAATCTGATGCCATTCTGATTGGAACCAATACTGCACTCGTTGATAATCCGCATTTGGTACCTCGTGGCCATGAGGCACGCCCAGTGCGCATCGTTTGTGGTGAGCAAGTTGTGCCACCTACACATAACGTTTTTGATGGCCAAGCACGCACCATTACTGTGAAATCAAAGTCGATTCCAGAACTCCTGAAAGTTCTTAGCGATGAAGGTTTTAACCAGGTGCTTATTGAAGCAGGACCAACGTTGGGCTCTGCCCTGATGGCAACTGGAAATATCGATGAACTGGTTATTTATCAGGCACCGAAACTGCTCGGCGCCGGCAAAGAATTTGTCAGCCATCTCGGTATTTCTACGCTGGCAGATCACATTGGGCTAGAGCTGATATCAGTTGAACAATTCGGCAGCGATGCCAAATCTCATTACCGAATTGTGAAGGGGCGATAAATGTTTACTGGACTCATTACTGAACTCGGCGAAGTGCTATCGGTTACCCGTGGGGAAAGCTCTGCCATCTTTACTATTGCCGCACCAAAGTCAGTAACTGGCTTAGCTATTGGCGATTCAATTGCAGTAAATGGTGTCTGTCTTACCGCCACATCCATCACCGCCAATTCATTCACGGCAGATGTCATGGTGCAGACACTGAACCTGACCTCACTTTCTGAATTAGAAGTGGGTTCACCTGTGAACTTAGAGTTAGCGGCCCAGCTTGATATGCGCATGGGTGGACATATTGTGCAGGGACATGTCGATGGTGTGGCCGAAGTTGTTGCACTCACCCCGGGCGATAAGTGGGCGCAGTTTGATATCACTATGCCGAAAGAGCTGATGAAGTACGTGGTTGCCCAAGGTTCGATCTCACTCGATGGTGTTTCACTGACCGTTGGTGCACTCAATGATGTAAGCAATGTTGTGAGCGTCTGGCTGATTCCAGAAACACTTGCCAATACCAACTTGTCAGAAAAGAGTGCTGGTTCAAAGGTGAACGTGGAAGTCGATATCTTGGCGAAGTATGTTGAGCGCCTCCTTAAAAAAGGGGTTGCTGGTGGAAATTAACTTTGCCGATAGCCTCGAGCGTTTTAGTCGGGGAGAGATGATCATTGTCGTTGATGATCACGATCGCGAGAATGAGGGAGACCTCATTATGTTGGCCGAACACGCCAGCGTTGCGCAGACTGCATTTATGGTGCGCCACACAACTGGAATTCTCTGTGTGGCAATAACTGCGGCCCAAGCACAACGGCTGCGACTGCCCTATATGGTTGAGCAGAATCAGGATGTGCGAAAGACAGCCTTTACCGTCTCGGTCGATCTAGCACTTGGTGTTACCACTGGCGTAAGTGCGCAAGAGCGCACCGCAACTATCCGGGCGCTAGCAAGTGATGTAACGGCGCACACTGATTTCATCCGCCCCGGGCATGTGTATCCACTTATCGCACATAGTGAAGGGTTGGCTGGGCGCCAAGGACATACGGAGGCGGGTGTGGCACTTGCCGAGCTCACCGGTTCATATCCGGCGGCGCTACTTTCGGAAATTGTGGCAGCAGATGGTTCGATGGCGCGCGGCCAGGAGCTGATTGAGTTCGCGGCTGAACATCAGATTCCGATTATTTCTATCGCAGATATTCGTGAGTATCAGATCAAACTTGGTCATGTTTCAGCAGCGGCGCAGTTGGTTGATCATGAATTCGAGTGGGTGGAGGTTCCTCTTCGCAATAACGAGTGGGATATTGCAACCTATCCATCGCTGAAACACCGTGAACAAGTAGTGATGCGTTATTGCCATGAGGATAAAGCGCCATTAGTGCGTATTCACTCGGAATGTTTCACCGGTGATGTGGTTCATTCACAGCGTTGTGATTGTGGTCAGCAGCTAGATGCCGCAATTGCTGCTATTGAAGCCTATGGCTGCGGCTACATCATCTACATGCGAGATCACGAGGGGCGCGGTATTGGTCTGACTGAAAAGCTCAAGGCATACACCTTGCAAAATAATGGCCGAGACACAGTCGATGCCAATCTTGAGTTAGGACACCTAGTTGACTCGCGCGATTGGTCGGAAGCGATTGCGATTATCAAAAGCCTCGGAATTAAGGCGATGACGCTGCTGACAAATAACCCAGAGAAGCTGCGGGCTGTGACTGAGAGTGGAATTAAGTGTGAACAACGTTCGCTGGCAATTGAAGTAAATGAATTTAATGAAAAGTACTTATCTACCAAGGCCGAACGCCTTGGTCACCTTCGCACGAGTGGGAGTAAATAAATGGCTGGAAAAGCACCTGCAATCACGGTTCCAAAACTGCCGAAAGCAAAAGTTGCCATCATCTCCTCTTCCTGGCATCCCGAGATCTGTTCTGACTTAGTAGCCGGTGCTATGCGGGCACTGGAAGCTGCCCATGTGAAGAAGATTAAGACCATCTATGTTCCAGGCTCTTTTGAGATTCCACTTGCCGCCCAAAAGATGTTTGAAAAGGGATATGACACGGTCGTTGCTGTGGGGCTAGTGCTTAAAGGGGATACCCCGCACTTTGATTATGTCTGCCAAGGCGTCACGCAAGGCGTGATTGATGTGCAATTAAAGTGGTCAAAGCCCATCGGTTATGGAGTGCTCATGTGTGAAAACCTCGAGCAAGCTATTGATCGGTGTGGGCGCGCGGGAAGTAAAGAAGATAAGGGTTTTGATAGCGCGATTGCAGCGCTGCGACTGCTTGAGCTCTAGCGCCTAGATGTGAAGCGGCGCTTTGTGGCGCTTGGGCTGAGAACGCGGTAATAGATATGTATTCCGCCGCTGGCCGCAGTATTGATGTGAGCCACACATCACCGAGCGCACGGCGCTGCCTTGAAATTTCTTGCCGCTAACCTTACATTTGCGTCCCCAGGTCAGGCCAACTTTTAGGAAAAGGAAAAGGAACAATGAAAGCATCAGTACTTCATAAATACGACGAGTCTCTTACTGCAAGTAACTGGGTCACATATGAGGATGTTCCGGATCCAAAGATTACTAAGCCGACAGATGTGCTGGTAAAGATTGGTGGCGCTGGCGTCTGCCGCACCGACCTCCACGTCATTGAAGGTCAGTGGAGATCTCGTATGGATCCAGATGGCAAGACCCTACTTCCATACATCATGGGCCATGAGAACGCTGGCTGGGTGGAAGAAGTTGGTTCCGAAGTTTTCGGCCTTAAAAAAGGTGATCCAGTAATTTTGCACCCACGTCTATCTTCTGGTTTTGAAATTGAACACCGTCGCGGTGAAGATATGCACGGCACCGGAACATTCCCAGGAGTGAGCGAGAACGGTGGATACGCAGAAGCACTTGTCACAAGTGTTCGTAACATTGTTGCTCTTCCAAAGTCACTCGCTCCTAAGGCAGTTGCCGCGTATGCAGATGCTGGCCTTACCGCTTATCACGTTGCTAAGAAAGCATCTCGCACACTATTACCAGGTCAGTTTGTGGTTGCAATTGGTGCGGGTGGACTTGGACATATTGGTATTCAATGCTTGAAGGCAATGTGCGCTGCTGAAATTATTGTGGTCGACATGTCAGATATGGCACTTAAGTTGGCGAAAGAGAGCGGGGCCGATCACGTCATTAAGGCTGATGGCAATGAAGTGGAAGCTGTTCTGCAGCTGACAAAGGGCTTCGGCGCTGAAGCGGTAATCGACTTCGTGGGCGAAAAGGGTTCAATCAAGAAGGGTCTGGCAATGACTCGCGCACTTGGTAACTACTACATCGTTGGTTACGGCGAAGATATCCAGATTTCAGCGCTCGATCTCATTACAACCGAGCGCAATATCGTCGGTAACTTGGTTGGAACATGGGCAGATCTCAATGAACTCATGTCACTTGCTGAGCGCGGATTAGTTCACCTATCCACCGTCGAGTACGCGCTAAAGGATGCCGATCAAGCACTTCACGACCTCAACGCTGGCAAGGTTAAGGGTCGCGCAATTCTGGTTCCTTAATATCAAAGTTAAGAAACCCTAACGAAGTTCTAAGTACTACCCTGTTAAGTCTCGGAACCACCTCATCGAAGGAGATGAACTGCCCATGAAAAAAATTGAAATCGCGCAGTTCGGTGGCTCCGAGACTTTGCAATTGGTAGATGCACCTATCGCTACCCCTACGGGTACCCAGTTACTGGTGAAGGTGGCCGCCGCTGGAGTTAATTTCGTAGATATCTACCAACGTAATGGAAATCCCGTTTATGGCATGACTACGCCATATACCCCAGGCATGGAAGGCGCTGGAGTTGTGGAAGCGGTGGGTAGCGATGTTGCAACTATCAAAGTTGGAGATCGCGTTGCCTGGACCTGGGCGCTGGGAAGTTACTCCGAATATGCAATTGTGGAGGAGGCAAAAGCGGCAATCGTTCCGCCCGGCCTTGAGCTAGAAGAAGTTGCGGCATTTATGTTGCAGGGAATTACTGGACATTACCTCACCAACTCCACTTATGAAATCAAGCCAGGGGATGTCGCACTTGTGCATGCTGCCGCCGGCGGTACTGGAAGTTTGATTGCGCAACTAATTCTCCTTAAAGGTGGAACCGTCATTGGTACGACATCAACGGAGGCCAAGGAAGCAACCGTTCGAGCACTAGGTGTGCAACATGTGATTCGCTATGACAAAGAAGATTTTTTGGAAGAAGTAAAGAAAATTACCGGTGGCCGCGGAGTAGATGTGGTCTATGACGGAGTGGGTGCAAAAACTTTTGATCAATCACTTCTTTGCCTCAAGCCTCGCGGCATGATGGTGCTCTTTGGCGCCGCTAGTGGTCCGGTTCCACCATTTGAAATTATGCGATTGAATTCTTCTGGCTCGCTCTTTCTTACCAGACCAACACTTGCTCATTACGTGGCAGATGCCGCCGAGTTTAAGGGGCGCTGCGATGAGATCTTTGATTTATTACTCAAAGGCAAGTTAACGGTCCGTATTGATAAGCGCTACGCCCTGGGTGATGCGCATGCGGCCCACGATGATCTGGCCAGCGGCAAGACAAGTGGCAAGCTCATTCTGATTCCGTAACTTACAATCCCCTAACTTCCGATTGTGTTATCAAATTGTTATAACTATCGTGTTAT
>Ga0209135_1000958_pt1 | contig 10299 bp, 5 predicted proteins | sample LauGreSBDMM110SD_4_FD_187570 | JGI IMG/M metagenome (GOLD analysis project Ga0209135, IMG submission 187570) | Freshwater lake microbial communities from Lake Michigan, USA - Su13.BD.MM110.SD (SPAdes) (version 3) | ecosystem: Environmental > Aquatic > Freshwater > Lake | place: Lake Michigan, USA... | reverse complement strand
GTATCGTTGCGACTGAGATTCAGACTGATATTGAAGGCGATGCTGTATTTGAACCGCTCGATCAGGCGGTGTGGCGTGAAACATCGCGCCTGCCTCAACCCGCAGAAAACGGGCTTGTCTACGACCTGGTCGAGTATCATCGCCTTAAAGGTTAAGTAATGAACAAAAAACTTCTCGGGGTCTTTAGTGGGTTCGCCCTGCTCTTTGCCCTCTATGCGGGCACGAGCTGGTACATCGGCGGGCGCGTACAAGCCGAAGCTAACGCCGCGATCGAGTCACTCAACACTTACATCGCAAAAAACTGGTCCGATCACGCTCGCGTCACCCTGCGCACGTATGAACGGGGTGTATTCGCCAGTCGAGCCTCGTACGTGCTGAGTTTTGCTGCCGCTAAAACCGCGACGTTGAAGCCTGAAGTTTTGCTTGTTAACCACATCGCGCACGACGCGCTCTCTTTCGCGCAAATAGGACATAAAAACTTTGATTGGTTGTCTGCGTCAATTCACACGACTTTAGAACCCACAGCGTTCACCGAAGCCTTATTCAAAGCGACGGGTGGACGGTCGCTGATTGAGGGACGCACACAACTCAGCGCCAAAGGTGTGGCCAAACTTAACTGGATCATTCGCCCAGTCGACCACACTCAAGACACGGTGCGTTCAAGATTTGCTGGGGCCACCTTGATCGCCGAACTCGGCCCCGCTTTTAGTCATACCAAAGGTGAGCTCAAAGTCGAGGCGCTCAATATTACCGATGGCAAAATCACGCTCGAGATCAAGTCAAGCCGCCTGCACACCGATACCCATCCAGGACAGTCAGGCTTGAATATCGGCCTAAGCGGCGCAGACATCGGCGAACTCACGTTGACCTCGTTAAATTTTCCGACAGTCACAGCCAAAAAAATCAACACGCGTTTAATTTTGAGTGAGAAAGACGGCCTATTAAGCGGGCAGTCTCACTACGATATCGAGCGTTTAACGGTCGATAAAAAAGACTGGGGTACGCTTCAACTCACGGCCTCTTACGACAAACTCAACAGCAACACCGTCAAGTCACTTGCCGATCTGTACACCACGATTCTGACGCGCTCACTGAACAACGAACCCGAGGCCGACCTGATGACGGCAGCAGAACTGAAGCAGTTTTGGGGATACGTGCAAACGCTCGTCAAAAACAACCCTTCGCTTAGACTCGATCCGTTAGTGTGGCAGACCGCCCAGGGGCAAAGCTCGATCACCTTAAGCACAGTGCTTGCCCCGGTTGAGTTGCGCAGCAATGGCATAGGCTTAAACGGCAATCCGATTCAAGCGATCGATGCCACGATTGCCCTCTCGCGCGCGATGGCTGTTGGCGTGCTGGCCACGGGTCTTGAAACAAGTGGTATCAATCAAGCACAGGCTAAAAGCACCGCCGAAAAAGACATCACTGCTGCGCTTGACGTTGCTGCCAAATTAAAACTGGGCACACTCAAGGGCGATCGCCTCATCACTCAACTGAGCTTTAAAGACAATGTATTGAAAGTTAACGGGCAACCTGTTCCCCCCGAGGCTCTGCTGACGCTAGCCGCTTCACTCGTGCCGGCCGGCTGGCTCGCGGCAGAGCCTGTCGCAAGTTCAGATGGTCGCGACGAGGCAGCAGCAATCAGGCATCTCGACCCCTCCGTTCTGGCTAGCATTTTGACGGCTGCCGACTTCTCTTTTGAAGAGGTCAAAGACGAGCAGGGCGATCCCTTACTCAAGGTGTCGCCCGGAGACTCAGGAGCCGCCAAAATCGATATGTTGTTTGTTGGCTGCGGCAGCGACCCAAGCTGCGAAGACGTGCTGTTGCGCGCGACTTACTCTCCGAACAAACCTGTCGCCCTTAAAGTGGCTAACGACTGGAACTTGCGCAATCGCTGGGCGCGCGCCTACGTGAACGATAAGAAAGAAGCTGTGATCGAAATGGATATCAGTGCGTACGGAGGCATTGGGCGCGATGCCGTCGAAGGTATGGTCAATACCTTCTTTAAAATCGTACGAGATTTTTCTAAAGAACTTGAGCGTTCAAACTAACGCTCTCGTTCATCCATGACTAAGCGTACGCCTCGATTGGCAAGCACGCACACACTAAGTTGCGATCACCCCACGCATTGTCGACACGACCCACCGCGGGCCAATACTTATTGTCACGCAGGCTCGCGACAGGATAGGCCGCTTGTTGACGCGGATAGTCGTGATGCCACTCTTCTGCAAGCAGCATTTGCGCCGTATGTGGTGCGTTCTTAAGCACGTTGTCGCTGCGATCACGCTCGCCTCGCTCGATTTGAGCAATTTCTTGGCGGATGGCAATCATGGCGTCAATAAAACGATCAAGCTCAGCCAAGCCTTCAGACTCGGTAGGCTCGACCATTAGCGTACCCGCAACCGGGAAACTCATGGTTGGTGCGTGAAAGCCGTAATCCATCAAGCGCTTGGCAATATCTTCGGCTGAGATGCCTGAGGCTTCTTTGATATCGTGCATGTCGAGAATGCATTCGTGCGCCACACGACCGTTACGACCGCTGTACAACACGGGATAATGTCCCAATAAGCGACGCGCAATGTAGTTGGCACTTAAGATGGCGACCTCTGTGGCGCGACGTAAGCCCGACGCCCCCATCAACGAAATGTACACAAACGGAATCGGCAAAATACTGGCCGAACCAAATGGTGCCGCCGACACAGGGCCCACTGGTACCTTGCCCGACAGCGTACCGTTTTCGCCGACCACACCTGGCAAGAACGGCGCCAAATGTGCGCGCACACCGACGGGCCCAACACCGGGACCACCGCCACCATGCGGAATACAAAAGGTCTTATGTAGGTTCAAGTGCGACACATCCGACCCAAACTTACCGGGCTGAGCAACGCCGACCATGGCGTTCATGTTCGCGCCATCCATATACACCTGGCCACCGGCGGCGTGGATCATGTCACAGATGCCCGTGATCGCCTCTTCAAACACGCCGTGCGTTGAAGGATAGGTGACCATCAGGGCGGCCAAACGGTCGCCCGCCTGCGCAATCTTGGCCTCTAAATCTTCAAGATCAACGTTGCCGTGTGCGTCTGATTTGACAACCACAACATCCATGCCGACCATATTGGCCGAAGCAGGGTTGGTGCCATGCGCCGAAGAAGGAATCAAGCAGATATCGCGTTGCGCTTGTCCGTTGGCACGGTGGTAGGCACGAATCGCCAGCAGCCCAGCATATTCGCCTTGCGCGCCAGAGTTTGGCTGCAAGCTGATCGCGTCATAACCCGTGATTTCGCAGAGGTCTTTTGATAACCGCTCGATCATGGTTTGATAACCAAGTGTCTGCTCAGCGGGTGCAAAAGGATGGATGCTGGCGAATTCGGGCCAGGTCACCGGAATCATCTCAACAGTCGCGTTGAGCTTCATGGTGCATGAACCCAACGGGATCATCGTGCGGTCAAGCGCCAAATCCTTATCTGACAGTTTACGTATGTAGCGCAGCATGTCGGTTTCAGATTGAATACTCGAAAATATAGGGTGACTCAAGATCGCCTGCTTGCGCTTCACAGCACCAGGGATGCCGGGCAAACCGTCCAGCGACGTGGCAAGGGCCGGTGCAGCCTTGCCCAGTGCCGTCGCAAACAGCGCCACCAGTTGCTCAAGATCACTGCCCGTTACCGTTTCATCGAACGAGATCGAAAGTTGCGAGGCGCTCACGTGGCGTAAATTCATGCGGGCAGCACGCGCAGCCTGCAAGATTTTTTCGGTTTGAGCACCAGTGTTTAACAACAAGGTATCAAAAAATGTTTCGTTGACCACTTCGATACCCAACGTGGTCAGGGCTTGGCGTAACAGCGCTGTCGCGTGCTGCACCCGAGTCGCCATCGCGGTCAGGCCTTTCGGGCCATGCCATAGCGCATACATGCTTGACATCACAGCGAGCAGCACCTGCGCAGTACAAATATTTGACGTCGCTTTTTCGCGGCGAATATGTTGCTCGCGCGTTTGCAACGCCAAGCGCAGTGCCGGATTACCTTGAGCGTCTTTTGAGACCCCAACCAGGCGCCCAGGCATATTGCGTTTGAACGCATCTTTGCAGGCCATAAAACCCGCATGCGGACCACCAAACCCAAAGGGCACACCAAAACGCTGGGCTGAGCCGATTGCAATGTCAGCATCCCAATGACCTGGGGGCTCAAGCAAAGTCAGCGCCAAGAGGTCTGTCGCACAAGCCACGACACCGCCTTGTGCATGGACCTGCGCCGTCAAGGCGCGGTAATCCGCCACAGAGCCCAACGAATGTGGATATTGCACCAACAAACCAAAGCAGTCTGGCACACCTTGCAGCTCATCGCCCACGATCACATCGATATCCAAGCCATCGGCGCGAGTACGAATCACTTCGATGGTTTGGGGATGACAGTGTTGCGATACAAAAAATACTTTGCTGGCCGCTTGTGAGGCCCTGCGCGCCAACGTCATCGCTTCGGCAGCAGCAGTACCTTCATCCAGTAACGAGGCATTTGAAATATCAAGCCCAGTCAGATCAGCCACCATCGTTTGATAGTTTAGGATCGCCTCAAGACGGCCTTGCGCGATCTCGGGCTGGTAGGGCGTGTACGCGGTATACCAAGCTGGATTTTCAAGGACATTGCGCAAAATCACATTGGGTGTGTGCGTACCGTAGTAGCCCTGACCGATGTAATTGCGAAAGACCTGATTGCCGGCTGCGATTTTTTTCATTTCGGCCAGCACGTCGGCCTCGGCGCGAGGGGCAGGTAGATTAAGCTCGCGCGTCATGCGAATATTGGCGGGCACAACTTCTTGCATCAAGGCCTCAAGGCTAGGTGCCTCGATTGTGTCGAGCATGCGTTGTTGATCAGCCTCGCTTGGGCCGATGTGACGAGGGATAAACTCGCCTGACGTATCCATGATATTTGACATAGTGATTAGCCTTAACTTGCGTCTGCGACGGCCTGGTAGCCTGCTGCATCGAGCAAGCCATTGACGTCGGCTGGGTTATTAGCTTTGATTTTAAAAATCCACGTGCCGTAAGGCGAAGCGTTAATACTTTCGGGCGCGTCATTCAGGGCCTCGTTAAAGCCCACGATTTCGCCCGCGACAGGTGCATAAATATCAGAGGCCGCCTTGACCGATTCAACGACCCCGGCCGTTGCGCCAGCTGCGAGCTTGGCGCCAACTTTAACGTCACCCACAAAAACCAAGTCGCCGAGTTGTTCTTGCGCAGGGCCAGTAATACCGACCAACATGACATCGCCCTCAGCCTTAATCCATTCGTGACTGGTTGCGTATTTACGATCGTTAGGAATGCTCATGAAAGTCTCCTGAAATTTTTGGGATTCGGTACAGTCGAAAAAAAATAAAGTGTGAAAATTAAACTCTTGAGTTATTTGCAACGGGTGCGACTTGCAACTTGTCATGCTTACAACTCGCGTCACTTAAAACGTGAGTCAATGTTTTCTTACGTGGCTAACTTGGCGTGTACCACTTCAGCTCCCTGACGAACGAAGGGCAACTTGCAGACCTCGGCGGGCACCCACTTGCCACGAATGTCAATCTCAACGTGGTCGCCCACCTCGACACCCAAAGGCAAACGTGCGAACCCGATCGAGACCCCCAGCGTGGGCGACATCGTGCCGCTTGTCACCTCGCCTAAACCATCATCGGTGCGCACCGCCATATGTGCGCGCATCACGCCGCGATCTAACAGCTTGAGCCCGATAAACACTTTGGGATCCGCAAACTGCTTAAGCGCCTTGCGGCCAATAAAGAACCGCTCTGGGTCTTTAAGCGAAACCGTCCAGGTGAGGCCGGCTTGATTAGGATGAGTCAGTTCATCCATGTCCTGACCGTATAAATTCATACCGGCTTCGAGGCGCAGTGTGTCGCGCGCGCCCAGGCCGCACGGGTGAACGTCCTGAACAATCAGGTCGGCCCATAGTTGGGCAACCTCAGTTGCCGGCAACACGATCTCAAAACCATCTTCGCCGGTGTACCCTGTACGAGCCACCAAAACGTCACCCACAAAGACCGCAGCACAGAACACACCCAGATTTTGCGTAGCCGCTTGCCAAGCCGGGCGCGCCGCCCAGACTTTGGCACGAGCATTGGGGCCCTGTACCGCCACCATTGCCAGATCGCGACGCGGTGTCACGGTGACTTGAAATTTTTCGGCAGCGGCCACTCGCTGCATCCAGGCAATATCTTTATCGGCCGTACCCGCATTAACCACCAAGCGCCATTGCGTTGCCGTGAAAAAATAAACAATCAAGTCGTCAATCACGCCTCCCTCGGGGTTCAACATACAGGAGTAAAGCGCCTTGCCGGGCTGCGTCAACTTTGACACATCGTTGGCGACCAGTCTGCGTAAAAACGCAGTCGCATCAGCGCCGGTCACATCAACATTTAACATGTGCGAAACGTCAAAAATGCCAGCGTCGCGCCGCACCGCATGGTGCTCTTCGATTTGCGAACCGTAGTTCACCGGCATATCCCAGCCACCAAAATCGACCATGCGCGCACCTGCCTTGACATGCGTCTCGTGCAAGGGCGTGCGTTTTAAAGTAGCAGACATGGAAAAGCTCCAGAACAGTCAAAGGACGAACGGTCTAAACGCCCACGTCTGACGTAAGCGTTTGCACCAGCGTTCGCCCCTCTGTCCTTTTGCCTGAGAGTTGCCCTGCAAGAAGCAGGTGTGCACCTTCGGCGCCCGTGTTGGCCATGCGGCCGCGGGTCTCTCCAGAGTGTTGTGTTGTCGCATGCCTGTGAAACAGGCGACATTGCAGATTGCGGTATTGGAAGCCTGAGCGATTCTGGGCGAATTGCGCCTTCGGCGGCAAACTAGGGTGACCATTACGTTACCCGCTGCACTCTCCCGCAAACTGCGTTCACAGCGTTGCCATCGTACCGCGAAAATACGACCTCGGACAACCCTCACAGCTATTTAGCCATGAACTAAGTATTTTACAGTTTGGGCGTAGCTCAGACGCTTAAAGGCTACGACCACACGCCACAGCCGAGGCCCAGGCCCACTGAAAGTTATAGCCGCCCAGCCAGCCGGTTACATCGACCGCTTCGCCGATAAAGTGCAAGCCGGGCACCGTTTTAGCCTGCATGCTGCGTTGATCGAGCCCTTTTGTATCGACCCCCCCGCGCATGACTTCGGCCTTTTTATACCCCGCGGTGCCGTCTGGGATCAACGACCAAGACTGTATGCGTGCCGCAAGCTCGCGCAGCAAGCGGTCGGGTGCATCGGCGATGCGTAGCGCAGCCTGCTCGCCCAGCCACTTTTCGGCTAAGCGCTTAGGCCACAGCCCGCCCAGCAAATTACCCAATTGTTGGCGCCCACCCGCCTTCGCCTCAAGCAACGCCGCCGTCATATCTTGACCGGGCGCCAAATCCAACCGGATAGCTTCGCCTGGCTGCCAATAGCTTGAAATCTGCAAAATCCCCGGCCCTGACAGGCCGCGGTGGGTAAACAAGACATCTTCAAGAAAGGCAGGCGCATGGCGACCAGCCCCGGTTGAAATATTGGCAACAAGGGCTAGCCCGCTCAACTCACCGAACTCAGCCCACTGCACACCATCAAACGTCAAGGGGACGAGAGCGGGTCGGGGCTCAACGACTTTTAGGCCAAACTGGCGTGCAATTTTTAAACCGTAATCAGTTGCCCCGAGCTGCGGAATCGCCAAGCCACCCGTCGCAATCACGACTTTATTGACCTGCAATAACCCTTCTGAGGTTGCAAGTTCAAAGCCACCTTCGGCACCCGACTCGACGCGCGTGATCTGTTGCACCGTGCATGGCATGCGCCATTGCACATTACCCAACTCGCACTCAGCACGCAGCATCTCGATAATATCTTCGCTGCTACGATCGCAAAACAATTGCCCGCGATGCTTCTCGTGCCAGGAAATGTTGTAGCGCCCCATTAGGGCAATAAAATCTTGCGGTGAATAACCGGCTAACGCCGATTTACAAAAATGCGGGTTATTTGAAATAAAGTTTTCGGGCGTGACCGTGCGATTCGTGAAGTTGCAGCGGCCTCCGCCCGAGATACGGATTTTTTCGGCCAGTTTTTCTGCGTGATCAAACAACACCACTCGATGCCCACGCTGCGCGGCCACTGCCGCGCACATCATGCCGGCCGCCCCCGCGCCAATTACCGCGACGTCAAAGTTCTGCATCGAATACGCCTTCTGGCAAAACGCTGCATTGAATTCGCCTGTTAGCGAAGTGCTGCATTGAATTCATCTATTAGCAAAACACTACGTCGAGCCCGTCTGCTGATCACGTGTCGTATTGAGCTTGTTTGCCACCAAAGCGCCGCATTCAACTCGCCGGCTGCTCAAGCAAGCAATCAACGTAGTAGCGCTTGTCGCCATTGGGCAAAATCTCTTCAGCTAAGCCGTGAATATAGGTTTCAAAGCCTGGAAATTTTTCGTTGAACGAACGGGCGAACTGCAAATATTGCACAATCGTTTTGTTAAAGCGCTCGCCTGGGATCAGCAACGGAATGCCCGGCGGATAAGGAGTGAGCAACACACCGGTGACGCGACCCTCAAGCTGATCGATTGACACGCGCTCAACCTCGCGGTGTGCCATTTGGGCAAACGCATCAGAAGGCTTAAGCGCTGGGACCATATCGCTCAAATACATCTCGGTCGTTAACCGCGCCACATCATGCTTACGGTATTCAGCATGGATTTGCTGGCACAAGTCGCGTAAGCCAAGTCGTTCGTATTGGCGGTGCCCCTTGCAATAGTCAGGCAAAATTCGCCACATCGGTTGATTACGGTCGTAGTCATCTTTGAACTGCTGCAACGCTGTCAGCAGCGTGTTCCAACGGCCTTTGGTGATGCCGATCGTGAACAAGATAAAAAACGAATAGAGGCCGGTCTTTTCGACCACCACGCCATGCTCGGTCAAATACTTTGAGACCAAGGCCGCGGGGATACCGGTTTCACCAAAGCTGCCCGACATATCCAACCCAGGCGTCACAATCGTCGCCTTGATTGGATCCAGCATATTGAAGCCCTCGGCTAAATCGCCAAAGCCATGCCAGTGGTCATTCGACTTGAGCACCCAGTCGGCCTGCTCACCCACGCCGCGCGGCGCAAGATAGTCTGGGCCCCATACGGTAAACCACCAGTCGTCATCACCGTACTCAAGATCGACCTTGCGCATCGCGCGCCTAAAATCTAAAGCTTCGCGAATACTCTCTTCAACCAGCGCCGAGCCGCCTGGGGCCTCCATCATCGCGGCGGCCACATCGCACGAGGCGATGATGGCGTACTGCGGCGAGGTCGAGGTGTGCATCAAATACGCTTCGTTAAAAATATTGCGATCAAGCTTACGGGTTTCGGGCTCTTGCACAATGATCTGCGACGCCTGCGAAATGCCCGCTAACAACTTGTGCGTTGAGTGGGTTGCAAAAACCATCGCCTTGCGGCTGCGAGGCCGGTTAGGACCAATCGCATGCATATCTTGATAAAACTCATGAAACGCCGCATGCGGCAACCAGGCTTCGTCAAAGTGCAAAGTGTCAATGGTGTCGCCGAGCTTGTCTTTGATCATCTCGACGTTGTAAATCACGCCATCGTACGTACTTTGCGTCAGCGTCAAAATGCGAGGTTGTTTATTTTTGACTTTGCGCGCAAACGGATTGGCATCGATTTTTTTCTGGATACTTTCAAGCTCAAATTCAGCCAACGGAATCGGCCCAATGATGCCCATGTGATTACGCGTCGGGCGCAAAAATACGGGGATCGCACCCGTCATGGTAATGGCATGCAAAATTGATTTATGGCAGTTGCGATCGACCACCACGATGTCATCAGCCGCGACGTTGGCGTGCCAGACAACTTTGTTTGAGGTCGAGGTGCCATTGGTCACAAAGTAGCAATGGTCGGCATGAAAAATACGCGCGGCATTTAATTCAGACTCTGCAATCGGGCCCGTGTGATCCAGTAACTGACCCAGCTCATCGACCGCATTACAGACGTCAGCCCGCAACATGTTTTCACCAAAAAACTGGTGAAACATTTGGCCGACCGGGCTTTTCAAAAAGGCGACGCCACCCGAGTGCCCAGGGCAATGCCACGAATACGAACCATCTTGCGCGTACTTGACCAGCTCGCGAAAGAACGGCGGCGCCAGGCTGTCAACATAGCTGCGCGCTTCACGAATGATGTGGCGCGCCACAAATTCAGGCGTGTCTTCAAACATATGAATAAAGCCATGCAGCTCGCGCAAGATATTGTTAGGGATATGTTCAGAGGTGCGGGT
>Ga0209135_1000954_pt1 | contig 10317 bp, 12 predicted proteins | sample LauGreSBDMM110SD_4_FD_187570 | JGI IMG/M metagenome (GOLD analysis project Ga0209135, IMG submission 187570) | Freshwater lake microbial communities from Lake Michigan, USA - Su13.BD.MM110.SD (SPAdes) (version 3) | ecosystem: Environmental > Aquatic > Freshwater > Lake | place: Lake Michigan... | reverse complement strand
AGGTTCTTGATCGAGTAAGCTTACCACAAGACGCTTGAAGCTCGCAGGGCTTACGCTGCATAGAAACGCGAGAAAAATAGCATCACCGTCTGGTCTGTCTTCTTTCCATTCGTGGATGAACTCCCATCCATCGCTTTCGTTGCATTTATACCACATAAACATCCCCTTAATCTCACCGTCTTCCTCGTCAACTAAGAGCGTTTGTTTGGCCCAATGGTAGGCAACAAGCAACCTGATTATATCTTCTCCCCATCCGCCAAACACTTTATCGCTCTCATTGTCCATGCAGAACTTGGTCACCCTGTCTATTTGGGCGATTGCTTCTGTTTGCGTGCCAGCTTTAAGTGAGGCTACAACTGACTGGAGAAGTGGATTCATTACCAAACTCACTCATACATGATGTTGACTGTTCCAGAATCAAAATCATCAGTGCCAATTGTGGTTATGCGAACAGTTGCAAGAGGATTATTAAGTTCTTTTGAACCAACGGAAGAAGAAGTAATTGTGCCACTTGAAACATTTCCAAATGAAGACCATGTGTTTCCAAAAACATTAGAAATAATAACTGTCCCGTAAATGGTACTTGATAAAGAAATTGCGGTGGTTACAACAAATCCACTTGAAGAATTGGCGTCTGTTCCACGGTCACTTGCCTCCGAAAAATATCCCCCAGCATTTACTCCTCCTGCGGCTGTTCCAAGTTGTATTAAAATCTCATCTCCGCCACCAGTGCTAACATTAATAAGAACAACAGTTATTCGCTTAACCCAAGATGGAATATTTGTAAAATCAATAAATTTTCCGCTGGCGGACTTTTGCGTAGCACGAACAATTGGCTTAAGCACACCTTCTGGAACAGATATGTTTCCATTAACATCTAGCTTGTTAGCGGGAGAATCAGTGCCGATACCTACATTTCCTTCGTTAGCAATAGTCATTCTCCTTACATCACCTTGATGCAGAGTAACGATTCCAGCACCAGTTGTTCCCAATTGTAAACTCCCTGATCCAACTTTAAGTAAACGACCAGTGCCAATAAGATTATCTATAAGCAGATTTCCATTTCCAGAACTATCAGTTAATTGAATTTCTCCACCCTGTTCATTAAATGCAAATACAGCAGCAGTATATCCACCAGCTGTTATCGCAACTTGATCATCATTGGGAAAAAAGATGCCTGTGTTAGTATCACCATTATTGGTAATGGACGGAGAGGCAGCGGAGCCATCATTAAAACTGATGTTGACACCAGAAGCAATCTTGTTGGTGGTAATACCACTGTCTTTCACAATGATTGCGCCACCGCTAAGTTGAGTGCTAGAGTTATCAACGGCCCCGCCGACAAATGTAGCAGAGTCCACAAGGGCGTCCAGCTTATCAGCGGTTACTTGTTCGCCAGTAGAAAAGTTAATTCCTTTAGAAAGAATAGCCATGTTATTTGATGCTTGTTATAGCTCGATTGGTGATTGATGCAGAAACTCTGATAGTGCGGACACGGGGTCTGCCCTGTGTTGGGGCAATGGTAAATTGTAACCCATAAGAACGGTTTAGGCCAAGTCTTCCACGAATACTAGCGTCCCCGCCAGCTTCAAGTGGGGCTCCAAGTTTATCAGATACCGTTCCAAGCGAGAACTTACCGTCTATGTTCTCGCCCTCGGCGGTTATAAGAGCATCCGTTTGCAGGTCGGGAGAGGACTCAATTTGAAGCTCAAAGTTGTTGTAACGCTTCCTGTCAGTAATTCCGTAGGTAAACATACGAGTGGTGCAAATAGACTCGGAATATAAATTTAGCGTGGAGCCACCAATTTGAGTGACAACAACGTCTCGCCCATCTTCTCGGTGCTCTAGGCGATGAATGCCTCCATTAGTGTTTACGCAGTAGAGACCACGCTTGCTGCCATTGCCGCCTACATATAGGTCAGAAATCTGCCAGTTAATATTGTCAACAGTATCCAGCGACTCCCAGCCTTGGTTTAGGAAGTTGTAGACCAGAAGCGTGTTGTTTGTTTCGGAACCATCGAGCGGGACGGCAATGTAGTAGCGGTTATCGAAGTAGGCGGCAACCGCATTGTAGGCATAGTCCTTGTTAATCCGATCAATGGTGGCTTGAATACTTGTAGACATCGGAATGCCATTGCCACGCAAATTGTAAAGGTCTTGGAAGTTGGTTCCGTAAATACCGTTATCCGATAAAAAGATGACGTTATCGGCCACCTGTATCACAGACTTGCGGGCCAAGCAGCCAACCTCATTGGTGATTAGCTGAGTCGCGCTCTGGGTGATGTCTGGCGCGGAAACAACTAGATGGATGCTATTGCGATTGAAGACAACCAGCTTGTCGTCGGCAAAAGGATGAAGAGTTACCACATAATCAGCAGTGCCAGCATTGAAACGATACTGGTTGTAAACTTGGTCATAGCTATCAGAATCGAGGATATCAGAGACAATTAGCTCATCCCTAATACCTCGGCTGGTATACTGTGTAATTCCCGCTACCGTAGCCTGTGTGTAGTAGAAGGGCATCCAGAGACGACGCTGGTGATATACCGCCCAAGGGGGGGCTGGCATATGGCTAAAGCCAATGTCGCTAGGCAACTTTTGCGAATAGACCACCTTATGCGAAACGAGGTCGGGGACATCTGCGTAGAACGTAAATGTATTTGCGTTAGGCACAGTGGCAATGCGATAGCCATCCTCTTGGACAACCAATGTTGAAGAACCTTTATCGACAACAAAGATTGTATCTCCGACGGAAAACCCGTGTGCAGTTTTTGTTACGGTTACGATACCATCCGCGATGACGGTGTTGTTATTGTCGTCCAGATAGGCAGTAGAAGCATACGAGCCATTAGCCACCAAAGTAAAATTGGGACTGCCACTAATTGGGTCGGCATTAGAGTCCCACTCAAAAGCCGTATCTCCATCTCGGAAAATAAACACCTTATTAAACGCCTGCAAAAGATGGACGTTGGCTGATATGGTCTCGGCAGCAGGATAGGTAATGTCTATCGGAGCCGCAGTGGGGTCTGATAGCCTTACTGCAACAGCCTTCGTATTGGCCGCAAGAATGATGTAGGCTTCAGCCGTAGCACTTGGATTACTAAATACGCAAGAGCCATAAACCTGATTTACAACAGTATCGTTTAGATAGGCCGTAGTGCCATCGTTTATCTGTCCAGAAGTGGGCAGGGTAAAGGGCAGCGTTAGAGCACTTCCGCCAGCAACAAAGGGGGCTTTAATTAGGTCAATACCCTTACGGGTCTGCCACTCCCCATTGATGCCCATCCGCCCATTCTGGCTATCGGCCAGTTGCCCCGCCTTCAGTTGGTCTGGACGCAGACGATTGTTCCAAGTGACGAAGCCCAAATCGGCATCGTCAATTAGCTGGTCATCAAGCGCACCAAATGAGGAATAACGTGCCATTTAGCAAGCCTTACGCTTAGAAGAATAGTCCTTTTTGGACATAGCCTTTCCCTTCTCGCTCTTCTTCCCGCCACCTTCATACTTCATCATCTGCTTCTTAGACTTATACTGTTCGTTCATTTTGATTTATACTCCCTGTTCCATTTCCACAGTTGATAGAGAATGCCAACGCTTAGGGAAATGAGTCCAAGCACGGCATTAAATTGAGCTAGTGTTATGCCCGATGCGGCGAGCCAGATAGCTGAAATGGTTGATTTAATCCTGTCCATTGTATCCTACTTATTTTTAGCGTGTGAGTGATTTGCTAGAGCTAATGCACCAGCGGCGACTAAGAAAAGAAGTGTGATACCTGTGGCCCAAGGGTGTGCCTTTGTCCATTGATACGCTTGCAAGAGGGCGAACACGGATGAACCTGCACCAATCAGCGCAAAGCCAATCTTAGGCCCAAGGAACGGTAGTTGAGCCATGAGGAAGAACGTAGCCACGCCAGCGGCAATGAAGAGGGCAGCTAAAGCATAACCACCAACAATGATGGTGCGGTCTGTCTGGTTGCGTGCCTCATCACGCTCTTTGGTAAGCGTAACGATTTCCTTGCGTAGCTGACCAGATTCCGCTTCTAGTGCCTTGACCAAGCGAGAAACGTCAGCAGCAGGGGCGGCAACAACTGCTGCACGTTGAGCATCCGTATGGACACGCACAGAAGGGGCTATAGCGTCGATTTTAAGGGCTTCCGAAAGCACGGTGGTGTCCTTACCCTCCTGACTAGCCACAATGGGCGCAGAAACGACTACAGGGCGTATTGCGGGAGTCTGGCTACATCCAGTTAGCGCAAGTAGGCAAATTACTGCAAGTTTCATCGAAAGAGTGTAGCAGTTAGGAAGGCGTGCCAAACGTGAAGCGCAGCGCATTGCAAATTGTGCCAAATGCGAGCTATACGGCTCATTCGATTACGTCCGTTTGCGTTAGCTCTAAGCGAAGAGCATCAAGTGCAGCTTTTTTCTCAGCGTCTTTGGCAATGCCGAGGGCTTGTAGTGCAGCAGCGTTCTCGCGGATGAGGTCGTCACGATAATTAGACAGCGGAATCATGTGCTGCGTAAGACCGAGGGAGGCAAGGAGTTCTTCAAGTTGCATATTAGTTCGTTATGGTGAAATAAACACGGGTCTCAGCAGTAGGTGCATTAGTTGGGTAAATCGTAAACGAACCAGCAGCAGCAACAGCAATTGCGCTACGCATGGTGGTGTCGTTAGTGCCAACCGTTAGTTGAATAATGCTGTTTACGGTAACTAGAGAGTTGGTTACAACTAAACTTGATGCAGCAGCGGCAAAATTGACTGTCCCGCTTGACTTGTTGATTGGAACCGAACCCGTAGTTCCAGTTGCAGTTACAGTTTTATCAAGAATAATCTGAGCAACTGAAATGCCACCTGATATGTCAAACTGCGTGCCGTTGCCAACAGCTAGAATCTTTGAACCCGCAACAGTTGGGCCAAGACTGAACGTAGCAGCACCGAATGGAGTGGTTGCAACGGTGCTCCATCTAGCATAAAATGCAGGGGGAAAAATCTCGTTGGTCGGAGATATGTATCGCTGCGCTCCAGCCTGTGCAACAGTAACAGCATTCGCGTCAAATCTCCATCCGTTGTTAGCGGCGTTGTTTGAACTCTCCACAACACGGAAAATACTTGCACTCTGCGAGGGCTTGCCTTGAACAGTTAATCCCGATTGAGTGGTTGCGCTAGTAGCAATTAAAGTGTCGGAAAGAGCGTCGGCAGTCGTTGCCGTTCCCATGCGAACAAGCCCAGAGGTATTTAACGTAGTAAACCTGCCAGTAGAAGCAGTAGTCGCGCCAACCGTTCCGTTGATGTTAATCGAAGCCGTGCCAGTTAGGTTTGTAACTGTGCCACTAGAAGGCGTGCCAAGTGCGCCACCACTAATTAACAGCGTGCCAGACGCATCAGGAAGCTCAAATATCCTATCGTCGGTTAGGTTGGTATCCCTTAGACGCACTATGTTTCCACTTATGCTTCCAAGGTTAAAATTCTTTAGTGCAAGTTCATTATTACTTGCGCTAATCCCAAAATAACTCATAGAACCAGCATCGTAAAGGTTTAATGTTCCAGGACTTCCATCAACAGGAACACCTAAAAAAATAGTTCCGTCTGGACTAATTTCGGGAATGTTTCCATCTAGTTGTCCAATATTTCTACTTGCCGCTGTTCCAAGGTTATAGACATTTGTTACTGGAGTCCATTGACGGGTTGCTTCACGATAAGCAAGAACCTGATTCTCAACTGGGTCAATAGTTGAGATGGGAAACCCCTGCACCAATGCAGCACTAATTCCACCTTCGGGATAGAGTGGAGTTACATTTAGTGACATACTTAAGCGTAGGTAGCAGTAAAGAAGCAGTCAGCAGAACCAATGGTCTTAGTAGGCCCAGTGCTTGAATTGGTAGCAGTGATGCCAGTGGCAAAAGGAATGCCATTCTTTAGCTCAAAAAAGAATCCTGAGTTTGATGGAACTGGAAACACAATAATTGGGGCAACTCCATTTGCAGGAACGCTAGTCGTGTTAAAAACTTGAATAAACTGAGCAGGGCCACTATTGTAACCAAAAAGACTAAACAACGTTCCTGCGCTGCTCTTGATGATACGACCAGCTTCGTATGCGGACGAGTTGACAACCGACATAACCTGCGTGTTAGCCGTAACCGTGCCAGAGACGGGAAGGACAGTTCCACCAGAAACACCCTGCACGGTGATAACATTAGCGGATGGGCTTCCAGCGGTTCCAAGGGACGGTTGCTTGGCAGCGGTAGCAGCACCAGCAGGAAGAGCAGAGCTAGACACAACAACAGCACCAGTATCGCACGCAGTAATCTTGCCGTTAATGGTGCTTAGGGTGGAGTTGCCCGTTCCCTGCAACGTAGCGGTAGCAGCGTCAGCAAGCCTAGTGCTAACCGTAGAAAGGGTAGCTTCGGTAGCCGCGCCAGTAGGCAAGCCAGAGGAAATTACAACCACTTTATTGGCGTTTGGTGTGGTTTGGTCAATGCCAACCGTTCCAATAGAAACGGTTCCACTAAAAGCAAGATTGCTTTGCAGCACGCCATTAGCGTCCACTTGAACAGGGACTACGACACCAGCAGTTGTTTTACCAAGAATAAGGGAGTTCATAAATTAACGAGATTGACGGGATAAGTGGGTTGTAATTCTACGGTTGATTATATTGGAAGTGCGCTGCTGCTCGGCTTTGCCCAACTCAATGTCTAAATAGCTTTGAGCAATTTGCTCCTCTGCCATAGCCTTATCAAGCTGTCCATCCATACGGAGGAAATCAGCATAAGAACCATGGGCAGCATAATGAAAAAACTCTAGGGGAATGTCTGTGCTTAGGTTGGTGTAGTCCTGCCATTGCTTCTTATACGTTACAAAAACAGACGTAGTGGTAGAGTCAATACGGTTAAGGATGTTAGCACCATTGCTATCAACGTAAAACTCGTATTCAATAGCGGTGTTGTCGTAAAATGGTCGATTGCGGTGGATGCGAATGAACTCGCCAATCGTTGTCAAGGAAGCCTGAGAATAGGGAACAGAGTGATCCGTAAGCGTGCGCTCCTCGCCAATAACCATGAAACGATTCCAACTCTGGCTAGCATTGTAAGCCATGTAAAGCCTACGGTTCATAAACACAACGATACGACTGTCCTCCAAGCTCGTAAAATCAGAGACGCCAGCGAGCGATTTAACTAGATCAAAAAACTCACTGTAAGCCTTGGTTTGCATTAAGCTTTATTGGGTGACAAATCAGGGAACTTTTGGTTAAAATAACGGAGAAAATCTTTGCTGTGGATTTCAGCATTGCCATACTTGGCTTGCAGACGGAAGAACTCGCGTGCGGGAAAAACCGCTACGCACTTGCCGAGACCTTCAATGGTCTTGTGGCCTTTCATAGCCTGAGCCTCACCGCGAGCTATAATGTGTCGGCTTTCTTGTTCAGAAAGCTCTTTGTCGAGAGAATCCTTAATCTCTTTAATGAGTGCGCTGTCAATTTGCTCGTCTGTAAATTGCTCGGATTTGGAGATAATTTGCATAAAAAAAGGGACACCCCTTTCGGAGTGTCCCAAGTGTATCACAAGACTAACTTAGCGGAAACGTGTAAGATTGATCACACGGAAGCCAATGACAATCTCGCCAGCGGTGACGCTAGCAAGTGCAGCATCCGTAACCTTGATGCTAACCGTAGTATCGGCAGAAACAATCTTTACGGGCAGCGATCCGCCTTTGATAGTGGTAGTGGCAGCACTCTTTACGAAGTCAGAACCAGTGTTAAACACGGGCGTATTGACCGCTTGTGCAGAAAGATCAAGGGAAGCAATAAAGGCATCGGTCGCGCCAGTATAGCCAACCTCCGCAAGAAGACTGCTGGAACCAGCAATTGCAACAGTTTCAACAATACCAACCAAGTCCACCGCAGAACCAGCGGGCAGAATTAGAATAGACTTGGAGTTGCCAGAGCCAATTGATTTGAGCTGGGCGAAGGTAAGTTTAACAACGTGCGTAAAATCGCCAGCGGATTCATTAACAGTAATTTGAGCCATAGTAGTGTTTTATTAAGGGTTAGGCAATAGCAGTGATCTTACCGTGAGCAGCGGGGTGCTTAACGAGAAGGGTGAGGGTCGTGTCAACATAGCCACGTTCGCCACCACCAAGGTTGGGGAGACGGGTAGAACCAAGCGGAATAAGCTCGGCAACACCGTAGTATTCTGGGTTAATAAGGAAACCCGTGTCCTTGAGGGACGGATCAGGAGCGCAATCTGGGTTCATGTTCACAATGGAAACAAGACCATGATCGGACTGATACATCTCAACGCTGAGCTTGATGGTCGCGCTACCAGACTCCATGTTCACAGCACGAACGCTGTAATCGGTGGAAGCGGAGGTGCGAGCAAAGTCACTAATCTTACGACGAAGAGCGGTGTCGGCAACAAGGGTGAGGTTGTTGGTCGAACCAGTCACGCGATAGATAGAGGTGATGAGATCATTCAAAACCGTCTCGTTAAACGCACCAGAACTATGCATACTGGTGGTAGGTGTGCGGTAAGCAAGGGGAACATCGGCAGGGCCATTAGGATTAAGCCAGTCTCCAAAACCACGGAGCTTATAAGGGACTCCGCCACCATTTTCGGAAGAACGGTCATTGCTAGAGAGCAAGGTAGCTTCAATGTCACGCTTAATCTCGCGGACAGCTTTAGCTTCAGCCTGTGCAATCTTAGCTGGGCCAACCGAGTCAACAGCGTTCTGAAGGTCGCTCACCATGAAATCACGGCGGAACTTCTGAACGTAGTTGCCGAGACGGGCGCGACCAGCAAACTTGTCGGTGAAGGATGTGACATCAGCACCCTCGGCAACACCAGCGGTGCTGGGAGCAGAAAGAGCGTCAACAGTCCACTCGGTGAAAGTGGCAGTAGCCTTGGATTTAGGGGCAGACGAGAGAACGGGAGTCTCTTCGGGAGCCAGAATAGTAAGAACATCGAGGAGGCTTTCGCGGTTAGACGCGCCAGAACCACCGAGTTTGGAGGTTTCGTAAGTATTAGAGAAGGACATAGTAGTTAGTTTTTAGCGTTTAGAGAGTTGTAAAGCACGGAGAGCAATGAAATCATTAGGTCTTCCAGATTCAGCAAATCGTTTCTTAGTATCAAGAACTGCCTTAGAGCTGCGACCTTCTGGTTTATCAGAAGATGCGCTATTCCCAGCAGGGGAACTCGGAGGAGTCATCTTGGGTTTTGATTCAGTTGGTATAACCTTGCGTCCATACATAGAATTGGCAGCGTGTGCCAAAATGTAAGAAAGCTGGGGAGCGAGTTCTGGCGCAGCCTTTTCAAGCTGTGACAAACGAGGATCGTTAATCATAGCCTCATATTGCTTACGCAGGTCATTGTCTTCGCCACTTAGCCAAGTCAATTCCTTGCGTGCAGATTCCTCAAATGCAGACTTAAGGTTCTTACGCTGATCTACCGATTGCAGCTCTTGTAGCTGCGCTGGTAGATATTTGTTGCGAGCCTTACGCGCATTTTGCAAAGCATTACGGATGTCTGCTTTGGTCATCTCCTTTCCGTCAACCATAGTAGCTATGTCATTGTAAGAAAGATGGTCGCTCTTGAAGAGCATATCCTCGGCCCACTCAATAACGTCTTCAACCTCTTTTGCTTTCGCTTGGAGTTTTTCGACACTATCAATAGCGGCATATGGATTGTTTTCCACCTTGTTGCTTACGTCGAGAGGATTCACCTCATTGCGCTTCTGAAGTTCAGCTTGCAATGCGGCAATTTGCTCCTCTGCCTGTTTGCGCCTAGCTGTCAGTTCCCCGAAACGGGCTACTGCACGGCTTCCTAACTTATCAGATAGGTCGCGCAATTCAGATTCAGACATAGACTCTAAATCAATATTTGAAAGAACGTCCTTTTCCTTCGTGGAAGGTTCTGGATTCCCCTGCTCTGGGGCATCTTCAGTAGCACCTTCCTCTTGGGGAGGATTTGCTTCGGGGGGCTTGGAAAGCGTCCCGAGTCGGCGGGCGATAAGTCCGTCAACTGTTAGATTTGACTGTTCCACTGGTTTTTGGTCAGAGTTAGCGTTCTCTGTAATGATTTCTTCAGACATATAAACGCTTTATTACGCCTAAGCGGGCGGCGAGAAACAAATAATAGCACACCGAAACTACTGGTGACTATGCTTCCTAATTAACTCAGTAGAGTCAATCATTTTTAGCATATCATCATACGCAAGGATACGTCCGCTAATCTGCTGAATACGTTCACCCGTTGCATCGTGCATGGCGGATATATACGATTCACGAATAGCGAATATAGTCTCTGCGAAATTGGCAAACTGCTTATG
>Ga0209135_1000945_pt1 | contig 10412 bp, 10 predicted proteins | sample LauGreSBDMM110SD_4_FD_187570 | JGI IMG/M metagenome (GOLD analysis project Ga0209135, IMG submission 187570) | Freshwater lake microbial communities from Lake Michigan, USA - Su13.BD.MM110.SD (SPAdes) (version 3) | ecosystem: Environmental > Aquatic > Freshwater > Lake | place: Lake Michigan... | reverse complement strand
CTCTTCGAGTCCCGCAGCAACCGTGACCGCTCTCTCCACGAAAACAGGATCCGCTTCTAGTCGTTCAACTATCAGTAGGGCTGTCACTTCCACCGGGACGAGTAGTATAAGCAGCTCGAAAACCACATCCGCCTCTCCTACGCAAACTCTTTCCACCCGCCCTTCCCGAAGTTCCTCCGCGACTCCTACGCTCACTTCCTCTGCCCGAACATCAAAGAGTTCTACCGGATCTGCAACGATTTCACAAAGTTCGAAGCCTTCCGGATCTTATTGGGCTACACCCACATCGACGCGCAGCATGGCGCCCACGAGGACCGGCACTTCCAGTCCAACAACCACCGTGACTGGCATACGCTCCAAAACGCAGACGGTCAGTGGAACTCCTACACGCACTGTGCGCTCTTCCAGCACCGGTACTCTCTCAGCGGCTACAACGAAATCGCTCGGATTCTCCGTGACTGTCACCCGCACGGGGCTTCCTTCCAAGACTTCTACTGCATCCGCGACTCCTACAAGATGTCGAGCAGCCACACAGAGTTTGAAGGATTCGCCCACGATAACTCCTTCACGGGGTGGTTCGCAAACGGCCACAACATCCGCCACACTCACGGTGAGTGCCCGGTCCTCTCGCTCCAGTAGCGCATCACCCTGTGGATCCAGAACAAGAAGGCCTTTTTCCACAGCTACTACATCGACCACCCTATCAAAGCTTCCGTTACCAACTCCTTCTGGAACTGGCTCTGTCAGTGTCACACGGTCAATGTCCTCCACGCCAATCTCTACAAACTCCACATCGAGTTCAAAGAGTTCTACAGCGACAGTTAGCTTCACAGGATCGGCCAGCTCCACGAAGACTTCTACAGGAACTGGGACTTTGAGTGGATCCCAAACGGCGAGTAAATCCCAAACGAGTTCTACAACTTCTACCACAACTCCTCTGATCACTAGATCCTTTATCAATACAAAGAGTGTTACAGGAACGCCTGTGATCTCACGATCCATCGGTGGAACTCAGACAGTGTCGAGAAGTCCTATCACAATCAGTCCAACACCTTTAAGGAGCTCTTCGCTGGCTGCTTCTCCCACTTCTACACGGTCCTTACTGCTCACAATCACACAGACACTCACATCCACTGTTTCAACCACGGAATCAGTAAGCAGAACAAGCGAGAAAACTCCTTCTGCAGCTCCTTCCGCTTCACACGCCACCCTCAGTACAAGCGGCTCCCCTTCACAATCGGTTTCTGGAACGTCAGAAGTTACTATCACAACGTCGGCGGCCCCATCGGTCTCCCAAGGAAGTATGAGTGATTCTGCAAGTAGTTCCGTTTCCGTTTCTCTCACAAGTTCCTCCAGTAGATCTTCTACACCGAGTGATTCTGCCTCGAGAACTTCGAAAGGGACTTTCACAGGAACAACGAGTCCAAGTACCTCGAGATGTAGTACAGGCTCCAGAAGCGATACAAGATCACCAGTTATCTCTAAAACTCGCTCAGGGCTCAGGTCATCCTCTGCATCGCCTTCCATATCAAGAAGTGTCTCGGCCTCTGCAGCTATCACAAGATCTCCTACAGCAACGGTGATTACGAGTTATTCTCCCACTGTTACAGCGAGTTTGACACAGACTACTAGTGGTTCACCTGTGACAACAGGAGTTCAAACACACAGTGTGGGACCCACACGGACGGTAGGAACACCTTCTCCTCCAATCTCTGAAACAGGCTCGAACAGTATCAGTGGTTCAGCAGCTGTTTCCCAGACAGTGCCAGCAACTCTTTCCTATGCAACTGTCAGCGCCAGCTATAGCCCAAGTTCATCTAGCCTCGGAACTTCCACAGGATGCCCTTCAAGTTCGAGAAATCCTACACAGAGTCAATCAGCTCTCAGAAGTCGGACCGTTACGGGTAGCTCTAGTACTAGTGTTTCATCTTCACTAACTGTATCCAATAGAGCGAGTTCATCCGTGACTCCTACAGGAAGTAAGGGGACTGTGAGTGCGACACCTGCTATAACAGTGAGTGTGTCAGGGCCTTCTACCGTGTCTGTGATCGGGACAAGTACATCAACTCCTATAGGAACTGTTAGCGCTAGTGGAACCACAGCAACAGGAAGTGGAACTGGAAGTACGACTACCACTTTGACTCAGACTAGTCAAGAATCTAGCAGTTCAACTCCTGTTCTAACAACAACTTCTATAGCAACAACTACAATCAGCCCAATAGGAACAAGCACGGGAACTCCTATAGGAACTTCAACTGCAACTGTGAGCCCCTCTACCGCCGGTTCCACAACAAGTTCTGTGATAGAAACTGCAACAGCTACTGCTTCTGCAACTGCTTCTGCCACTGCTTCTGCCACTGCCACAGCTACTTCTACCGCTACTGCTTCTGCCACTGCCACAGCTACAGCAACAGCGACAGCAACTGCTACTGCAACCGCAACAGCGACTGCTACTGCTACCGCGACAGCTACTGCTACTGCTTCTGCAACAGCAACTGCTTCTTCTAGTGCAACTGCAACTGCAACAGCAACTGCTTCTTCATTAAATACTCAAACTCCTTCTGATAGCGCAAGTCCTTCTTTTATAACATTAACTACTAGTGTAACTCCTTCTAAAACGTATGTATTACATAAAACTAATACTATATCTTCTTCAAGAACTAGTTCATTATCATTAACTAAGAGTGTAACTCAAACAAAAACTTCTATATTGTCAGCAACCACAAGTACTAGTAAAACTAGATCTTTATCTCCTTCAAATACCTTTGTTGTATCACCAACTGGAACACCTTCTGGAACAATAACTTCAAGTGTATCACCAACTGGAACACCTTCTAGAACAATAACTTCAAGCGTATCACCAACTGCAACAGCTTCTAGAACAATAACTTCAAGCGTATCACCAACTGGAACAGCTTCTAGAACAATAACTTCAAGCGTATCACCAACTGCAACAGCTTCTAGAACAATAACTTCGAGCGTATCACCAACTGGAACACCTTCTAGAACAATAACTTCAAGCGTATCACCAACTGCAACAGCTTCTAGAACAATAACTTCAAGCGTATCACCAACTGGAACACCTTCTATAACAATAACTTCAAGCGTATCACCAACTGCAACAGCTTCTAGAACAATAACTTCGAGCGTATCACCAACTGGAACACCTTCTATAACAAGAACTTCAAGTGTATCACCAACTGCAACAGCTTCTAGAACAATAACTTCAAGCGTATCACCAACTGTAACAGCTTCTATAACAAGAACTTCAAGTGTATCACCAACTGCAACAGCTTCTAGAACAATAACTTCAAGCGTATCACCTTCTAGAACAGTTTCTACAACAAGAACACCTAGTGTAACACCTTCTAGAACAGTTTCTACAACAAGAACACCTAGTGTAACACCTTCTAGAACAGTTTCTACAACAAGAACTTCAAGTGTATCACCTTCTAGAACAGTTTCTACAACAAGAACACCTAGTGTAACACCTTCTAGAACAGCTTCTAGAACAAGAACTTCAAGTGTATCACCAAGTAGAACAGCTTCTAGAACAAGATCACCTAGTGTAACACCTTCTAGAACAAGATCACCTAGTGTATCACCAACTAAAACTTCTTCAATCACATCATCTAGAACATCGTCTAATACTCCAACTATTACACTTGGTGGATCACCTACATCAACACCATCAAAAACTTCAAGTGTATCACCAAGTAGAACAGCTTCTAGAACAAGAACACCTAGTGTATCACCAAGTAGAACAGCTTCTAGAACAAGAACACCTAGTGTATCACCTTCTAGAACAAGATCACCTAGTGTATCACCAACTAAAACTTCTTCAATCACATCATCTAGAACATCGTCTAATACTCCAACTATTACACTTGGTGGATCACCTACATCAACACCATCAAAAACATCTTCAGTGACACCATCTAGAACAAGAACTTCAAGTGTATCACCAAGTGGAACAGCTTCTAGATCACCAAGTAGAACACGTTCAGTGACACCTTCAAGGTCTAGAACACCTAGTGTAACACCTTCTAGAACAAGAACACCTTCAGTGACACCTTCAGTGACACCTTCAAGGTCTCGAACACCTAGTGTAACAACTTCTAGAACAAGAACACCTTCAGTTACTCCTTCTATATCATTATCTAGAACAAGAACACGATCTGTTACAACTTCAAGAACTAAAACGCGTTCACCAACACGAAGCAGAACAAGAACTAGACTTTAATGTAACAGTATCTGCTTTAGCCTAGATACCAACCCCGTAAAATTTAATGGAATAATCTCATTGGATCCTGTACAATATGGCCGACCAACTTGTGAAGCAGCTGAAGGATGCCGCCGACGCCTATTACAACGGCGGAACGTTAAAGATGGACGACGAGACGTATGACAGACTCGTCGAGCATCTCAGAGAGCTGGATCCCGAGAATCCCTTTCTCACGGAAGTCGGTGCCCCTACCCAAGGCGCTGTCCAACTCCCTTTCGCCATGCCCTCACTTGACAAGATAAAACCCGGTGAAGATTCACTCGGCCGCTTCCTGTCCAATACCGGCTTCGTGATCAGTGAAAAGCTCGACGGTCTCTCTGCAGCTTGGATCGGCGGGAAACTCTATCTCCGTGGCAACGGTATCATGGGCCAAGACATCTCCCATCTCGTACCTCTCAAGATCCAGGGGCTCGTGAAGTGTAAGGAAGCCGTTCGTGGAGAGCTCATTATTCCACGCACAGAGGGAATCCCTATAGGGCGCAGCTGGGTCAACGGACAGGTTCACCAGAAGACTCCTACAAAAGAGAATGTGAGCAAGATCCACTTCATCGCCTATGAGGTGGTGGGGAACATGACTCGCCAGAACCAGTTCGAGTGGCTCGCAAAGGCAAAGTTCGAGGTCCCATGGTATATCTGCGTGGACAACATTACACAGGTGGATCTCGAAGAGAAGCTCGTGGAGCGGCGCGAGGTGAGTCAATATGATACCGATGGATTGGTGGTGGGGCTCAATAGGGTGGCTGTGTCCGAATCAACAGCAGCCAAGGCAAAGAATCCAAAGGATTGCGTGGCTTTCAAGATGTCTCTCGCGGATCAGTCTGCAGAGACGGTGGTGAAAGAAATCATCTGGGCCCCCTCGGCACAAGGCTACATGATTCCGCGCATCCACTTCGAGCCTGTCGTCATCGGATCAGCTTCTATAGAGTACTGTACAGGCCACAATGCACGCACGATTCTTCAACACAAGCTGGGCCCCGGTGCAAAGATTGTGATTCGCAGGAGCGGAGATGTTATTCCAAAGTTGGACAAGGTTATTGCGGCAACAGAGGCCAGTTTCCCTCCCGAAGGCACATGGGCCTGGGATGGAGAGGCCCATATCAAGCTCGTGGGTGGTGGCCCCGAGTTTGTAACAGCGAAACTTCATTACTTTATGAAAACGCTGGAGATTCCCGGTGCGGGCCCTTCCACCGCGGCAAGTCTTGTAGAAGCCGGTATTCAAAGTCCCGCGACCCTATGGGCTGCTACACCTGAAACACTGAGTAAGATTCTCGGCCCCAAGACTGGCGCGAATCTTCATGCGAATCTGCGAGCCATTCTGTCCAAGGCAAGCGAGTTGGAGCTTATGCATGCCTCTTCTGCCATGCCGCGAGGAGTCGGTACGACCAAGCTGACGAGTCTATTCTCGGTAGAGCCTGATCCCCGCAAATGGGCCGGCCTGAGTGCCCCCGATGGCTGGACGGCGGAATCCTTCCAGAACTTTCTTGGCGAGTTTCCCAAGTATGAGGCCTGGAGGAAGGAAATCGACTGGATCCCTTATCCTGTTCTAACTACTTCTGTGGCTACAACGACTCCGTCTGCAACTATGGTGGTATGTATGTCTGGATTCCGTGACAAGGACCTCGAGGAAAAGGCCGCTACAAAAGGCTATTCACTTGTTTCGGTCTTCTCGTCGAAGGTTAGCCTTCTACTTGTTCCCGATGGGGAACTGAAGGAATCTGAAAAGGTGAAGACTGCAAGGGCAAAGGGAATAAAAATTCTACGCCGTTCCGAGTTTACTCAATATCTATCATGACAATAGTATGCTGAGCTTTCTAAAAAGTGCAGGATCAAAGTTATCAACAACTGCAAAATCAGTCGGATCAAAGATATCAACAGCTGCAAAATCAGTCGGATCAAAGGTATCAACAGCTGCAAAATCAGTCGGATCAAAGCTACCTGGACAGGGCACAGCCGCCAAGGCCATCGCAGGTATATCAAATCCCGCCGGCGCTATAGACGCCGCAAAAAAGGCCGCAGCAGACACAGCGGCTGCTGCGGCTATAAGTGCTGCCGCAAAACAGACTGGTCTAACTGTCGCCCAACAAACGGCTGCACAGAGTTTAACAAAAGGCCTCGGTGGTGCAACAAGTACGTTATCAACTGTAAGCGGCTTTTTCACAAATACGAAACTCTGGTTCGTAGGAATCTTTGCCGCTTTTTACGCCGGATTAAAGAGGGCTCCTGGGACTTCGAGTACCGTGGTTATTTTGTCATGGCTCATTGTTATTATACCCTGTGCGATCCTACTCGGCTGGGCCGCCTATAACTACTGGCAGAAAACACGCCCTGTCGACACGGCCAAAGCAGCAAACGCCTTGAGCGCTGCGACTAGCGGGGCGCCAAAACCTATCAAAGAAGGGTTCGCAACGGATGCGACAGCTCTGAACACCGATGATTATACTCTAAATAATATTCAGCCTCTCACGATTAAACAGGCCGCCTTTACCGCTCCTATTGGTCAAGGAAAGTTCGAGGAGACAGAAAGTATTGTAAATGCTCTCCGCGCAGGATTCCGCAGTTTCATCCTCCAAGTAGACTATCTTGATGCAGCGAAAGATCCCAATCTATTTGCCGTGCCCAACGTTCCTACACTCCTGTATCGAGGAGATGACGGTTCGCTCCTTAGCGGCAACTCTGGAAATATTGAAAAGGTGGCCCAGACGTTAGCGAATGCAGCCTTCTCATCTGAGATGCCGAATAACACGGAGCCACTCATTATCTATATACATTTACTTCGTGCCCCCAGCTCGGTGCGTGATCCTAGAGCCTATAAAGATTTCCTCAGCAAGATTGCTGCCGCCTTGAATCCTCTCGCACCCAATCATCTCGGTGTAACCCCTCTCGGTATCTTCCACCGACAGAAGAATGAATCGACACTCTTAACATCACCTCTCAAGACGTTTGGAGGAAAGGTTATTATTCTGTCTAATGCAAACACCGACATTTTCCGAGCCTCTAAAACCGATATAAATCCAGCCAGCGACCTCGACTTCTGGGTGAATATGCGCGTCTATTTGAACAACGCCGCGGATAAGATAGGCATGACAGAGGCCGCACCATCCGGTACAACTCCATCGGCGGTCATCGTGACCGCGGAAAGCATTCTCGCCCTATCTGACGAGAAGACCGATACGTTTGCCCTAGCAGGAAGATCGCGGTTCGTTATTGCTATGCCCTCCCAGATGGCCAATCCCACTGTAAAGGATGTTGATACACTGGTGAACAGGCTGGGTGTGAATATGATGCCCCTCGATATTTTCAGTGACAGCATTGATAACGTGAAGGCTCTTGTGGCTGAATACAATAACATACCCTTTCACCCGAAATCCCCAGGACTAATAAATAGCAGTTCAAAGTAGGCATGGAAGAAGATATTCAATATCATAAAACCGCGACGATCGGTAAAACTGGCGAAAGGATCGAGAAGAGACTTCATGATGCTATTGACAAGGCAACGGAACGCGGCAAATACAAGATCGCCCATGACGAGCAGCTTCTCAAGGCGCTCTCTATCGTTGAGGACTTCATTAAGAGGAAGAAGCGTGTATGTTATGGTGGGACGGCAATGAATGCGCTTCTTCCAGCAAACAAGAAGTTTTATAACCCCGATAAGGATCTCCCCGACTATGACTTTTATACACCGGATGCCGATGAGGATGTCGATGAACTCGTGAAGGAGTTGAAGTTAAATGGGTTCAAAGAGGTTCATCATAGGTTGGGGATCCACGAAGGAACGAAGAAGGTGCTCGTTAACTATATCGCGGTGGCGGATGTTTCCTCCATCGACGAAGAGCTCTTCAATGTACTACTGCGCCGTTCTATTCTGAAGGATGGGGTCCGCTACACGGATCCCGACATTCTCCGAATGATGATGTATCTCGAGCTCAGTCGGCCAAATGGAATGGTGTCACGCTGGGAGAAGGTGTTCGAGCGTCTGGAACTCTTGAACAAGGAGTTGCCGATGAAGATGATCTGTAAGGGCCGACAGCAGTATGAGGTGATACCTCTGGAGTTTCGTGAAAAAATTCTCGAGTACGGAATCGAGAAGAAGCGAATCCTCTGCAATGGGCCGTTGGCGCAACTCTATAGGAAGGGGATTAGGCAAGGAAAGGCGAAATACGAGATCCGTGGTGGAGGACCGCTCCTATTTACGAGCCCAGATCCCAAAGAGGATGCGAAAGCCGTGAAGAAGTTGCTGGATGATGACCAGCTCGCCATGTTTTTACACCAGGAGAGAGGTGAGCTTGTACCACTCCGCATTGAACTCCGTATGGGAGATACTCCTATCTGTATGTTTATCCAGGAAACCGCATGTCATTCATATAACATCATGAAACTCCCCGACAGGCGTTCCATTCGTGTGGCGAGCCTGGCGTTCCTCATCACCCTGTATCTGAGCATAGAGATATTCACGAGCAACAGTACCGATTATCTGGGTGACCGGATCATGTGTCAGGTGAAAGAGTTTATAGCGCTGGCGAAAGAGAACTACGGGTCGAAGCGATCCCAGTTCCCAGCTTTCAGTCTCAAATGCGAGGGGCATCAAGTAGGATATGCATCTCTTTTGAGGGCAAAGGTGGAGCGCGTGAAGGAGGAAGTAGTGGAACAGAAGCGGCGCACACGGCGCGAGAAACGAAAGGCCGCGAAAGCGAAGAAGAATGCTACCAAGAAAAAGGGCAGCGCAGAGTAAGATATGCCTGCATGTTCTAGTTCAGTATGTTCTAGTTCAATCGGCAATCCCGATCGCACTATGACAGAGAGTTCGCGGGTATCACGTCTTTTGAGAGATTCTAGGGAATGTATGGCGAACGAGGCCCTGGCGAAAGCGAGAGCGCTGGCGTCTGGGAAGGCGTGTGGGGCCTTGTGCGGCTATACTCCTGTTCTTGGCCCCCAGGTGCCCGCGTCCAGTGCTCTACTGGCTGCGAATGCAAACTGTTTCTCCAAATACCAGAGCCTGGAAGGCTGTGTGCCCGAATCTATCAGGATCCAGCGGCTTCAACAGAAAACCCTGGATATGTCCGTGGATCCCACGGATCCTAATACGCGCTTTTCTGCCTATGCAAGGAACTTTCCTGCGGCTTGCCCCCCAATTCCTGCCTCGTACATAAATGCTGGCCAACCCATTCTACAGGGAAAGAACTGCCCATTACCGAATAAGCCCGATAACCCGGTTCTTCCAGGTTAATGTCGTAGTACTGTATAGAAAAATGCCTACTGGTGTATACGATGCCTCCTACATCACATTCCGTAAGCGCGCGGCAACCTTGTACGGATACAGCAACAACTTGAAGAATGCAGCTGCAGCGAACTACAATGTGGTTCGCAGGGAGCAGCCCACTTTCCAGAGTGGCGAGATCATCACCACTCGTAGGCAGGGTGGCTGCATCTGCTCCCAGGATGCCTCTGGTGTTTCTTTTAATCGCCCTTCTCCCGGCCCTTGTGGTTGCTAAACTTTTTTACTTGCGTAGAGATTCCCTACCACAGTAAAAAATGCCCTTCAAAGGGTCTTATGTTTTATATTTGTATAGCCTCTGTTTATACTTGTATAGCGTATATTTTATAGGATCTGTACTCACTTCTTTACGGCAGCCTTGGCCACGATCTTCTTCGCGGTCACGGTCTTGGCCTTTGCAGGGACAGGCACGGGGAGCTCGTCATCCTCCTCCTCCTCAGGTGGCTGGGTTGTCTCCTTAGGAGCAAGTGCCTCGTCGTCATCCACCTCATCATCGTCATGGAGAGAGGCGAAGGACTCTTGAGCTTTGGGAGGAGCTGCAGCTGCAGGAGCAGAAGCAGAAGCAGAAGCAGAATCACCATCCTCGCCCAGGAAGGCGTAGTCAGACAGCTTCTGGGGAACCTTGTCGGCGCGGATCTGGATGGCCTTCCAGCTGATGCCGAACTTGCCACCAGCGAACCAGACACCAGTACACTGGATAAGTGCTGTCATGACAGTGCCCTTCACCAGGACGTCCTCAAGAGGCACATCGGTCAGTGGGCGCTTCTTGTCATCGTAGACCACCGTCTCGAACTTGCCGTTGCGCTGCTTCAGCTGGAGCTTGAGAGTGGGAGGATAGGGCTTCACGTTGCCCTG
>Ga0209135_1000942_pt1 | contig 10426 bp, 8 predicted proteins | sample LauGreSBDMM110SD_4_FD_187570 | JGI IMG/M metagenome (GOLD analysis project Ga0209135, IMG submission 187570) | Freshwater lake microbial communities from Lake Michigan, USA - Su13.BD.MM110.SD (SPAdes) (version 3) | ecosystem: Environmental > Aquatic > Freshwater > Lake | place: Lake Michigan, USA... | reverse complement strand
CCGCTCTGAGTTGAACTCTGAGCACCCTGTGGTGCGTACGCATCCAGAAACTGGGCGCGAGGCACTTTATGTTAATCCTGGCCACACCCTCCGTTTTGCGGGCTGGACTGAAGAAGAAAGTGCGCCGCTTTTAAACTATTTGTTTGAGCAACAGGTTAAGCCCGAATATACCTGCCGGTTTGTTTGGCGCCCAGGCTCAATCGCTTTTTGGGATAATCGCTGCGCCTTGCATAATCCAATTAATGATTATCATGGTTATAAGCGTTTATTGCACCGTATTACCTTAAAAGGTGATAAACCCGCATAATCGCGTTTAGTAGGTTGACGGGTGCAGTGAGCATTAAATCGCTGCATATTTAATTGATATATCGAGAAACTACATATGTTTAATATTGATAAAAAAATTGGGCGTTATGCATTAACCATATTGGCAGGCCTGTGTTTCATCAGCACCGCCAGTGCTCAAGCGCCGCAAGCCTTAGCGGGTAAGCAAGTCAGAATAATCGTGCCGCAAACCGCCGGGGGTGCCTCAGACGCGATCGCCCGTATCATGGGCCAAGAAGTCTCTAAGCGTTGGGGGATTCCGGTCGTGGTTGAAAACCGCCCTGGCGCGGGCGGTAATATCGGCAGCGATACTGTCGCTAAATCGACCGCGGATGGCACGACTTGGCTAATGAGTTATTCGGGTACCCACGCGATTAATCCCGCGCTGTACCAAAACATGCCCTTTGATACAGTCAAAGACCTGGTGCCCTTGGGTTCTTTGGCAACCCTGCCTTTTGTTTTAGTCGTGAGCCCAAGCCTACCGGTTAATAATATTGCCGAATATGTTGCTTATGCAAAAGCAAATCCCGGAAAAATAAATATCGCATCCTCGGGTAACGGGTCGGTCGCACATTTACTGGATACGATGTTTGATACTGCAGCCGGTATTAAAACCACGCACGTGCCTTATAAAGGTATTGCACCAGCACTGACTGATGTCATGAGCGGGCAGGTTCAGGGTACGTTTGCGAGTGCACCGTCGGTGATGGGGCAGATCAAAAGTGGCGCCGTGAAACCGCTGGCTGCTTCGGCTACTAAGCGCTCTGAGGCGTTGCCTGCGCTACCTACCTTTGGCGAAGCAGGTTACCCACAGTTGGCGCTAGATTCGTGGTTTGCATTTTTTGCACCCACCGCAACGCCTGTTGCTTTGCGCCAGCAAATACATAGCGAAATCAATAAGATTCTGAGCGATCAGGCGGTGGTGACCCAACTGTCTTCAAAAGGAGCCTCAGCCATGCCGCTGGGCTTGGCTGAGTTTCAAAAGATTGTGGATAACGACCTTGTGCAGTGGGGCAAAGCCGTGCGTGATTCTGGCGCGAAAATAGATTAAAGCGCTAGATTAAAAATTGTTGGCGAGGTTGGCCGTTTTTCTCGGCCTCAACGACCCACAAGGGCGCTTTACCGCGGCCGGTCCAGGTGGCGCCACTAGCGGGGTGGAGATATTTAGGCGCAACAGGCTTTTTGACACCAGCGGCCTTAGCGCTCTTGGCGGGACGACTAGGCTTGGTCGTGGTTTTGACCTTGCCATATGCAGCGGCTAGCTCATCCGGCGAAATGTCGTACTCTTTCATGGTACGCACCAAGCTGCTAATGACCGGTTTGCGGCTTTTAGTTTGCAATGTCTGCGCTTGTTTTTGCAGTTTTTCAATTTCTTTATTAATTTTTGCTTGCAGCGTTGCGTAGTTTTGGCGTGCCATCGATTTATTACCTTTTTAGTAGATGTCTGAACAATAATACATAAAAGACTGGCAGGACGCGCACCAAACGGTGCACGTTTTTAATCATTAGATATTTTTTAAATAGTTACTACGCATTCAGTTTATACCTTTTTTATATTTTTTTCATTGTGGATAATACGCGAATTGGCTTTTTAATGACGATGGCTAATTATTAACCTATATTATTAATAGCTGTGTTGAGATGATTGAATACCGTTAGCTTGAGCTATAACTCTCTGATCCGGATCCTCCATGAAAGCCCCTTTAAAAGTTGCTGCGGTACAAATGGTTTCAGCAGCCTCGCTCAATCAAAATCTCGATGCAGCGGCCAGATTAATTGCGCAGGCGGCCCATGAGGGTGCGCAACTCATTGGTTTACCTGAATATTTTTGTTTATTCGGCCGCAAAGAGACCGATAAGCTAGATATTGCCGAGCAGCCCGGCACGGGTCCGATTCAAACGTTTTTGTCAGATACCGCCCGCGAGCACAATATTTGGTTGTCCTGTGGCAGCATGCCCTTGGTGTCCTCGGATCCTGCTCGTGTTTTAAATACACAACTTATTTTTGATCCGACCGGTAAACAAATCGCACGTTACGACAAAATCCATTTATTTGGATTTACGCGCGGTACTGAAAGTTATGACGAATCGCGCGGCATTTTGGCAGGCGACACCATTTGTCGGGTAGACACTCCAGAGATTAATCTTGGTTTATCTATTTGCTACGACCTGCGTTTTCCTGAGCTATATCGTGCGCTGGGTGAAGTGGATCTCATTTTGGTGCCCTCGGCGTTTACCTACACAACCGGTCGTGCGCATTGGGAGATCCTGTTGCGCGCGAGGGCCATTGAAAATCAGTGCTACGTGTTGGCGCCTGCGCAAGGCGGTACCCACGAGAACGGTCGCCGTACTTGGGGGCACTCAATCCTGATTGATCCTTGGGGTGAGGTTTTATCGGTTTTACCCGAGCATGAGGGGGTGGTAAGCGGTACGATAGACCCTGCGCGTTTAGCTGAAGTGCGGCAGTCTTTGCCAGCGCTCGCTCATCGCAAACTTTTCACCTAATCCTAAGTTGATTCATGAAACTGACTGACCCCGCTATTGTTTCGCTTGCTACAGCAAAAAGCTTACTGCTCGACCCTTGGGGCTTGTCCGAAAATGACATGGCCCGTGCGATCAGCGAGATTTTTACGCATAAAGTTGATTACGCAGATTTGTATTTTCAATACACCCGCAGTGAAGGCTGGAGCCTCGAAGAGGGTATTGTTAAAACCGGTAGCTTTTCGATTTCGCAAGGCGTAGGGGTGCGCGCGGTCGCAGGCGAAAAAACTGCCTTCGCTTACTCTGACACGCTTTCACCCGACGCCTTGTTATCGTCAGCGCGCGCGGTCAAAAGCATCGCGCGCCAGGGCGCAGGCAAGACAAAAGTGCGCACCGGTGATGACCCGCGTCACGGGCAAAATTTGTACACGTCAGTCGACCCGTTGTCCACGATGAGAGCACCTGAAAAAGTAGGCTTACTCGAACGCATTGAAAAAATGGCGCGTGCCCGCGATCCGCATGTGGCACAGGTAATGGCCAGTTTGGGCATGGAGTACGACGTCATCATGGTGGCGGGCAGTGATGGCCGCTTAGCCGCCGATGTGCGCCCGTTAGTGCGATTGTCGTTGACGGTTGTGGTCGAGCGCAATGGTCGTCGCGAAACCGGTCATGCCGGCGGCGGTGGTCGTACGGGCTTGGGTTATTTCTCTGATGAAACCTTGACCCAATACGTCGAGCAAGCCGTGCACGAGGCCATGATTAATTTGGATGCGCAGGCCGCACCGGCCGGAGAAATGACTGTTGTGTTGGCCGCTGGCTGGCCCGGCATTTTGTTGCACGAGGCTGTCGGTCACGGGCTTGAGGGTGACTTCAATCGCAAAGGGTCAAGCGTCTTTAGTGGCCGGATCGGACAACGCGTGGCCTCAAAAGGCGTCACAGTGGTGGATGACGGTACGATCGAAGGGCGCCGCGGTTCGTTGAACGTGGATGACGAAGGCAACCCCACCCAACGCAATGTACTGATCGAAGACGGCATCTTGCGCGGCTACATGCAAGACACCTTGAACTCAAGGCTGATGAAAACTGCCCCCACCGGAAACGGTCGACGCGAGTCTTTTGCGCATCTGCCGATGCCACGCATGACTAACACCTTCATGCTATCGGGCAAAACACCGCCTGAAGAAATCATTGCGTCTGTTAAAAAAGGCATTTACGCGGCAAACTTTGGCGGTGGGCAAGTTGATATTACAAGCGGTAAATTTGTCTTTTCTACCTCTGAAGCCTACATGATTGAAAATGGCCGCATCACCCATCCTGTCAAAGGCGCGACCCTTATTGGTAGCGGCCCCGAAGCCATGAACCGCGTCAGCATGATCGGTAACAACATGAAGCTTGACAGCGGCGTAGGCACCTGCGGCAAAGAGGGCCAAAGTGTGCCGGTTGGGGTAGGGATGCCAACCATCAAAATGGAAGGTCTGACAGTGGGCGGCACTGCGTAAGCGTCAGTTTAATTTTTAATATTTTTTGCACCAGGAGTACGTTTTGTCACACAATACCGACGATCTGCGCATTCGCGAGATGAAAGAACTTGCGCCACCTTCGCACACAATGCTTGAACACCCCTGCACACCCGACGTGTCATCGATTGTTTTTGAATCGCGTCAGGCGATCCATCGCATTTTGCATGGCATGGATGATCGCTTAGTCGTAGTGATTGGCCCGTGCTCGATTCACGATACCGTTGCCGCCCTGGATTATGCCAAGCGCTTGAAGGCTGAGCGTCTACGCTTTAAAGGCGAGCTCGAAATTGTGATGCGCGTCTATTTTGAAAAGCCTCGCACCACGGTGGGCTGGAAAGGCCTGATCAACGACCCCGACATGGATGGCAGTTTTAATATCAACAAGGGTTTAAAAACTGCACGTGGCCTGCTACTTGAAATCAATCAGCTGGGCTTGCCCGCTGGTTGCGAGTTTCTTGACATGATTACCCCTCAGTACATCGCTGATTTGGTGTCTTGGGGCGCGATTGGTGCCCGTACGACCGAAAGTCAGGTGCATCGCGAATTAGCCTCGGGGCTGTCGTGCCCGGTTGGTTTTAAAAATGGTACTGACGGCAACGTCAAGATTGCAGTCGATGCCATGAAATCTGCTTCGGCACCGCATCACTTTTTGTCGGTCACGAAAGGCGGGCACTCTGCGATTGTGTCGACCACAGGTAACGAAGATTGCCACGTGATTTTGCGTGGCGGTAAAGCACCCAATTACGATGCCGCTAGCGTGCAGGCAGCATGTGCTGAAATGGCCAAGGCAGGCCTTGCCCAACGCATCATGGTCGATGCAAGCCATGCCAACAGTAATAAAAAGCCAGAAAATCAACCTGCAGTTTGCGACGAGGTCGCTGTGCAAATCGCTCAAGGCGATGAGCGTATTTTTGGTTTGATGGTTGAAAGCAATCTCGTCGCCGGTCGTCAGGATATTGTTGAGGGTCAAACCTTGGTCTATGGCCAAAGCGTGACAGATGGCTGCATCGACTGGCAAAGTTCAGTGGGCGTGCTTGAGCGCCTGGCAGAATCGGTACGCGCTCGTCGTCGCACCGTGCTGACCACCGGGCAATAAAAATGAACGCTTTGCATTCCGCACAAACATTAAAGCGCCCACTACCGCCCGAGATGATCGCGGCGTTGCAAGGGCAATTTGCCGAGCGCTTCTCGATGGCCAACGCTGTGCGTGACCATCATGGTAAAGACGAGTCGCCGTTTCCGTCGATGCTGCCCGATGGTGTGGTGTTTGCACACAGTACGGATGAAGTCGTGGCTGTGGTCAAGCTCTGTGGCCAATACAACATCCCTTTGATTCCTTATGGGGCAGGGTCTTCGCTTGAAGGGCACATTCTGGCGATTCAGGGTGGCATTAGTCTTGATCTTACCGCCATGAATAAAATCGTGTCGTTAAACACCGAAGATCAAACCGTCACCGTTCAGGCCGGTTTGACCCGTAAGCAACTCAACGAACAAATCCGTGATACGGGTTTGTTTTTTCCGATTGATCCTGGTGCCGATGCTTCGCTCGGTGGCATGTCGGCCACGCGTGCGTCGGGTACCAACGCTGTGCGCTATGGCACCATGCGCGAAAACGTGGTCTCTCTCACCGTAGTCACCGCCGACGGCAAAGTGATTCGTACTGCACGTCGCGCGCGCAAGTCGTCAGCGGGCTACGACCTGACCCGCATCTTTGTGGGCAGCGAGGGCACGCTTGGCGTGATCACCGAAGTGACCGTTAAGTTGTATCCGCAACCCGAGGCGGTCTCGGCGGCGGTCTGTAATTTTTCGACGGTGCACGAGGCAGTCCAATGTGTGATCCAAACGATTCAACTCGGTGTGCCGGTCGCGCGCGTCGAGCTAATGGATGCCGCAGCAGTCATTGCCGGCAACCGTTACAGCAAACTCACCTTGCGTGAAACTCCCTTACTGCTGTTTGAATTTCACGGCTCTGAGGCCAGCGTCAAAGAGCAGGCGCAAACCGTGCAAGAGCTCGCCAAAGATTGCGGCGGAATGGATTTTGAATGGGCCGAACGCCCCGAAGATCGCAACCGACTCTGGACCGCGCGGCACAACGCCTACTTTGCGGGCTTGCAGTTACGCCCTGGCTGCAAGTCAAATACTACCGACGTGTGCGTGCCACTATCGCGCTTAGCCGAAAGCATTGAATTGGCTACGCAAGAGTTGGCGAAGGCAAGCTTTCCGAGCACAATCGTAGGTCACGTAGGTGACGGTAATTTTCATGTGCTGATGCTGCTTGACCCTGATAACCAGGCCGAGTGGGATGAATCTGAAAGAATCAACCACGCACTTGTGACCCAAGCCATTGACGCTGACGGCACCTGTACGGGTGAGCATGGCATTGGTTTGCACAAAATGCAGTTCATGGTGCACGAGCACGGCGAAGACGCCCTAGATTTAATGCGTTCCTTAAAGATGGCGTTCGACCCCCAAAACATACTGAACCCAGGCAAAATCATCGAGCCGAAAGCGAAGCTGCATTAAGGTAAGTTTTGTGTAAGGGCTATTCTCAGTCGCACTGAGGTAGGTTTCTTTGTAAGGGCTCTTGCTTTGTTCGCTAGGGTTGTTTGATAAAGTAATAATATTAATGATGGTGCGCTCCTCGCTGTTTGGGCGAGGCCTCGCGGAGAAAAAAATGAACGCAGTTTCAGAGCAGGCGATCACAGCAGTGTCGGGCCCAGAGGCCGCGGTCGTCGTGCATGCGTTATTACAAGTCTTGCCCGCGCACTGCGTGCTCAGCCGTACCGAAGACACGCGTCCCTACGAGTGCGATGGGTTGTCGTTGTATCGCTCGGTACCGATGGCTGTTGTACTACCTGAAACCGAAGCTCAGGTTCAGGCCGTTCTTAAAACATGCCAACGCTTGAATGTGCCCGTGGTGGCGCGCGGGGCCGGCACAGGCTTGTCAGGCGGCGCCATGCCACACGCGCAAGGCGTGTTGTTGGGCTTGGCAAAATTTAATCGCATCAAACATATCGACCACGCGGCCGCAATCGCAGTGGTTGAGCCCGGTGTACGCAACCTCGCCGTGTCTGAGGCTGTGAGCCCCTTTGGCCTGTATTACGCGCCTGATCCCTCTAGCCAGATCGCCTGTTCGATCGGCGGTAACGTCGCTGAAAACTCAGGCGGCGTGCATTGTTTAAAGTATGGCCTGACCGTGCACAACGTGCTCAAAGTGCGGATGGTCAGCATGAGCGGCGAAATCATCGAGCTCGGCTCACTGGCCCCCGACAGCGCGGGGCCCGAACTGTTATCCGTATTTGTAGGCTCTGAGGGCATGTTAGGCATTGTCACTGAGGTGACTTTGCGCTTAACACCCAAACCTGCACTCGCCAGAGTCGTCATGGCCAGTTTCGACGACGTCGAAAAAGCCAGCCAGGCCGTGGCACAAATCATTGCGGCCGGCATTATCCCGGCTGGCCTTGAGATGATGGATAAGCAAGCGACCCAGATGGTCGAGCCCTTTGTCAAAGCAGGGTACGACACCGAGGCCGAGGCGATCTTGCTGTGTGAGTCAGATGGAACGGTTGACGAAGTTGCTGACGAAATCATCCGGATGCAACAGGTGTTTGAAAAAGCCGGCGCCACGCGCTTACAAGTCTCGCAAACAGAGTCAGAACGTTTACGCTTTTGGGCTGGGCGTAAAAATGCCTTTCCAGCCGCGGGGCGTGTTTCGCCAGATTATTACTGCATGGATGGCACCATTCCACGTCGCCACTTGGGTCGCGTTTTAAACGCGATTAAAGACATGGAAAAACAATTTAATATGCGGTGCGCCAATGTCTTTCATGCCGGCGATGGCAATTTGCACCCCTTGATTTTGTTTAATTCAAATTTCCCTGACGAAGTTCGTCGTGCCGAAGACTTTGGTGCTGCAATCCTTGAATTATGTGTCGAAGTGGGGGGCACTATCACGGGTGAGCACGGCGTAGGCATGGAAAAAATCAATCAAATGTGCGTTCAGTTTTCGCGCGAAGAGCTTGATGCCTTTACCGCAGTCAAACGCGCCTTTGACCCCGATGGGCTGTTGAACCCCGAGAAGGTGATCCCGACACTTAGGCGTTGCGCCGAGTACGGCAAAATGCATGTGCATGGCGGCGCGCTTGCGTTTCCTGAGCTTCCACGCTTTTAGGCCATGATGGATCATGTGATCGCCCAGTTGCGCGAGCAGGTGTTAGATGCCGCTCGGCAACAACACACCATCCTGATTGAAGGTGGTGGTACTAAAAACTTTTATGGCAATCATGCGCTAAATAGCACCGATAAGGCTGCGCTAAGCAGCAGTGACAAGGTCGCGCTAAACAGCACCGACAAGGCTGCGCCTAACACCATTGACAGTGGTGTTCCACACATGACGAGCAATAGTGTCGCTCTCAAGCTGAATGCGCTACGCGGCATCATTAACTATCAGCCCACAGAGCTCGTTGTAACCGCCTGGGCGGGTACACCTCTACAAGAGGTGATTGATACGCTTGCCGCCTCAGCGCAAATGCTTGCCTTCGATCCGCCCGCGTTTGGCGCGCAGGCAACACTTGGTGGGTGTGTCGCTGCAGGCCTTGCCGGGCCCGGTCGCTACAGCGGTGGCCCCGTCAAAGATTACGTGTTGGGTACGCACATGCTCACCGCAAATGGCAGCATCTTGAAGTTTGGTGGCGAGGTCATGAAAAATGTCGCGGGCTACGACGTCTCGCGATTATTAGTAGGATCCCTGGGGATGTTCGGCCCACTGACTCAAGTGTCGGTCAAGGTCGCACCGGTACCTCAAGAAGTTTGTACGCTTGAGTTTTCGCTTGACGAAGCCAGCGCGTTAGCAATCTGCCACAGTTGGCGTGCGCAGCCTTTACCCATCTCGGCCACCGCTTGGCAAGCGACAGAGGACACTTTAGGGTGCCTGAGAGTTCGCCTGGCGGGCGCCGGTGCAGCACTGAAAACAGCGCGACTAAAAATGGGCGGGCAAGTCTTACCCGAGGCACAAGCCCTCGAATATTGGACTGCGTTGCGCGAACAGAAACTTTCATTTTTTACGACACCCACCTTATGGCGCTTGGCGGTTGCGCCGGGTACCCCCGTGCTGAACTTAGGGCCAACGCTCATCGAGTGGGGCGGGGGACAGCGTTGGGTCGCGTCAGTGCTTGACGCCACGACAGTCAGGCGCGTGGCCGAGCAAGCCGGCGGACACGCCACCTTGTTTCGTAGCCTGGGTGATCACACCTTGCCCGACCAAGGCGTATTTCATCCTTTGGCCGCTGGAGTGTTAGACGTGGTCGCACGACTCAAACAAGAATTTGATCCGCAGGGGCTCTTTAACCCCGGTCGCTTAGTACACGGACTTTAAAGAGATACTTATGCAAACAAATCTTGCAGATTGGGCGCTTGTTTCTGAGCTTGGTCAAGAGGCCGACGATATTTTGCGCCGCTGTGTGCATTGTGGCTTTTGTCAGGCCACCTGCCCAACCTATCAAGTGCTGGGCGATGAGCTCGATAGCCCGCGCGGGCGCATCTACCTGATTAAAGAACTTCTCGAAGGGCAAGAGCCTACTCAAGCCACTCAGATGCATCTTGACCGGTGCCTCACCTGCCGCAATTGCGAAACCACGTGCCCTTCGGGGGTCGAGTATGGTCATTTAATCGACATCGGTCGCAAAATCGTTGAAGAAAAAGTGCCGCGCCCCTTGGGACAGCGCTTGCAGCGTGCCCTGTTACGCAAGGGTCTTAACTCACCACTGTTCGCACCCGCCTATAAAGTTGGCCAAGCCGTACGCGGGTTGTTACCCGCCAGTCTTCAGAAAAAAATCGTAGAAGCGCGGCCCACCGGGGTGCGCCCAGACACGCAACACCACGTGAAGCAGGTGCTGTTGTTAACAGGTTGCGTGCAGCCCACGATGATGCCGACGATTGATGCCGCCACCATTCGCGTGCTGGATCGCCTAGGCATTGGCACCCAAGTGGCGCCGGGGGCAGGCTGCTGCGGTGCGTTGAATTTTCACTTGGATGACCAGGAGGCTGCGCGCGTGCAGATGCGCTTAAACATCGATGCTTGGCTACCCCTCATTGAAGCAGGCA
>Ga0209135_1000941_pt1 | contig 10430 bp, 5 predicted proteins | sample LauGreSBDMM110SD_4_FD_187570 | JGI IMG/M metagenome (GOLD analysis project Ga0209135, IMG submission 187570) | Freshwater lake microbial communities from Lake Michigan, USA - Su13.BD.MM110.SD (SPAdes) (version 3) | ecosystem: Environmental > Aquatic > Freshwater > Lake | place: Lake Michigan, USA... | reverse complement strand
GGATTTAGCTGGATTAGGAGCAATAAACAATGATCTTTCTGTATTTATTAAATCAAATTGATTATTAGATAAAGTTGCAAGTCTATCATTTAATTGTGCAATAAACAAACTGGGAATTGCAGAAATAGGCGTTCCTTGAGATTGGATTACACCTAAGGACTCCGTAGTGGCATCTCCAACATTTGTAATGTCTGGACAAACGCAACCAATAGCCCAATTAATCTGGTCGCCAGGCGGATCTTGAATTACCATTCTTGCGGCGTTACAATTCCAAAACATAATTTGTCCTCCAGCCCAACCGTGTCCGCTACCCATGTCTAAACGGTTTTGAACATCCATGGCTCCGTCACCAGTTAAATTATCAAATAAAATTCCTGTTGCCCAACGATGATGCGGACCAATATCGCTATTTTGAATTGTAGAAGTAGAATTGTAAAAAACATTAGGACCACATGTTCTACTTCCATTAACGTAATCATGGCGACCATTTCTAGTAGTACAATTTTGCACCAAACAACGCTGTCCGTCAACATTAAAAGAATACCTTCTGCCACCATCAATTGTAGATTTTGCATCTAACATTTTACAACTATCAACAGTAATAAAACTGGCATGAGAATTTATATGAACTGCCGAATATCCAAAATAATAAACATCTAAATTTCTTGCCCAACTATTGTAAATATTTTCAAAGGAGACTGCTTCCCATCCATGGTTTTCGTCGGTAGAAGAGGCATATGTAGATCTAATTCTCATGTTTTCAATACCACAATTTTTAATTCTACTGTCTGTGAATTTCACTAATTCACCTGTTGAATAAAGTGGGTCGATAACATCCATTATAGGTGCATCCAAAGTGATAACGTTACCATTAATATTCGTTATTTTTCTTTCAGAATCCAAATCATAACCGCTCGCTGTCCAATTTGTTGTTGTCGGATCAACAGGAATAATTGAAGTTAGTAAGTTCATTCCCAATAAACTTATCCAGGCATCATTTGGAATTCTGTGAACAAAAACTTTATTACCAACAGCAAAATTATGCCCAGACGCTACTGTAATTTGTTTTGTACCAACTGGAACATATAAATCTGTTATGTCTTTTCTTGTTGAATTTGAAGAAATATAAGCAGTTCCATTGGCTCCAATAAAATCAAATAGTACGTGTTGTGATGTTTTCGTAGCAATAAAATTAGTTCCACTTACAGTAGAACCCACTCCTCGAAGTACGATTCCACTTGCTGAAATAATAACCGTGTCACTAATATTATATGTTCCTGCGGTGAATAAGATTGCGCCTCTAAAACCATTGGCGTCTAATGGCATAGCTGCTACTTGATTGATAGCATTTTGCACGTTGGCTAAATTATCTCCAACAACAGGATTTACAGTAAGTACTACTCCAACCGTTGGAATTGGCGCTTCACTATTCATATAACCCACCGCACTAAAATCGGGTACTACATTGCCGTTAGCATCAGGAGTATAAACTAAATGTCCGTTTGTTCCAACAGCAACTAAACTTGAGATTTGTGCATGGCTATTTCCTTGTAATAATACAATCATTAAAAGCAGATGGAAATAGTTTTTATTCATTTATAATTATAATTTATTCAGCCAATTGTTTTGCTGCTTGACTCTTAAAAAAAGTAATCATTTTTGATTTTAATGCAGCCGAAGTTGTCGTGTAATTTTTATCATTTACAACATTTACTTTTTCCAAAGGATCTTTTACATAATCATACATTTCTGAAGCGTAAACTTGCGATTCATTAAAAGCTTCTTTACTATTAAAATTGTTCATCCAAATAGTATAACGATATTGATCAGTTCGTAAACTGTAGCCCATCATTTTCGCATCGGTGTAACCTAATTTGGCCATTTCAGCTTTCTTTAATTTCCTAGGATATTGACTAATAGCATATTCTTTGCCTTTAGCTTTATTGTTTAACATTAAAGGTTTTAAACTTTTTCCGTCCAAGTTTTTAGGAATAGCTACACCAGCCAAATCACAAATAGTTGGAAATACATCAACAAATTCTGTTAGCGAATTTGTTTTACCCGACTTTATTCTAGGACCGGCAATTATTAATGGTGCCCTTGTCGCTTCTTCAAAATTAGTATGTTTGTGCCACAAATCGTGATCGCCCAAATGCCAACCGTGATCGCCCCAAAGCACAATAATAGTATTATCAAGGGTTCCGAGAGATTCTAAAGTATTCAATAAAATTCCAACTTGCGCATCCATGTAGGAAATCGCAGCATAATAACCGTGAATAAGTGCTCTTTGTTTTTCAATTTTCAATCCAATTCGAAGGGAATCTGCAGGCAAAGTTGCAAATTCCGGAATGTCCAAATAATTGCGTAATTCACCCGATTGGTGGTAGGCAATTAGCGGTCCATTTTTAGAATGCTCTTGAAAAGACGCAATCGGCATTTCTTCCCTTTTGTATAAATCCCAATATTTTTTTGGCGCTACAAATGGAAGGTGTGGCTTAGAAAATCCAACTGCCATAAAAAAAGGTTTGTCACTTTTAGAAAGTGCAATAATTTGATCTTTTGCTAGTAGCGCATTCACTCCGTCTTGATAGGCATTGTCAGGCAAGTCTAAACATTCTGTTGAAGGACCTTTGATACTTTTAGGATTTTCATCATTTGCTGCTAAATCTTTATTCTGTTGTTTCCTTTCAGCAATAATATCCGGCGTCATTCTAGCTTTGGTTTCAGGCAACTGGTATTGACCATTAGCAGGCAATCCCAATTCAGCAGGAAAGTCTGATTCTTTAGATTTTAAATAAGGAATACTCCATGAAACTGGATCTACACCTCCAATGGCGCTTGAAGGATGGTATATTTTTCCAATCCCAGAAGTTGTGTATCCTTGTGTAATTAAATATTGTGGAAGCGTTACAATAGCTGGATTTACATCTCGCATTTGCGTTGTTAAATTCCAAATTTTAGTCACATCGGGGCGACTTCCCGTCATTAAACTAGCGCGTGTTGGTCCACAAATAGCTTGTTGACAATAATTTTTATTAAAAACAGTAGCTATTTTTGCCAATTTATCAATGTTGGGGGTTTTTACCATTGTATTTCCATAGCATCCCATCAGTGGTTTCAAATCGTCAACGGCGATAAATAAAATATTTGGTTTGCTTGTTCGTTTATCTTGCGCAATTATTTCATTTGAAATTACAACTAAGAAAAATAAAGACGCAAATTTGAAATATTGATTTTTCATAAAAATACTATTAATTACAATTTAGCTTCTTTTGATTTGAAATAAGCAACCATTTTTTTATCTAAATCAGCTACAATTGCAGCATATTTTGTATCATCAGAAACATTTACTTTTTCTAATGGATCTTTCACATAATCATATAGTTCTTTAGTATAAACTTTGTCAGCATTATAAACTTGTTCGCTGGTATAATTTTTCAACCAAACTGTATAACGATATTGTTCTGTGCGCATTGAATAGCCCATTATCTTACCTTTTCCATCTTCCACTTTATTAATATCGGCTTTATCCATTTTTCGAGGATATTGACTCATTGCATATTCCTTTACCGAAACTTTATTATTTTTCATTATTGGAACCAAACTTTTTCCATCTAAATAAGCTGGAACTTTTCCACTTGCTAACTCACAAAGTGTCGGAAATACATCTACAAATTCAGTCATAGATTTAGATTGACCTGCTTTTATACCTGGTGCGGCAATAATTAAAGGAGCTTTTGTAGCTTGCTCATAATTAGTATGTTTTCCCCACATATCATGGTCCCCTAAATGCCAACCGTGATCTCCCCAAAGCACAATAATGGTGTTGTTAAGTGTTCCTAATTTTTCTAAAGTATTCAATAAAATTCCAATCTGAGCATCTGTGTAAGAAACCGCAGCGTAATAAGCATGAACCAATTCTTTTTGTTTTTCGATGGCTAATCCAAATTTATTAACACCTTTCTCATTGTATTTCGCATATTCTTTCACTCCAGAATAACTGCTTACTTCTCCTGAATTTTGATATGGAAAATCTTTACTGTTTGCCGCATGCTCTTGAAATTCAGCGATTGGCATATCTTCACGATTGTACAAATCCCAGTATTTTTTTGGAGATACAAAAGGCAAATGTGGCTTGCGAAATCCAACTGCCATGAAAAATGGTTTTTTTGCAGCATTTAACATTTCAATTTGTTTAACTGCAAGTTTAGCACTTACACCGTCATCGTAGGCGTCATCTGGTAAATTAAGACATTCAAAAGCAGGTCCTCTTCCTCCGCCGCCATCTTCGTCTTCATCTTCTTTTTTACCTTCTTTTTTACCTTCTTTTTTGTCTTTCTTTTTACCTTTTCCTTTGCCATCTTCAACAGCGCTTACAACTTCTACTTTAGTATTTAATGCTTTTAAAGCAGGAGATTGATAATGTTTTTGAACAGGGAAACCATTTGCGTAATCTGATTCTTTTGGGACTAAAAATGGAATAGTCCAAGATTGTGGATCAAATTTTTTGTCCACACAACTCGGGTGGAAAATTTTACCAATTCCAGAAGTAGTGTAACCTTGGCTAATAAAATATTCAGGAAGCGTTACAATATCAGGATTCATGTCCCTCATTTTAGTATGTAAATCACGTATTTTAGTAACATCAGGTCGCATTCCTGTTAAAAGACTTGCGCGTGTTGGACCGCAAACTGCTTGTTGGCAATAATTATTCAAAAAAACCGTCCCCATCTTTGCCAATCTATCAATATTTGGCGTTTTAACAATTTTATCGCCGTAACACCCCAACACTGGTTTCAAATCATCAACTGCGATAAAAAGAACGTTAGGTTTTGATTTTTCTTGGGCTATTATAGGGGTAATTGATAAAATTGCTAAGAGTGCTGCTGCGATTAACTTTTTCATTATAATTAAATTTGTTATTTATTGTTTTTTTTATTCCTGTTGTTGAGACTATTCCTATTCAATAAGGTTTAAATGTTTGTTTTTTATTATTTATTCAAAACCCATAAAATTGGATATCTAACAGGCATATTTCTAATTATTTCAGCCGTTGTGGCATCTGACTTGAGCGACTTCCATAAATCCACATACTTTTTATTTTTGAAGGCTATTCCACCAAAAAGTAGACTCGATTGCCGCACTGGCCATTCATCCCAATACATTACATCGTGTTGAAACGGCCAAACTGATTTATTTTCGATATAAGGAACCATGAATTTGATTCCCAATTCTAGATTTTTTCCATCGGTTGTAGTATAAGCAAAAAGATTGTCTTGTTTGGTTGAAAGTATTTGACAAATACTTGTCATTGCATCCAAATTAAATAAAGAATAACCATATGGTTTTGTTCGCTTTAATTCCAATGGAAAACTACCATCTTTATCCATTTGCTTCGGCAAAAGTGTTGTTTTATAGAAATTTCTGCAAAAATCCATGGTTTTAGTATCTTTGATCAAATCTGCAAAAGCAGCCACTTGCATTGTCCAACAAACACTATGATTATTGCCATTATCACGTTCTGCAATTCCATATTCATGTGTTGTTATCCAATTTAAATAATTTGAAAACCACGATTTAATAGCGTCTAAATCAGCTTTTGAAAGTGCTGATGAATGCTCAATAGCATTAATAGCTTTGGTAACCTCAACTAAATGTACCGTGTCAATAATTCCAATTCCACGACCGGTTGCAACGCCTTTAATTGCTTGCCCATATAATAAATTGGGATTCATTTTGGTATCCGGATTTACAAACCAAGCTTTCAAATGAAGGGCTAATTGATCAGCATATTTTTTATCATAAGTAAGAACATAAGCCGAAGCTAAAGCACCAGCAATTTGGCTAAACCGAATTAATGTTTCTCTATGCGCGGTAAAATTTGCTGGATTGGTCAAACCGTCTTTTCTGATATAAGGACCGTTTGGATTTTTTTCGTCTGGCCACCAGTAATCACCTTCGGAATAAAAATCGTGTTGGGTTCCCGTACTTCTATCACAAAATGAAGTCGTAACCGTTTCTGGCACTTCATTTAAATAAGTAGCTGCATTATTAAGCACCCGGATTCTTTCAATTTCATTTAAATTAAAAGCCATTTTGGTGTTGGAACAACTGAAAGTCGTAATTCCAATCAATAACATAATAACTTTTAAACTATTTTTTTTCATTTGAAAGAGGTAATAATACCTGAATTATTGTTTTTTAAACTTTAAAAATTCACCTTTAAAATTTTGATTCAAGATATTCATTTCGATAGAATCGCTTGTTGAATCTGGAATAACTTCGATTGACGCTTTCCCATTTGCCATTTTAATAGATTCACTGCCGGTCGGTGTCCCTTGGTTTTTTAATGTTTGACCACCAGATAAACATTGAAAATAGACACGGTCTTCATAATCCAAGCAACGTAATTTATTTTTATCGACTGCAATTGCAGTTATCAGGTAATTTCCATTTTTCATTTTCTCAGATGATAATTTCAATCCATCTGCAGGCCCATTTTTTATAAAACGGTAATTTACATCGATGGTATCTGATACTTTTTTACCGTCATTTGAAATTCCAACTGCAACAAAAGTGTTTTTTCCATCGGCAAACTTCACTTCCCAAGTCAGACCAGAAGCAGGAAAAGCAGTAATGTCGCGAACTTTTATTCCTAGAGAAACTCCATTTTGAAAGAACTCGACTTTAGGACAATTGCTGTAAACATTCAAAATTCGAGGTGTGTCTTTTGGACCTTGACGTTCAGTCCAAGTGTGCGATTCGATGTAAGTGAATGGCTTGTCGCTCCAATAACTTTTAAACACATAATAGGCATCTTTAGGATTTCCATTTCTGTCAACCAAACCTTTTTGATTCATGTACGGAATATCATCTTCAGGACGCAAAGGCGTTGCGAAGTCTTTAAATGCCCATTGTAAATTCCCAACAAATGTTGGATCGTTTTCAGAAATATGCAAATGCCAATCAAACAAATCAACGATATAATTCTCGCTCCAATCACCAATTTGAGCAATATTGGCCACTTTAGTTTGCACAATTGCTTCTTCCCAACCCTCGGATTTTATCTGGCCTTCGCCAGTAATTGGGTTTTCGGAATGGCGACCAACATGGCTATCGCCGCCATATTCTGCATGAATAAAGTGCTTGTAATCTAATTTGTATTTATCGATTGCTTTTTTATAACTTTTATAACTTCCAGAGTACCAACCAGACCAAATTGAAGGTGAAAAGACGTCAACAATTTTTGAACCTTCTTCATATTTACGAATTACAGTTTTACGACTAGGGTCCAATTTATGGGCAATATCATTAAGCTCTGTTAAAAAAACATTAGTTTTTACGGTATTATCGCCGTCTTCAAAATCTGGCAGCCAATTCATTTCATTTCCTAAAGACCAAAGTATAATCGATGGATGATTGTAATTTTGGTTGATTATTTCACCTAGCATATTTTTAGCATTGGTTTGCCAAACTTCATTCCCAAATCCACCACGACACCATGGCAATTCATCCCAAACCAATAAACCCAATTCATCACAAGCTTTATAAATTTCTGGATCTTGCGGATAATGTGCTAATCTGACAAAATTGGCCCCCATTTCTTTTATGGATTCCATGTCTTTGCGATGTTGTACATTTGACATTGCTGCACCAACGCCTGCATGTTCCTCATGACGGTGCGTACCACGAACTAAAAGTCGTTTTCCATTGAGTAAAAAAGGACCATTGTCTTTAAATTCGAACCATCTAAAACCCACTTTGTCTTCAATTTTATCCTTTTCAATTCCATTTTCTAACAATGAAACAGCAACAGCATATAAATTTGGTTTGTTAACATCCCATAATTCAGGATTTTTAATATCGTTAAAAGCAATTGTAGTTTCTTTTCCAGATAAAGTTCCTTTTTTAGTTGCCACTATTTTTCCTTTTGGATTAGATAATTGGGCGACATAATTGAAACCACTTGCGTTTTGAATATTTTTTACGTTCACAACCACCTTTAAAGCAGCCGATTTTTCTGAAACTTGAGGTGTAGTTATTTTAATATTATCAATATTATTTTTTGACATAGAAAGTAACCAAACATCTCTAGTAATTCCTCCAAAAATAATAAAATCACTTTTTTGAGATGGAATTATTTCAATATTATAACTATTGTCAACACGAACTAAAACTTCATTATTTCCTTCGGTAATAAATTTAGAAATATCAAAAGTAAATCCGATATAACCGCCGATATGCTCTCCAACTTCTTTTCCATTTACATAGACCTTTGTTGTAATATTGGCGCCTTCAAAATACAATTTGTATAGTTTGTTCGCATCAATATTTGAAATAACAAGATTTTTTTTATACCAACTTGCACTTCTTCTGTAGCCCGGATCATTATCAGTTGCATCTAAACTGTTCCAAGAATGAGGCAAATTTAAAGCAACCCAATTCGTTGCGTTTTTTACTTCCGAAATATTTTTAGTATCATTTTCTAAATAATTCCAACCCGAATCAATGTTGGTTTTTGTTCGAACTGCGCTTTCAGATTTTTGAGCATAGGTTGCTTTAAAACCAAATATTAAAACTATCGCAAATAAGCTAAAGGGAGTGTGAATTTTGAATTTCATAAAAAATTTAAAGAGATTGTTTTCTAATAATTGCTTCTAAAAAATAATAATCAGCATATACAATTGGCTGATCTATTTCATCTTTTTTAGGCCAATTTCCAGTACTGTGATTTAAAATAAATGGTCCTTCTACTGTATCATTTAATAAATATTTATCAGAACTTAATGTGTTTATTACCTTATTTGAATAGTCTAAATAGGCTTGGTTTTTTGTGAAAGAATATAACTCTACCAATGCAGATGCCATTACTGCAGCAGATGAAGCGTCTCTCGGCGCATTTGGAATACTCGTGTCGTTGAAATCCCAATAAGAAATTCCATCTTCAGGTAAGGTTTTGTAATTAATATAATAATTGGCAGTAGCTTCTGCTTGTTTCAGGTATTTTTTATTTTTTGTGTAGCGATATGCCATAGTAAATCCGTAAACTGCCCATGATTGTCCTCTGGCCCAAGACGATTCGTTATTGAAACCTTGGAAGGTGACTTTTTTTCTTATCCCGTAAGAAATGGTGTCATAATCAACGACATGATAGCAACTATTGTCTTTTCTAAAATGATTTTTAAGCGTAGTATTTGCGTGCTTGATTGCAATATTTTTAAAGGTAGGGTCGCCCGAAATTTTAGAAGCCTCAAATAGTAATTCGAGGTTCAACATGTTGTCAATAATAACAGGGTAATCAAAAAGTTCTTTGCTGTGATCCCAAGATCTTATGGCTCCAATTTTAGTATTAAATCTTGTGATTAATGTTTGCGCACTTTTTACAATAATTTTTTTATATTTTGGATTGTCTTCGACATTGAGTCCTTTACCAAAGCTGCAAAACACTTTGAAACCCATATCGTGCGTTCCGCCATTGAATTTTTCTTTTTCAATAAATGCATTCCATAACGCGGCTTTTTCTTTGTATCGAATGTCGCCTGTAAGTTTGTAAATCTGCCAAAGATTACCTGCATAAAAACCACTTGTCCAATCTTTTGATTTAACTTTTTTCATCACTCCAGATGAAAGATTTATGCTTCTCGGAATCGAAACGGAATCAATTGAAAAATCTAAAAGTTTTAAAAACCTGGCATTAATTTCTTTTTTAACTTGAATTGTAGCTGGTTTGTATTGGGCTTGACAATTAATATTGATTACAATAAATAAAATTATATATAATAAATAATTAAATTTCTTCATGGTAGATTTGAATATCTGATTAAACGCTTCCAAAAAAACTAAAATCGCATCAACTAAAAAAATGCATTTACAATTAATTCATCGAGATTATTGATACAATAAAAATTGATGAAAACAAGTTGATTTTAATTTTCTTGAATTTCTTTTCACAAATGTAGATGGCGATAGCATTTTAAAAATCCAAAATAGGGTATTCAAAAATACAAAAGCGAAATAAATCTTGTTTTACTTAAGCTTTTGAATCGTCCGTGAACTTATTCAAGTACTGCGTTGGAGTCTCGCCGAACTTTTTTTGGAAACATTTGCTAAAATATTTAGGATTATTAAACCCCACTTTGAAACCAATTTGGGAAATGTTTATTTTGTTTTGCTCTAATAATTGCGCAGCCCTTTTCATTCTAATTTCATGAATAAACTCATTAGGCGTAAAATTCGTCAAAGCTTTTATTTTAGTAAAAAGCATCGTTCTGCTCACACCAACTTCGGAACAAAAAAACGGAATGTCGAATTGTTCATTTGAAATATTTTCTTCCACAACCTTAAACGCTTTCTTTAACAATTGTTCGTCTAATGAAGATACCGCAATTTCGCTTGGTACAAAATTATCTTCAGATGAAAATCTAGCTTTT
>Ga0209135_1000938_pt1 | contig 10459 bp, 8 predicted proteins | sample LauGreSBDMM110SD_4_FD_187570 | JGI IMG/M metagenome (GOLD analysis project Ga0209135, IMG submission 187570) | Freshwater lake microbial communities from Lake Michigan, USA - Su13.BD.MM110.SD (SPAdes) (version 3) | ecosystem: Environmental > Aquatic > Freshwater > Lake | place: Lake Michigan, USA... | reverse complement strand
AGCAGGAGCAGGAGCAGCAGCAGCAGTAGTCACAGCAGCAAGTGTAGGCGAGGCTCCATTACCTGTAAAATTATAAAATGTACCATCCACTCCAATATCCCCTCGCAGACCGGTACTGTCACTGTAGACCATGTTTCGAACTTCGATACGGTGCTCGCCTGGCATGGACTTTGCAACACTTGTCGCATAACTTGTCGAAGTTAAAGAAGAGAGTGGTGCTTGTAGTGGTGTTGATGACATGACTATTTACACAATACGCAGACATTTTTATACCCTTGTCAAACATGCACGGTAAAAAAATGTAAGAGTCAAATTATAACAGATAACCAAGTATGATACCCTGGTGGTGGAATCGCTCCCTATGGATTTCCGTCCTGGTTCTGGTCCTGGTCCTTTTCCTCCTCTGTTGGCCTGTATCGCAAGAAGATTCAGGTTCATCGAATCGAAATGGTGTTGCCATCGTGACCATGATGAAGGACCCTAAAAACGTCGACACGTGGCTCGCGCGTCACCGCAACACGGGCATCCGCCACTTTTTCATTCGCCTTGAGGAATCTCCCAAGGTGGAATCCTATTTGACCTCACAAAAAGACGTGACGGTCGTGAAAGGCCAATCCAAAGGCGTCAATGAATACGAAGACATTCAGGTCCGACAAGAGAAATGGGTCAACGACGCGCTAAAGATGGCATATGACATTCCCACTCTAGGATGGCTCATCCACGTGGATGCGGATGAATTGGTCGTGGGAGACCTCGGCGCTCTCCAGCGGCTGCCCCCCACGGTGCGGACGGTGTGGTTTCAAAATGTTGAGGCGAGGTTCTCCGACGTTCCCACGGTAGAGGACTCTTGTTTTGATGCAGCCCGTTTCGTCAATTGTGCTGAAAAACCGGGGGAATGTGCTTCCTATGGGAACGGTAAACCCGCCGGTCGAGTCGCACCCGACGTTTCAGCTCATGGCCCGCACCGGATGAAGAGTTCTTTGCAAAACAACGGGGAGCATAAAGTCGACGAGATTCTCGTGGAACATTACGAGAGCTGCGACTTTGAATCGTACAAGAAGAAATTCAAAAATTTGGCCGTTCAAGACAAGCCGTCGTCGATACCGTTTTCGTACTACAATGAATCGATTGAAGCAGCAAAGACGGGAAACGATGCCGAACTGGAAGCCGTGTACCGCAAGTATCGTGTGTCGGGGGATAATGGATTATGATTCATCTTCAGATTCGGAATCATCCGTCCAGTCGAGAAATTTCTTCTTCGCATTTGCAATAGCTTCGGCTTTTGATTTGGCGGCTTTGGCTTCGGCTTTGGCTTTTGATTTGGCGGCTGTGGCTTCAGCTTTGGCTTCAGCTTCAGCTTTGGCTTCAGCTTTGGCTTCGGCTTTGGCTTTGGCTTTGGCTTCGGCTTTGGCTTCGGCGGCTTTGGCTTCGGCGGCTTTGGCTTCGGCTTTGGCTTCGGCTTTGGCTTCGGCTTTGACGTGCTTTATCACTTTCCGAAGTGTAAATTCTGGTTGATAATGAAGAATTCGAAGTACTTTACTTTGTTCTTGTTTGCTCATACCGTTCAATGTTTCGATCTGGTCGGATGGTAGTTTGGAACGTTTTTTTTTTGTTTGATTCGATGACTGAGGAGCAGCAGTTTCGATCTGGTCGGATGGTGATGTGGAACGCTTTTCTTTTGTTTGATTCGATGACTGAGGAGCAGCGCTATAGAGTGAACCGCGAGAACGTTTCCGAGAAGACGACGTTTTGGATGTCGTCGTCATATTTTGACAAATGGCTTCAATATCATTCAATTTTTGTTCAAATTTTTCGTTCAAGTCAGAAGACGAAATTTCGGGATAGAAGTGTTTTCCTTCAATCGTGTTGTCATGGTGACGTAAAATCTCGAATTTCACAAGTTCTTCAATTAATTTTTTTATGTCACGATCACGATTGTCTATTAGATTATGGGCAATATCATCTATTTTTTCGTAGTATCGTGAGTGTTCTACATCAAACTCACTGTAAATCCAATCGTATGGTTCGTATAAAGTTTTTATATCTTCTTCATCCAAATTTGGGTAAGTTTGGTGAAACATCATTTGTTCAATATGTGTATTCCATACATTATTATGTTTATGTAGTTTAGATACTTTAACTTCAAGATTATTCTTTAAAATTCGAATTGTGAAATCATAAAATTCCCCCCAAATCATATTTCTTATACCAATAATATTTTTATTAGGCGTCGGAATAGGATTATGATGCTGAATCGATATACAAGCGGATATGTACTTATGTACACACTTTCTAAACATGTAAAGTAACTCATGTATTGTAATTATGAAATTATTGTTGTATTTGAGTGCACATAAATCGAGTATACGTCTGTACTCATTACGCCTGGAAGAAATTTGAGGCATCAGGATTTTTCCACTCTTGTAAATAAGTATCAAACTTCTGAAATAATAATCTTTTATTAATTTAAAAAAGTTTTTTCCTTCTTTATTTTGTTTTTTTTTAATTTGTTTAATAATTTCTTGTATGAGTTTCGAATATGATTGAATGCATATAGCATCTATGTTTTCAGCATTATTCTTGATAACATCTAACAATTTGGCACAAATATCTGTAAGCGTGTACTTTGAATAATTAGCTGCTCCTAACTTTAAACAATCCACATTTAGTCCTAGGCTATAAATCTTTTCGTTTCGCAGTTTGTTGATGCAATCTCGTACATGTTGAAAATTTCCTTCAGGTTGAAACCTATCATAAATCACAAAATCAGAATTAATTTCGTCTTCGAAAAATTTTTGCACAGCAGTTTTTCCACGCGCTATCAAATAAATTAATTTCAAGTCTTTAAACGCTGTCCCTTCTTTGAACGTATCTCGAAAAAATAATTCGTTGGATGTGTCTGTGTATACACGCAAAAATACTTTAGAATCGAGTATAGTGTTTATATTGTGAAACGTTTTAATTAGGGTGGTCAATACGTCAATGGTCGTTTGAGTGGTACTTTTATTGAATTTCAGAATAAGAAACTCAATGAGACCTTCATCTCCCCCCTTTTCTTTTGTTTTGAATAAATAATCGTCTAATATTTCTACTTCGTTTTCTCTTCTATACTCTGTTGATATGCCTACATCAGCAATTAATTTCATATCATTATCACCGTTAAATGAATCACCATATTGAAGTTCGCCTTCATGGCGAGTCTCAAACACCAGCCTCGGTTTATTTTTATTCGTTTCGTAAACGCGAACATCACAAGTGTGGTCATTATAATCGATATAAATCGAAATCGACTTGTTCGCAAAAAAATGACCGAATTGTTGTCTTATATGTTTAATATTTGCTATGATTGCTGACATGGATGGAGTAGGAGATCGGTTGGTCCTCTATATACATAGAATCCATTTTTTTCCTACGGAGAGTTACGAATAGTGTCGAGGATGGGCCACGGGTAGCCCATTTCTTCCAGGACGTGGATGGCACCTCGGACTTTTGAAATCCCAGGCTTCAAGCAGTAGGTGAACGTCAGCGACCCATCCTCGTTCTCAAACACGTCCATTTTGACGTTGCGGACGGACCTTTCGGAATGCCGCCCATGTTTCTCCCCACGAGTCTTTTTAAATCGTTTGCACATGGTGACGTAATGCGTGGTCAAAATATAGTCGACGTTCTCAAAGTCATTGAGATACTTCAAAAAGGCGTACCCGGCCTGTGTCGCCTCCGTGGGATTCGTGCCCGAGTACAGTTCGTCAAAAATGCAAAAGTGGTGACTATGGCTCGTAGTGACGGAGCTATGAATTGCGCCTAAAATTTCCAGGCAGCGTCGCGATTCGGCTTGGAACAAACTGTCGCGTTCCGACGTGTCCGGAATGTTGAGGTACGAATGGATGTGCGTATACGGTCGCAGTTGACATTTGGTATAGAACCCGCAGCCCACTTGTTGGGTAAATATAATGTTGATGGACGTTGTTTTGAGAAACGTCGTCTTCCCGCTGGCATTGGGGCCGGTGAGAATCATGTTTTGGTCCAGACGACAGTCGTTTTTCGATGCCGACGCCGACAATGTAAGGAGCGCCGGGTACACTTGCTGCTCCAACCGCGTGGAACCACGTTGCAAAAACTTGGCTGCCCGCACTACACCCCCGTCCATGTGTTTGCGGACTCCCCGCACATTGTCCAAGAATCCGTGGAACCCGAAACTGTACAGCAGTCCGTGCTCATAATCGAGATTGGTATGGAGCTCGTAGTACCGCTGGAGCAAGTAGCCGATGGAAGTTGCCTTGGCGGTAATCGTGGTCATCGGTGTCACCGTCTCCAAATCGAGGGCCATGCGTTCCAAATGTCGTTTGTGTTTGCACACATCCTCGCAAAACTCCTTGTACGTGGGTTTCGTCGTGGCATAGGCATCGACAAACTGTTGCATCTCCTGGATAGTACAGATGACGTGCTCTTTGACGGACATCAAATGGGCATTGATGCGAAACATGTTGTTGTAGAACCGTTGGCACGCGAGAACGTTTTGGTAAATCTGCCAAAAATACAGACCCGTCATGACGAAAAAGTAGACGATGTTTTCGAGGGACACGGACGACAAATTGGTCAAGGCCTTGCCGATGAAGTGATTGCGCGCCACGTCCTGCAGCACCGACTTGTAGACGCTAAAGGTGATGGGGATGCCACGGAGTTTGAGTATCAAAAAGGGAAACAGCAAAAACAAAAAGGGCATGACCAGGGAAATGGCCGGCGACATCATGTTGGCCACGGACAGGACTTGCAAAATCGCGGGCGATTTGTTCATAAACTTGAGCAGGTCCCATTCGACGAAACAGTATTTTTCCAAAAAGTAGTCCGATGCCGATTCCTTGGTTTCCATCCAAATGTCCAACATGCCTCGGTCGTCCACATCCTTGGATTTCGGAGGTAGAGTCCGCACCACGTCTTGTGTATCCTTGAGGAACTGGGGGTCCGAACTGTACCATCGTTTCCAGTGTTGAATCATATCTTTGCCGAAAATTGTCGTGGGTTGAAACAGGACGTCGTACATGGACTTGTTGGATGATGATTTGGTCGGCGCCGCCGTTCGGTCGAGCTCCAAATCCGACACGACAATGTCCGACAAGGCATGTCGCTTCGTTTCCGGAAGGTACGCGATGGGCAACCGAAACGGAGAAAACACCAAGCAAGAGTCGTCGTCTTTTGTTGGAACGATGGATGGAAGACCATCCTCCTCCTTCGAGAGCGTCGCATCACTTTCGCGTTTCGTCAGCATCACTGCGTGCAACGGCATGAGAATGTCGTCCATTTACAGTACTGCAGGATAAATACAATTCCAAGCTAAACGCGCAACATGCTGTGCAAAACAAAGTAGACAAACAGTTGGAGCGTCTACATTGTTAATGGATTTGTGCGGTCAAATATTCAAACTCGCGCGTCGCAGCATCAGAAACCAGGGGTGTCTTTGCATCATATGCCGACGCCACAAAGGTCGAATTCGTGGGTTGGGCCATGTCGGACCACGCCGAAAAGGCAGATGCCGTAGGACGACGCTGCACCGTGGCGGGTTGCTGTTCTTGTTGTTGGAGTGTTGGAACGGCATCGATGGGAAGAGACAGGGGGACATTGGGCATGGGGGCTACCTGGGGCCGCACCGGCTGATATTCCGGAGAAGGATACTCGGACCCGGAATCGGACTCGGACTCGCGCTCTTCGGACTCTTCGGACACCGGCGTCTTGATGACGGCAGTGTTGGCTCGCTGCTGCTGCGGCATGGCAGTCAAACCACTGAGGACCAAGGAAATAAACAACGTCAACAAGAGAAATACGATGGATGCCGTTTTATGTGTCGACATGGGTTGCTGCTGCCTAAACGTATACTTTTCGTAAAGAAAATTGTTTTTTGAGAGAACGCGTTTGTTGGAACCCGTTCGTTGTGTTTTGTAAAAAAAGGACTTAAAGAAGATGATCGTTTCAACATCATATCCCAGGTAGATATCCCGAATACGAAGGCAATCCAGCATGTCTGACATTCAACAACAACGCTACATTGGAATGGTCAAGTGGTTCAACAACAAGACCGGGTACGGTTTTGTCACGGCCGTGGGCGATGCCGACCCCTACACCGGTAAGGACATTTTCGTCCATTACAAGTCCATCCGCTCGGATGGTACGGCAGACGATTCCAACTACAAGTACCTCGTCCAGGGCGAGTATGTGCAGTTCCACGTTGCCCGGCCCGAGAATGAGAAGCACGAGTTTCACGCAGTGGACATTACCGGGTTGTACGATGGTCCCACCATGTGCGAGACGCGTCGCGTAGCCATGCTCTCTTCCCGGGAGCGGGCCCCCGTCGAGGATGACCGCGAGTTTGTGCCTCGGCGTCGCCCGGTCACGGGCAACCGAGACAGACCCCAGCAGCAGCAGAGACGTTTTGTCAACAAAGCTTAGGCGGCCGCCTTAGAAGAAAAAAACCAACAATCCAACAAAAACCGAACAAACAAAAAGTCAAACCAAAATTAAACGTAAATGTACATATGGAAGTTCATATGGTGTAATGGTTAGCACTTCAGACTTTGAATCTGACAATCTGGGTTCGATTCCCAGTATGAACATTACCACAGAAGCTCAAAATGTCTCGTCGGGAGCATATACAAAGAATCTGATGTGAAAACACAATAAAAACATTCGCAAAGGTAGACTCACCCGAGGGGATAGAAAGAAACAAAAATGCGGACCAAAACAATGCGGAATTACTCCACCGCCCTCATCTCTCCCATGGTTCGTTTGTTTACCCTTTGCTCTGTTGCACTGGCTCACACGATATTGTGGTGAGGACGACATGGTGTGTAACAATAAAAAGAATGAACGTCGGGCGCGCAAATTGGGGTGGTATGGCGAGCCCTCCCAACATTGGGTTCAACAATGTTTGACCCTTGTTTCCCCTGCCCCTACCTCCCTCCCCCTCTACCTAGGCACGCACCAAGCAGACGGCTCGCAAGTCGGTGGGCGGCAAGGCCCCGCGCAAGCAACTCGCCACCAAGGCGGCTCGCCTCACTGCACCCTCGTCAGGTGGCATCAAGAAGCCCCATCGCTACCGGCCAGGCACGGTGGCATTGCGCGAGATTCGCAAGTACCAGAAAAGCACGGTGCTTTTGATTCGCAAGCTGCCCTTCCAGCGGCTCGTGCGCGAGATTTCCCAGGACGCGATGACCGACTTGCGTTTCCAGTCGTCGGCCATGCTGGCTCTACAAGAGGCGTCCGAGGCCTACCTCGTCGGCTTGTTCGAGGACACCAACCTGTGTGCCATCCACGCCAAGCGGGTCACCATTATGCCCAAGGACATGCAGCTGGCCCGCCGCATCCGCGGCGAACGCATGTAAGAGAGAGGAGCCCCTTATGTGCCAACAAAATTACAAAAACACTCTTCCCACATAGTCTATCGGTTAGGATATGACCCTTTCAAGGTCGAGAGCCGGGTTCGATTCCCGGTGTGGGAAATATACAAAGAAATGCACGGTCTTCCAAGCAAAGAAACAGGAAAACTCACACGCACGAGTATGCAAGTGGTCAACGCATTTTCACTTAAGATGAAAAATCTATAGATTTCGTGGGTTCGAATCCCTCCTCGTGCAAAAACAACATATGTTCTGAAAGAGGCACATATGCTGGAAATGATTTGTTTGATTATAGTACAATCTCAAAGGAAACACTTATAAATATATTCTCACCTCGTTGATGATGCATGGGTTCGACCAGCATATGTTCTGAAAGGAACATACGCTGAAGATTTTAATACGACACGGACTCGTACAAGTACATCATGCTCTGACGTGCGGGAATCGAGACCAGGGTCAGACAGGTCAGGACTTGAAACGACCCCAAGACGCGCGATTCTCTGTCGACACCCGTGAATATCATGTCCTCCATGGCCGACAAACAAATGTTTTTAATGTGTTCCATCGTCATGTCCTGCACGTTGCCGCGCATCAGGGAAATGAACGGGTCCCACAGCGGACAAATGCGCGTCTTGAGTTCATTCGACATGTGTGCGCGGTACATCCAAAAGTCCTGCAGATAACGCAAGTATCGCAACATGCTTGGTGCATCCAGTTCCGAAAACCAGGAGGATTGTGTGTAGTGACCCAATTGGTCAATTTCCATAAACAATCCCGATGTCCGCTCTTCAAACGACTGGGAACGAATTTCGCGCAGACGCGATATCGTCGTGTCGCGATTGTATTCCAGCAGCGGAAGGGAATGGGAATCTGCTGCCGCCGCCGCCGACGACGGACTGCTTCTCCGCACTGGACGAGACAAATGGTCATTGTGCACATATTTCGGTTTTGTCATCATGGCATACGACGGAATCGACTCGTTTTCTTTCATACATTCCAGTCTCACCAGACTCTTGACATAATGCAACGTCTTGTCCATGCGCGCTCGATTAAAGGGATTCACCAATTTCATCGGATTCAGGGTCAACATGTGCATCAACGACTCCATCTCAAAGCCATAGATGAACCCGTCGCGGTCTCTGTAACTGAAAAAGTTGTGCACCTGAATGTTTTCCAACAGTTCCAACGTGCACCCGTCTTGGGCGTTGACACATCGGTTTCGCTTACGCAATCCGGGCCCACGCAACATCATCGACAACCGTCCAAAGTATCCTCGCACCATGCGTTGCATCGTCAATGCATGACCATGTTGTTGGAAATGGTGTTGCAGACGTTCCAACAATTTTGCCCTCGAACCGACTTGCGACAAGTCATACAACGTCTTGAACCGTTGTTTTAAAAAATGAAACTCGGCGGGCGTGTACACGCGCCCTGATTTAAAGTTCATCAAGGATTTGTAATGCTTCAAAATTTGTCGCAATTCATCGCTTCGCTTGTCATCTAAACACTTGGGATTTTCAACATATTGTAATGGAGTAACGATGTGAACATTGTTGGATTCCGCATTGGCGTCTTCTTTTACAAAGAAGTTCCGCAACGGCTTCGAAAACATTGCACGGTCCTACAAGTAAGGGGGAGGGGGGGGGTCTATTACTACAACGAGAGATTTTTTTATGTTCCTTTTTTAGGCCTGTGGACAAAAAAATACATTCGGACGAGCTATGTCAAGCCTTACGCCACCACCTTCTTCTTGACCACCTTTTTCACGGCGGGAGCGGCACCATCCGCAGCCACGGCAGGAGCCTCGGCAGGGCGCTTGACCACCTTCTTCACGACAGCTGCAGCCACCGGAGTGGCGACAAGTGCCTCGCCTTCGTCATCCGTGTCGGGGGCGGCCGCGTCGTCCTCGACGGCGGCGACGGCCGCGACTGAAGTAGTAGCCGCGGTGCCCTCGTTCTCGTCCTCCTCGTCCTCCTCCCCCTCGGTGGGAGCAGGCGTCGTCAGAGCGACACGGTCATCGTCCGACAAAAACACGTGGCACTTGCCGGCAATGCTCATGTTCTCGCGGGGTTGGACCACACATTGAGTCACCTTCCAGGTGAGACCCCAGCCCTTGCCGCCAATCCAAATGCCGCCGCAGTGGAGGACGCAGGCCACCTTGCTCTGCTTGGGCACAAAGTCCAGCGGCGTCAAATTGCCATTCTCGTTGGGGAAAATGCGCGTCTGCTTCGTGTCGTAAATCTCCGTGCCCCACTTGTTGTCGTAGTAGGGCACCTTGGCCTTGAGTTTGGGCGCCTTGGTCGGGTCAATCTTCTTGGTATCCTTGTTCTTGGAATACTTGAGAAAAGGGAAGAAATTGTGCTTCAACACTTCACGAGACAGGGGCTCGTCGAACCACACCTCGGACTTGGCCACGGCCTCGTCAATGATGCGGTTCTCAAACTCCTTGAGTTTCTCCAGAAATTTGTCCGTCACCGGCTTGCGGTACTCGTCACTCGGAAACTGCAGCTCCATCGAATATTTGCCATCCGACTCGCCCGTCTCCTTGTCCACAAAATCGGAAATGCCCCACGTGGTCATCATGGGTGTCGACAACTGCAGGGCACGATTCGTCTCCAAACTGATGAGGCCAATGGATTTGCCGCCACGATCATTGACCTTGGGAACCAACGTCTTCATTTGCGTAGGAGTCCATTCCTCCGTCGTCAAAACAGGGGTGCGAGGTGCAGCAGCAGCAGCAGCAGACGACATGGTGTGCGAACTGAGGTGGTAAATGTCGATGGGTTTGAAAAATCTGCTATTCCCAGCTGGGCTTCATTTTAGCGGGGAACCCAGGCATCCCATCAAAGACAGACATTCCAACAAGACATAAAATGATTTCTTTGTGCCATTGTAACTTGTTTACATTGTCAGTGTTCTGTCACAAAGATATCTGTGTCTTGTTGGAATGTTGGAACGACTGGCTCCTGGAGCCTTGGAAAGAAAGTCCCTGGGTCAGAACGACTAGTCACTAGGCAAGTGAAACGGCTGGTCCTGTCTGGTGTCATTCCAACAATCCAACAACAGAGAGA
>Ga0209135_1000934_pt1 | contig 10496 bp, 3 predicted proteins | sample LauGreSBDMM110SD_4_FD_187570 | JGI IMG/M metagenome (GOLD analysis project Ga0209135, IMG submission 187570) | Freshwater lake microbial communities from Lake Michigan, USA - Su13.BD.MM110.SD (SPAdes) (version 3) | ecosystem: Environmental > Aquatic > Freshwater > Lake | place: Lake Michigan, USA... | reverse complement strand
ATTAAAGAATGAGTAGAACGATTTACTTTCTCCACGCAAATATTGCATGTTTGACTTGTCATGATTGAATCGTTTTTGAATACACAGAGAATAAAAAAAAATGAAAAAAGTAAAAAAAAAATCAATTTTTTTATAAAGTGATTTTTGAAAAAAAAAATGTTTCAGTTCCTATCAAGGATCAGGAGGTGGTGGTGGGGGTTGCTCAATTGTTACTGTTTCTGTCGTATATGTATAAGTATTGATAGTTGCATTTCCTATACTTAATTGATTGACAGCATTCATATATTGTGAAAACGTCACTGTATAATTATCTACAGTTCCAAAGGAAATGTCTACTGTACTTAATGGAGCACTTAATGCATAAATGGTTATGTAGTATACATGTTTATCATTTAGTGTACGTGAACAAGGTGGTGTGTATCCAGAGGCAGGTATGTTATTAGTACAAACACTATTAGATGGCTCTGAATTACAGATACATGTATCTTTAGTAGGTCCTTCTGTACCAATACCCGATGGGTTACCAGAAAGTAATTCGGAAGTAGTGGAAGGAATATTCCAGACCATCCAATAGGTACTTGGATCATCTTCACCAACTACAGAATTAAAAGGATAATGATACATTAATAAAGCATATCCATTTGTTCCGATAGGAGCTCCCTTCCATTTCAAAGATGGAGACAATCCTTCACCAATAACAGTTCCTTTTTTGACACTTGAACATTGAAATTTAATTGGATATTCTTCTCCGTTGTTAAAATCACTACTGGTTATATTGAAACCACAAATCCATTTATCACTTGCTACCATACTATTACTAGAATATACTAAAGGTTGACGATTTTGACTATCCCAAAAAGAAGGTATATCTTGAATACGACCTTTCCATGCTCCATTAATAAGTATATTGATTGGATTAGAATCAATAATATCTGTATGACAATGATAATGATAACCGATCCCATCATGATTATGTCCTCCAAAAGTATCCAAAGAAACTGAAAATCCTAACATACTAGAATAATTGCTGTCATATTTTCCATACAAAGCAATACCGTCTAATCCAAATCCAATTAAGGGAGGATGTGTATTTGTAGTATAATCGGAAACATTATATAAATTAATTCCACTACCAGTAGCTGCATGTCCATCTGCATGATAATGAAGATCAAACCCTTGACCCACATGAATACCACAAGCAGCCACTTCCCCATCATTTTGTGCAAAAACAAGACGATTATTCATACAAGGATATAATTTGACACCATCAATCGCAATCCCAATTTCCCCAACACTAGCGTAATTATATACACTTGAAGCTGGTTTTGTCACGCCTGGTAAATTAAAGTCGGACAGTAAAGTGACATTATAAGAATTATCTGTATATGTAGAAACCACTCCGTAGTCTTTTAATGGTATTTTAGAAACATGCATTTGCGCTTTTGCATATCTAGTCACTTTTTGTGTTGCATACGTAGAACCAGTTGTCCCATCTCCAGGAGGAGTAGGAACATCCATTAATCGCAAAGGTCCTTCTCCTATTAAATTACTTGCAACAATCATAAAAGGATGTTTAATACCAGAGGAATCTGTTTCGTTTGTAAAATAAACCGAATGAACACAACTTATATCTTGCACATTGTAAATATTATCACATACTAGTTTTCTAGATAACATATTTTGTCGGAAAGCTAAATAAACCGTTTTATCATATCTCATTTTTGTTCCTTGTCCACTTAAATCTATTATAATCTGGTCCAATATAGCACTAGAATCAGTTGTTGCTGAAGTAAGTTGTGAACTATATACACTATTGACAAGAGTATTATCAAAAAGAACAAAAGAAGAATCAATGGGTACAGCTGTACCATTAGAAGCATATGTAGGTTCTGCCCATAAATTAGATTTATCAAAATTGATTAAGGACGAATATGTACTTAGTAAGGACGTATTACCTAAAGTAATGGTAGAATCGGTAATGTTTAAATATTTTCCTGTTAATGTAGTATTATCTTGTTTCCAATTACGACTTACATCATAAGAAATTCTATCTAAGACATACAATGAGGAACCAGAAATATCAAACCATAAACAATGATTTTGTGAGGAAGACGAAGAATGTATATCACTTAAGATAATGTTGCCACTGAAGTCAAGAGCATAATTGGAATTACGTTGTGATTCTATACGATAGCCAGTTTTACTAGAAATAATGGTTTTGTATAAGGTAAAGGTTGTGGACAGTATTGTGTCGTATGTCATGGAACTTGTTTTATTAATTAATGAAATTGTTTTGTTACTTGTAGATATTAGTTTATTTGTACTTCCTAACATGGTTCGTTGAATTGTTTTAGTAGAATTTAATACATAAGAAGAATATGATATATCTTTTGAACTTATCAAAATGAGAGAAAAAGGATTCGGAGTATTATATGCACTAAAAAAACTGGTAGTAGAATTGGTAGATAAGATATTTGAAATATCTTTAAGACCTAAACTTATACTATAAATAGTAACCATACTATTACCAACCGTTGCTACTAATTGTAGAGGACGAATAGTGTCATTATAAATATTTATGTTACCATTGATATAGGATGTTAATTGATTTACAGTGGTGGTAGAAATCGTATCAGAAAAAAGAGTTGTTCCTATTGTTGAACCGTTTGTACTAGATCCGTCACATATTGACACAGTAAAAGAGGTAGTATTATTACCTTTATAAAGCATATTGATATATGATATGGCTATTTCTGATGGTTGTAAAAATTCGGTTAATATAACAGAAGAACTCGTGATTGTGGTGTTTTGATAAGAAAATATTTGTAACTGTTTATAATTTGTTCCATCGTAATAAAGACTGGCTTGTTGACCTGTAGGTCCTGTATATCCAGTTGGACCAGTTTGACCAGTTCGTCCAGTTGGACCAGTTTGACCAGTTCGTCCTGTAACTCCTGTTGGACCAGTTCGTCCTGTTTGACCAGTCACTCCAGTAACTCCTGTTGGACCAGTGACTCCAGTGACTCCTGTTGGACCTGTAACTCCAGTTACTCCTGTCGGACCAGTGACTCCAGTGACCCCAGTGACTCCTGTAACTCCTGTTGGACCAGTGACTCCAGTGAACCCAGTGACTCCTGTAACTCCTGTTGGACCAGTTCGTCCTGTAACTCCTGTGACTCCTGTAACTCCTGTCGGACCAGTCATTCCTGTAACTCCAGTGACTCCTGTAACTCCTGTTGGACCAGTGACTCCAGTAACTCCTGTCGGACCTGTAACTCCTGTAACTCCAGTGACTCCAGTGACTCCTGTAACTCCTGTTTGACCAGTCATTCCTGTAACTCCAGTTACTCCTGTCGGACCAGTCATTCCTGTAACTCCAGTGACTCCCGTTACTCCCGTTACTCCAGTTGGACCTGTAACTCCTGTAACTCCTGTAACTCCTGTGTAACCAGTGTAACCAGTGTAACCAGTATAACCAGTGTAACCAGTATAACCAGTGTAACCAGTATCTCCCCGATACCCTTGTGCTCCTTGAGGACCTTTTATTTCTCCAATATCAGTCCAATTATTTGTTGTTGAAATACCTGAACCTACTATAAATGAGGAGTTCGCTACATAAGCATGAGTTCCTACAATATAAGTATATCCTGCCGAAGCATCTCTAATATCATAAAGTCCAGATAAATCCAAACTACCTTTAAAACTAAATATTCCTGGAGTCACATCCCCTAATTTCGTGGTAGAAGGAAGGCGTATATCTCCACCAATTTCATTGATAGAACTACCACTTGGAAACTGAATGGAACCAGAACCCACATTTATGTGAACAACATAAATTTCAGAAAACCATTTATCTTCACTGCCTAAATTATATCCTAATCCATTTTTTATAATATTTCCATTAGAATCCTCCATTTGTCCTCCAATAAATGGCACAATACTTTCGTACACAATACCTTCAAATGATGCACCAGTACAACCTGTGAAACCAGTTTGTCCAGTGACCCCTGTTTGACCAGTTTGTCCAGTGACTCCTGTTTGACCAGTTTGTCCAGTAACTCCTGTGACACCAGTGACTCCTGTTGGACCCGTTTGTCCAGTAACTCCTGTGACACCAGTAACTCCTGTTGGACCAGTTTGTCCAGTGACTCCTGTTTGACCAGTTTGACCAGTTTGACCAGTAACTCCAGTAACTCCTGTGACTCCAGTAACTCCTGTTGGGCCAGTTTGTCCAGTGACTCCTGTTGGGCCAGTTTGTCCAGTAACTCCAGTGACTCCTGTTTGACCAGTGACACCAGTCACTCCTGTTGGTCCAGTTTGTCCTGTGACTCCAGTGACTCCTGTTTGACCAGTAACTCCTGTTGGGCCAGTTTGTCCAGTGACTCCTGTTTGACCAGTGACACCAGTCACTCCTGTTGGGCCAGTTTGTCCAGTGAATCCTGTTTGACCAGTGACACCAGTCACTCCTGTTGGACCAGTTCGACCAGTGACTCCCGTAACTCCAGTTACTCCTGTTGACCCAGTATGTCCAGTATATCCAGTCCGACCAGTCTGACCAGTATATCCAGTATATCCGGTGTAACCTGTATATCCAGTATAACCCGTATTTCCACGGTTACCCTGTTCACCTTGTGGACCTTTGATTTCTCCAACGTCAGTCCAATTATTGGAGGTATTTACACCAGACCCCACTGAAAAAGAAGAATTCGCTACGTAAGCATGTGTTCCTACAATATATGTATACCCAGCAGAAGCGTCTCTAATCGCATAAAGTCCAGTAATGTCTACATTTCCTTTAAAACTAAATATTCCTGGTGTTACACCGCCTAATTTAGTGGTCAAAGGCAGTTGTATATCTCCACCAATTTCATTGATCGTTTTACCACTTGGAAACTGAATTGAACCAGAACCTAGATTAATATGGACTGCAAAAATATCAGAAAACCATTTATCTTGACTTCCGAGATTTAATCCATTCCCACTTCTAAAAGCTTCTATATTACCGGTTCTTTCATTTAATTCAAATATTTGTCCTGCTACAGAAGGAACAATACTTTCAGTAATAATACCACCTGCAAATGATGGTCCAGTAGCTCCGGTCTGACCTGTTTGTCCAGTCCGACCAGTTTGTCCAGTAAATCCAGTCTGGCCAGTCTGGCCAGTATGACCAGTATGACCAGTATGACCAGTAGCTCCAGTATGACCAGTAAATCCAGTATGGCCAGTAGCCCCAGTCTGGCCAGTAAATCCAGTATGGCCAGTAGATCCAGTCTGGCCAGTAAATCCAGTATGGCCAGTAGCTCCAGTCTGGCCAGTAAATCCAGTATGGCCAGTAGCTCCAGTTGTCCCTGTTGAACTAGAAAAAACATGTTTTTCTTTACTAGAACGTTTTTTTTTAATGGGTCTATTATGACATTCAGGTGGTGGAATGCAATAGTATGGCGGGAAATACATTTTCTATACTAATAAACAATATTAAAAAAAAGAACAAATAACTGTTTCGTCTAAACAACAAATGTATCATCCCATTTAAAATGCAATTGACATCCGCCATACAAGCCGAGTTTGTCGCAACAAATTTTCTTACATTTTTTGCCATTACTTAATACTTTGCCACACAAATAAGCATAATAACCATTCGCTAGTAACTTTTTATTAGATATCCAATGATTATGTGCATCTTCGAATGAAAATGGTTCTTCGCATTGCAACGGTTCTTTGCATTTGAACGGTTCTACGCATTTCAACGGTTCTTTGCAATTGAACGGTTCTTCACATTTGAACGGTTCTTCGCATTTGAACGGTTCTTCGCATTGCAACGGTTCTTCGCATTTCAACGGTTCTAAAGAAATATTTACAGGTTTTTGTTTTACTTCGGTCCATGGTTCTAGTTTTATAAGAATTTCTTTTGGTTCTGGTTTTGTTCGGAGAAGAGGACTTTCTTGTGGTTCTGGTTTTATTCTAACTTCTACTTTTCGTTTTTCGGTAAAATCCACATTTCTTTTTTTTTCTTTTGAGTTTCTAAGAATATCTTGAAAGAATGTTTTATTAATACACTTGGATCGTGTAACAATACCATTTTGGAAACTAGATCGTGTTTGCACCATTTCTCTAAAAAAAGTTGAAATTTGGAAAAAAAAATGAAAAACTGGAAAAAGTCAATTTTTTTTTAAAAACCGTTTTTTTTTCAAGTTTTTTTCCGAAAAAAATTCTTATTCTTGTTTCTTTTTCTTTTTCTTTTTTACTAGTTAAAAAAAATTGAATACTTATTTTCCCCTCCCCATAAAGAAAGGCTTGATAAAAAAACTTGTAAAAAAAACTTCGGTTCCCTACAAAGAACCTTCGTAAAAGGAGGGGTGGTAGGGGAACCTTAGGTTCCCTACACACAATGACGATAATAAGGTGCTTCTAAACATGTTGGACTTTTTCTCATAAATTTACATACTTGTCCTGGTCTTAAACAAATAGATAAGGCAAGTGGATCATAACGTGATATTTCTGGTAGTTTATCTAGTGTATCAATATTTAATTTCAACTTAAGAGAAGATACTTCTTCAGGAGAAAGGATGGTTAGATCAGGTGTGAATTGATGCTCTAAAATATTAAATTGTAAACGTTTAATATTCAGTACGACAATGAAATAATTTTCTCGGTTCCAGAAATATTCCAAATGTTTATATAAAGATTCGTTTGGTTCACCCCCATAAATAATACATAAACAATCTTCTTTTTTTAACGTATCAGTATTCACAAATAAATCTTCCACCATTTGTTGTAGATCTTTTAAATTTAATGCCTTGGTTAAATAATATTTGAGATATATTTTTGGTATATCACCAGAAGTTAATAAAATATCTAATTGTTCGTTTTTCTCCATAATGTCTACTTCTGCAATACTAAATCCAGTATAATTGTCAGTATTGTAACCGTATACTTGTTGAAGTATTTTTAACATATTAGAACGCGACTTGTAAATTTGGACCAGAGGATTATGACTAGAAGTAGTTGCTGACATATTATATTGTATATAACTATTTTTTTAAGTTGAAAAAGAAAAATCAATTTTTTCTTTTTCTTTCTTTTTCTTTTTTTCTTTCTATTTTTTGAAAAAGTTTTTTCTTTTTCTGATTTTTCTTTTTCTTTCTCTCAACATTTTGCAAAAAGTTATATTTTAATGATAGGTTTTGAAAAATCAATCTCTTGTATTTCTGATTCGGGAACTTCTAATATTGCATTTTCTTGCAAAGCTTGTGATATTATTTCTGGTCTCTTGTCTTCTTGTACAAAATCTTTTGCAGCTTCTTGTGACATATCACTACCATCTCCTTGAAATATTTTGATAACTGGTGCAAAATTTATGGATGGATTTTCCATTGGGACATTCTCTGGGACAGAAGAATAAGAAGGAATATTTATAGGATGGGTAGGAAGGGGCATATCTTCTAATTTATTTTGATATTGGTATATTTCTTCTGGTTTTACAACTTGAACCGATTGTTTTAAATCTAATTCTCTCAAATCATCTGTATCAATCACAAAATAATCACCATTTCTTTTTTGTATTGTCCATTTACGATTAGAAACTTTATCCCCCTTGTAATGCACATTTCCTCCTATCATAAGAGATTCTTTTACTCCCGATTCTGATTCTGATTCTGATTCTGATTCTGTTTCTAGTTCTGATTCTGTTTCTAATTCCGATCCTGATCCTGATTCTAATTCTCCGTTTTGTATTCCTTTATCTGATTCGGATTCTTCTTCTACTTTCATTTTTGCAAAAGATTCTTCTAGATCAACGTCTTCATTCTTGTTTTTCTCATCCATCACTAATGGTACAGGTGGTTCATTCAATTTTTGTTTTTCTCTTATTTCTGGATCAGAAACAATTCCTAATGTTTGTTTTATTTGTTGAATAATCATTTGTGGAGATGCATCTTTCGTATGAAGTAATAAATCAATATTCTTAGAATGACTCATATTATAAATCTGATGAATATTATCTTCTGTAATTAATTGTACATTCACATTAATGGTACGTAATTCTTGTATTAATACTTTTAAAGAATAAGGTACTTGAACTATACTAAAACGTTTACCAAATTTACTAATAGGTTGAATTTGTACATTGGCTGTTTTATTATCATCTTGTAATGTTTTAGAATATACAATAGGACCATCAATATTAGGACTAAAAAGTAAATTCTTAGAGGCATTATAAATCGCAATCATACCCGTTTGATTACAAATCGCCATTTCATATTTATCAGATCGTTCCATCATTGATTCTTGTAAGAAACTAGAAATACCATGTGAGAGAAGAGAATCACGTTCCATTTCCCCAATTCGTAAACCACCATCATTTGCTCTACCTTCTACCGGTTGACGTGTAATATTTGTATTTGGTCCACGTGCACGATAATTAATTTTATCTTTCACCATATGTTTCAATCTCATATAATAAGTGGGTCCAATAAAAACAGATGCTTCTATTTGTTTTCCAGACATACCATCATACATAATTTCATCCCCTTTGCAATGAAACCCATTTTTTACTAATACATTTCCAAATAGTGATATTTTATCATTGGTCATAAAAGCAGTACAATCTCCAAAAGTACCATTCATTAGACATCCCTTTCCAACAATAGTTTCAATCATTTGACCTATTGTCATACGACTGGGTAAAGCATGAGGATTAATAATAATATCTGGACGTATACCATCTTTTGTGAAAGGCATATTTTCTTCTGGTAAAATCATACCTACTGTTCCTTTTTGTCCAGCACGTGAAGCAAATTTATCTCCTAAGTTTGGAATTCTTTCTTCACGAATTCGTACTTTAGCTATTCGTTTTCCTTCTTCATCATTAGTCATAAAAGATTTATCTACGACTCCTAATTGTCCTTTTTTAGTAAAAACGGAACAATCCATTTTTTCTTGTGTCACATTATCTAATGTTTGTGCCATACCAATAATAGTAATATTATCATTTATTTCAGTGTTTTCTTTGACTAATCCATATTCATCTAAGAAACTGTAATCTTTTCCTATTTTTGTTTTGACAATCTTTTGTTTATCTTTCTCAAAATTAGTAAATGTGATTTCTTTTATGGTAAGTGTATCATCCCCTATTTTTTGTGTTTCTTTTTCTTCATAAGCTTCATATGTGGTATAATATGTAGTTCTAAAAAGCCCTCTTTGTAAAGCACCTTCATTTATTAAGATTGCATCTTCTACATTATATCCAGTATAACACATAATAGCAACAATTGCATTTTCACCATATGGATTTTCTTCTTTATTTATCCAATGTAAATATTTTGATTTGACCAAAGGTATTTGTCCATTATTTAACACAACCGACATTTTGTCCATTCTTAGATGATAATTGGTATTATATAAAGAACAGGCTTGTTTACTTTGACCACAAGAAAATGAATTTCTTGTAACTGGATTATGTTCTAAAAAATTAATTAAATTACACATTACACCATACGTTGTAGAAGCATGCATTTCACAATGAGTATAAGGGGACGAATTAGAAGAAGACAAATTAGAAGAAGACAAATTAGAAGAAGACGAATTAGAACTAGTAGAAGATGTTAAAAAAGAAGATAATTCAGAAGCGATAAGAGAAGATTCTGTTTCATTATTATCAATATATTCTAATACAGAAAGATGATCTTTTGCAAGAGATTCTGAATATACTTCTTTATAAAGTTCTTCCCATAAAAGAATTTTTTTCATTTTCATTGGATCATAAAATTCTATTTTTTTAGGTAAGTTCCCACTTATAAGAGAAATCCAATTGTGTTTATCAGAAAAAGACATATTTTTTTTATAAAAAAGAGGACGACATAATCTTCCACCATCACATTGTATCACAATCATATTTCTTTTATAATCAAATGAAATACTTATGGTAGAGGGAATCAATCCATATCTACGATGTAATTTGAATTTTTGTACAAGAGAAAGAGGATCTTTTACACCACCCATCCATAAACCATTTACAAATACTTTGGAAAGGATACCTTGTTTAATAGGAGTTGAATTTTTCAATAGATGAATTTTCATTTCATTTTTCGTTTCTAATAATAACCAAGAGATAACAATTTCACGAGAAATTTCAGGACTTACAAAAGTAAGAATAGATAAATGTTTATGAATACCAATATTAGCACCATCTGGAGTATCAATTGGATCAATAAATCCCCATTGTGATCCATGCAATATACGTGGACCTACTAATTTTACAGATGGATCTAATGGTAAATTTAATTTTCTTAAATGACTTAATGTTGCATTATATGATAAACGATTTAAAGCTTGTGTAACACCAATGAGTTTGGTATGAGGTTGTGCACCCCAATCTCCTTTAAATGCCTTTTGAAATCCTCTTTCAACCACACGTTGTTTAAATGCTTCTTTATGATGATCAAAGACAATTTGACCTAAAAAAGAATATTGATTCATTTCAAAAACAGTTTCAAAAT
>Ga0209135_1000929_pt1 | contig 10522 bp, 12 predicted proteins | sample LauGreSBDMM110SD_4_FD_187570 | JGI IMG/M metagenome (GOLD analysis project Ga0209135, IMG submission 187570) | Freshwater lake microbial communities from Lake Michigan, USA - Su13.BD.MM110.SD (SPAdes) (version 3) | ecosystem: Environmental > Aquatic > Freshwater > Lake | place: Lake Michigan... | reverse complement strand
ATGTAACAAATGTTTTAGTCCTCGGTGGACCATGGAACACAACAGTTGTCGCCCGCTGGGTTGCCACCTGCAAACTTGAAAATGGAGAGCCGTACGTAAATCCTGGAATTCATGTAATCAAACTGCGTTGGGGTAAGGCATACGACTTCGATGTATATGAAGATACTTTTGCCGTGACAGTCGGTCTTGAAAAACAAGCAAAGTCAGGAATCGCGGAAGCACTAGCTCCCCAAATTGTGAGCTAATCTGAACTTTTCCGGCTTATGCTGCGACCCTTTAGTACTTTGTTTTGCTTTGAAATAGTTTGAGGGCAAAAGTGAGGGCAGGTGCCCACTTTTAAGCGTAAATGGAATGTGTCCGGCTTATAGGGCGACTCTTCTATCTCATGAATCTACTTCTAGTTCGCTATTGGGATAAGTGAGACTGCAAAGATCTGCCAGGCTAATAGTGATTTAGCCCCAAGGCTTAGGATTAAGTAAGTCTTTTCACCAAACATGTAGTTTGTCCACTTACCCACTCCGCGATACTGCAGCCACTGATTCAAACCAAAGCAGAAAAAGAAAATAGCTTGAACGATCATGATGAGGAAGAGTCCGTCAGGAGCATCATCTAGAGGAATTTGAGAGATATTTACTGACATTGCTAGCCAAGGAGTTAGTCCAACAAGTGTTCCAAACCAGAATGGCATCATCGTGGTTGTTGTACGCCCTGGGGGATTTATCTTTTCTTGCAACCATCCAAAAAGAATCATTGCAATATTTGCTCCAACGACAGCTATTAATGCGGCAAGTGTCAAAATTCCCCAGTACATGCTAATGATGGCAACCATAAGTGAGGCACTAATTGAATACTCTGCCCAACGAAAGCGATTAATTCCATTTTTAAGATCGGATTCATATGTGTTTCGAGCAAATGTTGAAGTGAGTAAATGATCTAGGCCAGCAAGAGCTAGAAATGCAGCCATAACCCAACCGATGCGTACTTCAAAGAGAGTTGAAGTAACAAGACCTTCGGTACCTGGTGGGCCAGCAGGCGTGGAATCTAAAATCTTGATTGCAAAATCATTTGTGAGTAGTAGTACCGCTGCAGCTTGGCCAAGGTGTAGGACAGTGAGGCCGATATTCCACTTGCGAACATTGGCGAGTTTTTCGGGAGTTACCCCAACTGCTACAACTGTGTTTGTTGATGACATGTGCTACTCCTTAGCGATGAACCTTTAGTTTTAGTGTGTTGCTCGGACGCAATCTTGTCATCTGATGTATGAATTCTGCCTAGTGACACGCTGCTAGCTTCGGCATTATGGGCATTGGCTGAGAACCGTTGGGAGTCGTGAATCACCTTTTTATTGCGTGTTTTTATTAAATACTCCATTAAAAAGTGGAAACTGGTAAAGTTTTCATATGCACTTGGTGGCCAGAAGCAGTCATGCGCATCTGATCACTCATCGATTAATAACAGTATTTTTTCAACTCGAGAAAAGAACTCTAAATGTTTAAGAAAATCCTCTTTATGCTAGCCGTTATTTCGCTTCCCTTATTTAGTCAGTCTGCAGCTGCAAGTTCACATTCCAGCACATTAAAGAATCTCGGTATGAATGAGATTATGTTTGCTCAAGGCATGATGCCACACCATCAGCAAGCAATAGAAATGTCCAACATGGCGCTAAAAAATAGCGCCAGCTCAGAAGTAAAGAAATTGGCTAAGGAAATTATTGCTGCACAAGGAAAAGAGATTAGTCAGTTGAAGTATTGGCTGACAGCTACAAAGTCATCTATGACAATGGGACACGACATGGGTATGGGCGGAATGCTCACTAAAAACGATCTGATTGCACTTAAGAAACTCAAAGGTAGCAAATTTGATGCTGCTTTTCTTAAAGCGATGATTGCTCATCATGAAGGTGCCTTAGAGATGGTTTCTATGCTTGATCGCACAAAAAATAGTGAGGCCAAGAAGATTGCAATCGATATCCGGGCAGGGCAGTCAGGTGAAATCACCCTCATGAAGAAATTACTGGCTAAGAGTAAATAGGTCCAGCGGATCGATACTATGAAGAGAGCACTCTCTCTACTCCTTGTTGCCGCTTTTGTGTTGCAGCCGCTTCAGGCTCAGGCTGCGCCAACGGTGGCATCTGTGCAGCGAGATATTGATCGGCTTCGAACTGTGGCAGCTGAAAAATATGAAGCAGCAAACGAAGCCACTATAAGAATTAAGTCACTTCAAAAAGAGACAGGGGCGCTGGAACAGCGTGAGGCATTAATTCAAGAAGAGTTGAGCGTATTTAGTAAAGTCTTAGCAAAAATTGCGATTTCTGAGTATCAAGGCAGTGGGTTTGGTGGAACATTTGAATTGCTATTTTCCTCTGATCCAACACGATATCTTTCGGATGCATCGGTATTAGATGGTGTAAGTAGAGGATATTCAAAGCAGTTACGAGAATTTGCAGCGACTAAACAAAGAGTGCAAGCCACACAGTTAGTTCTGGCTGATCGAACCTCACTACTTCTTGCCGAAAAGAATCGACTTAATCGCCAGGTAGCGGAAGCAAAATCAGCACTGCTCAAAGCTGAGAAGCTTCTTAAATCACTTGCGAAGGCGGATCGAGAACGTCTCCTCCGAGAAGAGGCTGCCAGAGAAGATAAGATTCAAAGCGATTCAAAAGGGTATGCCGCTTCCTATAAAGGTGACAACACACGTGGATCAATTGCACTCAAGTACGCTCTTCAGCAGATAGGTGATATTTATGTGTGGGCAGCTGCTGGCCCAACACGGTGGGATTGTTCGGGATTGACTATGCGAGCATTCCAAAAAGCCGGTGTCTCTCTACCTCATTCTTCACGGGTGCAAGTTAAGTATGGAAAGTCGATCGCTTACTCCAATGTGAAGCCAGGAGATTTACTCTTTTTCGGTAAACCAATTAGCCATGTCTCCATATATATGGGCGGCGGAAAAATGGTTCAAGCTCCAAGACCCGGCAAAAGAGTTGAGGTAGTGCCGCTAACGAAAATGTTTGGAAGAAAGCCGTTTGTGGGAGCCAGAAGGTTATGAAGTTACTTACAATGAAAGCTCTTGCAGCCTCGGCCATTATGGTCTTGGCCATATCAGTCCAAGCGGCTCCAAGTCATGCCACATCACACAAACCCACACTTGCACAAATTGAGGCTGCAAAAAAAGCTGAATTAGCGAAGAAAAAAATCGCAGATGAAGCCTTAAAGAAATTAGCTCGCGCCAAGGGAAATCTAAAGCAATTAAATATCATTGCAAATCAAGCACAGCAAAAATATATGGCTGCCAAAGCAGATTTATTGGTTGCTACACGCGAATTAAACTCCGCCAATGAAATATATTTATCAGCAGTTGCTGAGGTCTCTGCTACTCACCGCGAAATAGGAAAGCTAGCAGTCCACGCCTATATGGCTGGCGGTGGCTTAACAGATTTAGAGTCTATTTTGAGTTCCACAGGTCCCCAAGAGTTAATTGATAATCTTTCAACTCTAGAAAACTTAGGCGTCGGGAATAAAACATCTTTGAAGCGATTTAAGGCCGCTGAAGATATCGCTCAGCGAGCCAAAGCAGTTGCTGAAGTAGCAAAGCAAAAGCAGGCAGAAGTTACTGTTCGCGTAGCAGCCGCAAAGAAAGAGGCTGATGATGCTCAGGCTGAACAGCAAAAAGAGGTTAATAAACTCCAAGCTGTTCAAGACAAATTACAACGAGACCTTGCATCAGCCAAGAAGGTGCGTATTACTCTCGAGCAAAAACGCCAATTAGCGATCCTGGAAGAAACGCGTGCAAATGAGGCTACAAAGGTAACTGGGCAATCGAAAGTTTGGAAAACTGGTGGGCCAACTGGGGCGAAGAGTTCCCGAACATCAGAAGCCCAACGTCTCAAGGCCGTTGAGTTTGCTAAACGACAGGTACTTGCAAAGAAACCATATGTGTGGGGCGATGAAGGTCCCAATTCATTTGATTGCTCTGGGCTTGTCTATGCCGCTTATAAATACGCCGGACTTGGATGGCCAATTTGGGATCGCCTCAACTCAGCATTGTTTTATACCTACACCAAGCAGATTCCAATTGCCGACATGCAACCAGGAGACCTAATTTTTTATTCCTACAAGGGAACTCAAAGCACTATTCACCACATGAGCATTTATGCTGGTGACGGGATGATGTGGGAAGCCAGATCAACTGCAACAGGTCTTAGGTATTCAAATATCTACAGCGTCACTGGAATGATGCCATATGCGGGCCGAGTCTAGAAGTATCACGAAGGATCGAGATTGAGGAAGAGATGAAACTGTTAACGAAAGATACTTCGAGGTTCTTGCTTCTTATTTTTGCAATTACCGCATCTGTAGGCTCCATTAACCATGCAAACGCAGAGAGTTTAGGTTCAGTCTCACACATACATCATGTAAAAGTAGTGGCAAACAAAGTGCATGTTTTAACTCACGAGGGTCTTTATGAACTTGTTGGAAAAAATGATATGAAACTGGTTGGCAAAGAGAAGATTGATGTCATGGGATTTGCATCCCTTGGAAATATCTTGATTGCGAGCGGTCACCCTGCTGTAGGTTCCAAGATGCCAAACCCAATCGGAGTTATGAAATCCCTTGATGGCGGGTCAACCTGGAAATCTGTTTCTCTCAGCGGAAAGGTAGATTTCCATTATCTGGAAGGTGCTGGGAGTGATCTTTATGGTGCAGATTCACAAACTGGAAAGTTGATGTACTCAGCTGATTCTGGAGTGACGTGGAAGACATTAGGAGCAAACACCTTTACAGATATTGCAGTCTCACCCGAGATGTCAGGAATGGCTGTGGCCATTAAGGATTCTCAATTGCTTTTTACTGAGAACGCCTTCAAATCAACAACCACAATTAAAAGTACGCTCACAATGAGTCAGATCGAATGGCGTAAATCGGGTCTCTACGGGTTAAGTGGTAACTCACTCTATAAGTCAACAAACTCTGGCAAAACCTGGACAAAGCAGAGTACGTTTAAAGGCGCTCCAGGGATTCTTAGCGCTAGTGATCAGTTGATGCTGGTAACTGTGGGCTCAGAAATCTACACATCAAAAAATGAAGGTAAGAGTTTTAGGAAAATTTCCTAATCTAGGCAATTTCTTTTGCTTAACTGGTGTGTTACTAGTACATAGTATTCGCACCACGTTCTGAAAATTAAGGGAGTAATAAATGTCAGAAAAGACAGTTGCAATTAAGGGAATGACCTGTGGCCACTGTGAAGGCCGAGTGAATACGGAGATCATGGCAATTCCAGGAGTAATCGGTGTGGTCGTGAGTGCTGAGAAAGCACACGCAATAATTACATCTGAGTTAGAAATATCTGGAGATGCTATTGAGAGTGCGGTACAGGCAGCCGGATATTCCCTGCTGCGTTAAAACCACAGCGTCTGGCTAGTATGACGACTCTTCTTTTACTTACTAATTAATTCTTACCTCTCATCGCTTTTCATCTCACAATGAGTGCTAGCACTCACCGTCCACGCTTATCCTGTCAACTTTTCAGAATGCGTGATCAAGAGCTTGAGATTAGCGTGCTGTAAACAATTTTGCATAATGTCATTCGTTAAGGAGCGTCATGGTTAGAATCTTAGAAATTAACTACTGGAAAGTGATTCCAGGTGCCGAGCAGGATCTCGAAGATCCTGTTTGGAAGTTTGCAAAATTTGCATTTAAGAATCTCGAAGCTGTTTTTAAGTTCGGATTTGTTCACTCAGGTAAATATATTGATCATGTGGCTTTCTTCTTCCTATGGGAGAGCGAAGCTGGGTATGAAAAATGGAAGGGTGAATCTACCCACAATAAGGAGTTTCAAGAGTGGCTTGCTATGGTTCAAGATGGTGGCGAGAAACATAAAGTGGTTGATACCGACATAATTCATCTCTTTAATTAATTAAATCCTAGAATTAGGCAGTTGCTTCTTTTATACTAACTTCATGAAGTATTTGATTGTGGATATTGATGTCGCATAGTAAAAAGCAAGGTGCAAATAGAGTTAAAGAATTAGCAACAATTAAGAAAAAGATCTCCACAATAGATCCCGCCTTTCTGCCAGCAATAAAGAATCTAGAACCCTGCACATTCGGTTTAGTTAAACCCAAGCTTTCTCAATATCAATCTCTGATTCGGGCAGTGATCGCTCAGCAAGTTAGTACCGCTGCGGCAGGAACAATTTCTGGAAGGCTGGAAATCAAGTGTGCGGGAACAATTACCGCCGAGAGGGTCGGGGCACTTTCGGCTAAGCAACTGCAATCTGTCGGATTAACGGGTGCAAAGGTGCGCACAATTAGCGAGCTGACAGCTGCTGCGCTATCGGGGGAGATTAACTTTAGAAAATTTACACATATGTCTGATGAGGAAATTATTCAAGAGCTAGTGCCGTTATTTGGTATTGGTCGCTGGACGGTAGAGATGTTCTTAATCTTTCATCTTGGACGGTTAGATGTGTGGCCGGTAGATGATTTAGCTGTGCGTCGCGGCTGGGATAACTTGCATGGAAACTCAGAACCCATTAAACCTAAGGCTCTTCAGGGATTAGGTGACCAATTTATTGGGATGAGAAGTGTTGTTGCTTGGTATTGCTGGAGAGCTTCCTAGTAAGTAGTTACTATGGGGGCTTACTAGTAGCGATGGGAGGCTTTGCGTGCTTGAAGCCTTAATTCTCGGCATCGTTCAAGGCCTGACAGAATTTTTACCTATCTCCTCAAGTGCCCATATTCGCATCGTTGGTGAGTTCATGAATAAAGCTCAAGATCCAGGTGCCAGGTTTACCGCAATCACACAAATTGGCACAGAGTTGGCCGTGCTTATCTTCTTCCGTAATGACATCAAAGCAATACTTGTTTCTTGGTTTAGCCAGGTTGTAAAGCGCACAGAGCTAAGTACAGAGGAAAAAGGCCAAGCCCGAATGGGTTGGCTGATCATCATTGGTAGCGTTCCAATCGTTGTGCTTGGTTATTTCGGCAGAGACATCATTACAAATGATCTTCGTTCACTGTGGTTGATTGCATCTGTGATGATCATCTTTGGTGTGATCCTCGGTATTGCAGATAAGTATGGAAAGAGTGAGCGTTCTTTAGAACAACTAAGTACCAAGCACGGTGTTCTCTATGGAACAGCACAAGCCTTGGCATTGATTCCTGGGGTTTCACGATCTGGTGCAACTATTGCGATGGGTCGTTTCTTGGGATATTCCCGCGAAGCTGCCCTTCGCTACTCCTTTTTGTTAGCCCTGCCTGCAGTTTTCGGAAGTGGGTTTTATCAGTTAAAGAATACATTTTCTTCAGATGCTGCGCCCAATGTGTTTTCCATTCCAGAAACGCTTGCGGCTACTGCGGTGGCATTTGTCATTGGCTATTTAGTGATTGCCTGGCTTCTAAAGTTTGTTTCAACCAAGAGTTTTATGCCATTTATCATCTATCGCGTAATTCTAGGTTCTGCACTTCTTGTGCTCTTAGCAACGGGTGTTATTTCAGCATGAGCAATACCCTAGAATTAGCCGGTGTTTGCCTTCCATAACTTTCCGCTGACAAAGCCACTTGCCGATAAGTTTCGCGAGATTGTTTCAGGCTCGAAAGATGGACGACCGGATTGGGTCAACACGATCGCAATTGGTTCAGGACCTGGGTTATTTGGCCCAGGTAGTGCGGTGTGGCAGGTGCATGGATGTATTGCAACTTTAGTTGGTGGAGTCCGCGCTCTTTTATTACAAGCTGCACACCCCGCTCCTCTATCAGGAGTTGCAGAACACTCCCGATATGAATCTGACCCATTAGGTCGATTAGCAGGGACAACTCGTTGGTTAACTGTTACAACATTTGCGGCCACTGAAGTGATCGATCGTGAAGCAGCCCGAGTCAATGCGATGCATGATCATGTTAAGGGTGAGTTTAAAAATAAGCAGGGGCACGAACAAAGTTACAAAGCCAAAGATCCTCGCTTCTTGCTGTGGGTTCATTGTGCTTTTACTGACTCATTCTTAAAGGCACACCTTGCTTTGGGATACCCCATTGATCAAGGGGCAGATACTTATGTCGCACAATGGAGCAAGAGCGCTATTCCGCTTGGCTTAACTAATGCGCCTATGTCAGTTGCAGAGCTAGAAGCTGCACTAGATGATTTCCGCAAGAATGACTTAGCAACGGTGGCCCGCACAGCAGAAGTGGTTCGCTTTATTTTGAATCCACCATTTAATGGTGCTGGTGCCTTCTTTTATAAAGTTATTTCAAATGCGGCGATTGCAACATTAGATCAACATGAATTAACACTTCTGGGACTCGAAAAGAGATCAAAGTTCTGGCTGAAGATTTCGCGGCTTAGCTTGGATCTCTTCTTAGCTATTTTGGGGCCTGAGGCACCTGCGGTACTGGTTGCTAAAGAGCGCGTATCACGGGGAAATTAGACGTTTTCTAGCTTGTATCCAAGTCCGCGGATAGTTTGAATAAGAACTGGATTGGCAGGATCTGCTTCAATCTTAGCGCGAAGGCGCTTGATGTGAACATCTAAAGTCTTGGTATCGCCGTAGTAATCCCCGCCCCACACACGGTCAATTAACTGTGAGCGTGTGAGAACGCGACCAGAGTTACGCATTAAGAACTCGAGTAGCTCAAACTCTTTAAGTGGCAATGAGACAGGTGAGCCGTTGACGGAGACTTGGTGCTTTCCGATATTGAGTTTTACTGGTCCAACTTCCATTAAATCTTGATCTTGGATTGAGCCATCATCTGTAATACCTCGGCGCAAAACCGCCTTGATGCGTGCGATTAATTCTCGTGATGAATAGGGCTTAGTTACATAGTCATCTGCGCCTAGTTCAAGTCCTACGACCTTGTCGATTTCAGCATCTTTTGCTGTCAACATAATGATTGGAACTTGTGAGGTTGTGCGAATTGTTCGGCACACCTCAACACCTGAAACTTCAGGGATCATGAGATCGAGCAGGATTAAGTCAGCACCTTCTTTGGCAAAGATTTCAAGTGCCTTGCGACCATCTTCGGCCACCAAGGTCTCAAATCCCTCTTTGCCCAATAGAAAAGCTAGTGCTTCTGAAAATGATGCTTCATCTTCTACGATGAGAATCTTGGACATTAGTTGGCCTCCGCTTGTTTGTTATAAATGGGCAAAAGTAAGGTGAATGTGCTGCCGATATTTTCTGCGCTCCAGACCTTCACATCGCCGCCATGCTTTGAGGCGACGTGCTTAACAATAGAAAGACCCAAGCCCGTGCCACCTGTTTGGCGAGAACGGGCTGGATCTACTCTGTAGAAACGCTCAAAGATTCTTAAGAGATCAGCCTCCGGGATACCGATACCTTGATCTGTAACTGAAATTTCGACAATTCCATCTACAAGCTTGCTTGTCACAGCAACCTTTGTGTTTTCGGGGGAGTAATTAATCGCGTTATCAATAAGATTTTGGATTGCCATGGTCAATTGATCGCGATCGCCCCACACAGATAGATCTTTTTCTTCCTGAAAAGTAACTGTGATGTGTCTGTTTTCGGCGTTGATCTGACTTTGATCTATCGCCTCTTTTACTAGAAATCCAACTTCTACCTCTTCAGCAACTTGCAGCGGATCAGAATCTTGAATACGAGATAGGTTAATAATTTCTTGTACTAAGTCCGTCAAGCGCTTTGACTCTGACTGCATGCGTGTTGCAAACATGGTGACAGCTTCGGGTTCATCTTTTGCACCTAAGACCGCTTCACTTAAAAGAGAAAGCGCACCGATAGGTGTTTTTAATTCATGCGAAATATTTGCAACAAAGTCACGGCGTACTTCGTGAACACGCTGAGCTTCGCTTTCATCTGATATTAAAACGATAACTAGATCGCCTTCGGTCAAAGGGAAGATGTTTACCGTTAATTCATGAATTCCTTCACCGATTGGCCCACGAGGAATATCTATGCGACCGGTATGTTTTGTATTTTTTCTGCGCACTACACGAATAGTTGCTAGCAATTCTGGGCTATCAATTCGCCCATCTTTTAATATTCCTAGACGTTCAATTCCATTAGATTCAAATACAGGAAACTCTCCTGGAGCAAGAACAAGAGCTTCACCGTCAAGGTTATTCAGGGTATTTATGAGCATTTCAGGCAAAAGACGCGGGTCTGCAACCTCATCAATCACCCGTCGCTTCAGCCTCATAACGAAACTCTATCGCGGTAAAACCCCAGTTTACCGCTCGTTTACCCAATGGATTGCATATGTTAACCATCGAGCCTTAGGTTTATCCCATGGCCCTTATTAGATCAGCGTTTCAGGATGAGTTAGACCATGTTTCACAATCCTTGGTGGACCTTACAAACATGGTGTCTGAATCAATCGTTAAGGCTTCTAAGGCTCTTCTGTCTGCTGATCTCAACCTTGCCGAAGAGGTAATTGCAACCGATGCCAAGATCGATGATTACCAGCACGATTTAGATACTCGCATTATTGACATCATTGCTCGCCAGCAACCTGTGGCCTCAGATCTTCGCGCACTGATCACGGCAC
>Ga0209135_1000927_pt1 | contig 10526 bp, 5 predicted proteins | sample LauGreSBDMM110SD_4_FD_187570 | JGI IMG/M metagenome (GOLD analysis project Ga0209135, IMG submission 187570) | Freshwater lake microbial communities from Lake Michigan, USA - Su13.BD.MM110.SD (SPAdes) (version 3) | ecosystem: Environmental > Aquatic > Freshwater > Lake | place: Lake Michigan, USA... | reverse complement strand
TGGTGTTCACGCCGGCCCGGTGATTTTTCAGGAAGGCGTCTAATTCCTTTGTCATATCGGCGATACCTTTGAGGAGCATGTTCTGTAAAAGTCTTGTGGACTCCAAACTGCCTTTGGTTTCAATGACGTTGATAATCAAGTCGGATAGATGCTTTTCGTCTCCTTCGCGAACTTGTTCGCTGACCACTTCGGCCACGTCTTCGAGCAATTCCACGGCGGTAGCCGCAGCAGTGGTTCGTCCCATGTTCGTCATGTTCTCTCTGCTAACCAACTGGATAAGACGCAGAAACTGTTCGTTGGTGTATTGTTTGCCGGCATCTTCCAGAATTTTTGCTACACGGTCCAAACTGTCTGTGGCACGAATGTCCTTGGGTTTCTCTCCACAAACCCCCATCAAGGAAGCAGGGATGGGCATCAAGGAACGAAATTTGCAGTAGCGCACAAAAGCCATCAGCATCGTGCGTTGGTCAAAGGTGTTCGCAAGAGGAGGATACAAGACCTTGGTGACAATTCTGCTTTGAAACAATGGCGACTCCGTGTGACCGCGAATATCGACCAACAAGTTGGCCAGACGATTGACCGTGGCATTGTAACTGCCAATCATTGCGTCCTTGTTCATGAAATAGAGGATGGTCGCCTGTTCGCTTCCGTAACAGCATGCATTCTCTAGGTAAGGTTGATGGTTTGCCGTGTAGAGCACCAAGGGTTGATTCTCGACAATTTTCTGAATATGTTGTTGAATGGCGAGAGAAAAGGATACGATGCGTGACTCGATAACGCGTATTTTCGTTTCCTGTTTGACGTCACCTGCCTGCATGGCATTGACCAAGGCACTTTTGAATTGTGAATCGACATCCTGCAAATAGGTGATGGTGAAGGGCATGAGAGGTGGCAAAAAATCGGTCCACTGTGCAAGGTCGTGCTCGGAAGGCAACGCCGCAGAGGGAACTTCTGCCAACAAATATTGGGTCTTCTCGTCAATGCGGTCTTGTACCCCATCTGGCTTGTTGTCCAATGTAAACTTGATGGCTTTCTCAATAACTTCCTGGATACCTTCTACGGATTTGCGTTCAAACGTGTTCCAGGGAGCAGTGGGACGCTTCAAACTATGTGTCACTTGGGCCATGTATTTCACGCTGCTCATGTCTTTGCCTGCCTCTAAGGGGAACCCATCGAAGGTGTTGGGTTGCTTTTTCGGCGCTTTCACCGAAGGTATGGCTGTTTGAACCGCTATCAAAAAGATTCCTAATGTGTAACTGAGGAGAGAACTGTTGAAATAGGTTTCATAAGACGGTGATTTCTTCTTCTTTTCATATTGTTTTTTCGTATCCACGTGGTTACTCAGCATGTAGAACACGGTGTTGATGATGAACGCATATTGTTCTTCCAAATGAATGCCCATTGCATTGGACAACGTGCGCACTACATTGCGCACCATGGTCTTCGTGTCTGCACTCGTTTCGTCGTCCTCGTCGTCGTCAACGCCAATATCTTCCTCCTCTTCCACTTCCATTCTCCCCATGACAATTGCACTGATATCTTGCTCCAACACAGCACGGGTGGAGACGCGAAACCCTTGTTCGAACCCTTCGGAATCATCGAACTCCCCTGGGCAAATGGGCCAGCCACTGAACTGGTCTGTCCACCAATCACCGTCATCACTCAGCTTGCCATTGGACGCCTTTACCTGCTCCAATACGTTTTGGTATGTATATGCCCCTCCCACCACAAAGGCATCTGCCAAGCGCACCTTGAACGAAGGCAACAACGGAGCACCGGATTGGAGACAATACCGCCAATGGACGCTTTCGCTGGTGCTTGCCGCTTTCCGAGTAAACTTGTCTGCAAACCGCAAGAGGTCGGATTGCTTCTTGCTGAAGTCTTGCTGACTCAAAATCATATTCAAGAACGGTGTATACGGAGAGAGCGGACGCATTGACCCCTTTTGGTCTGCATCCGAAATGTCTGCTCCCAGTTTGTATTTCTGGTTGTTGTAGCGAAGAAACGCCATCATTTTGATTCTGAAGATGGCTGCACTGATTTGTACCTCATGCGTGAATCTGTCATTGACCCGCTCTTCAAAATCTGCTTTGGATACCTTGTACTTCTCGTCAAATTCATTGATGATGTGGTCCAACAACGCGTTTTGCAGTTGTATTTTGTTTGCCTTCACGCTCTCACACTTGTCGTCCTTGGTGATGCATTTGCGTTGCAGGTCACATAAAATCGACGACTGGTCTGACAAGATGTCCCTTGTCCTGACCGAATTGTCCAGGACCCATTTGTTTTCTCGGCGCACATAGTAGTCTGTGTCCTCGCCTTTGTTCAACAATGCGTATTGTCCGTCCACCACTTTTTTGTAACCGTCGATGAGCGTTTCAGCTAGATACAGAGCATCTACTTCGTTGAGACCATGCTTCTTCATTTGGTCTTGCAGAATAAACTGCTTGAGTTGGTCTGTGCTGAGCATCAGGACCGCTTTGGCGTACCCACCTTTCTTGTCGTCTTCCTCCATGACACCATAGTTGGTCTTGTCATATGGTCGGTCGAAGTAAATGACACGGTCGTTGTCGGCGGTGAGCTCTTCCAACGTGTTGTACATCTTCGCAACAACAATGGTTTCGCATACTGCATTCTTTTCTTTATCTTTCTCTTTCTCTTCATTCTTCTTCAATTTACGCACATTGTGCTCTTTCTCTGAATTGAAAATATCGGACACATTGGAGGAGAACATGAGCGGGATGTTTTCGAAGGCTACCGCAGCTGTGTAAAACCGTCCACAATCGTGGACCACAATTCTTTGGAGGATTTCTGAATTGGTGAACCGTTCTGGAGCGTCATCCAAGTCATAACCAATGTCAAAGACGTCGCTGCGGAGGTCTTCTTTCTGGTCAATGATGTTGATGATACTGAACGCAGTCGAAAAGACGAGGCGGGAATTCGCCTTTCGAGAGATGGTATTGAGTGCCTTCTGATAGGTCGACATGACATCGAGTAAGCGTATATTGTGTTCCGAAATTTTGGCTTTGATGAAATTCTTGATATCGCTGTACTGCATGAAGGTAAGAGTGTTCGCGTAGATGAGAAAAGGTTCCAGTGCAGCCGTGACGTCGACAATAGACAACTTGCCCCGAATGTATTTTTTCATCATTCTGAACAGCACCCGAATAGGTGGCACAATAGCATCTGTGTAGTTGCTGTAGGCTTTCTCCAAGTCGTTCACACGGTCTGTGACGGGCACATAACTGTTTACTCTTTCTGCGAAGGTGGACTTGATGGCTTTTTGTTGCTGCTTATTTCTTCTCTCTTCGTCGCCTTCGTCCATCAGGACTTGAATCGGTATCTCGTTCACAGGTGTCGCCTTGTTCAAGAATTCCCAGTACTTGATGAAGGTCATATTGAGGTTGCATCTAGTGAGGATATCGGTTCCAGGCAAGTTGATTTTGGAGAACCGTATGGCCGGTTCCGGTAACGTAAGGATGGACTTGATAGCCATTTCGTCGTTCTCCGTAATAGGTGTGCGTACACTTACTGTCTCCAAACGCGTCTCCCCCACGTTGTACCGAGTCGTTGCAAATCGCTTCGCGCCTAATTCCCCATTGTCAATCACCGAAGATTCCATTTCGCCGAAGTTGTCAACGACAGCCAGTATGTTGTCGTGCACTCTTTTTTGGGCAATGATACCATCTTGCACATACAAAACGTTTGGGCTGTCAGAAGAGGAGAGATTCTCGAAGGGCGTGAAATACGGTGCCAATCGTTTCTGGAGGATGCTATACCGATTGGCGTCGGTGTGTGCACCCGAGCTGGCGTTTGCACGAATCAACTCCATGATTTCTTTCACGTCCTTTGTGGAGTCCAAGGGAACAATGTCTCCAGTGTCAATGTCGTCTTTGCGGTAACCCGCAATGTCATACATTTTCTTGTTGTTCTTTACCACTGGCAGAATCCAAAACAAGTTGATATCAAATTCGTGCATCCAAGTCTTCAGTGGTTTGTATAATGCTCCTCTGACCAGCTTTCCTTCCACGTTGCCGTTCTGGTCGAATCTGGAGAACGTCTCTCTGAGTTGTTTGAATCTCTCTACCATCACATGGATGTTGTTGAGCACCCGAGAGGTTTGTTTTGCAGAAGGCACCGACGCAAGCAATGCATCCAGCAAGTCCGTCAACTGAGCTTCCAACCCATAACGATGTTGTCTCATGGAGGCCACTTCTTCATACATGAATTCTCTGGTCATTGCTTCCCCAAAGACAATTTGGTTGGCTTGCAGAAGCAAACTTTGCAGTTGCGTTTGTACTGTGGATGGAGGAGCGGTTTCTTCTTCTCCTTCGTCTTCTTCTCCTTCAGGAGTGGGAGCCGTTTCTTCTGCTTCCTCGATGGCAGATTGTATCGCATCCTCTTCTCTCGATAGCGGTCTTGTAGGTGCTTTTCGTTTTTGAATTCTGGTTATTTGCAGGTCTTCAGGAATGCCTCTGTATCTGAAGTCAATATAGAGGACCTCGTCTGCAGGAGTGGTGATTTCGATTCTGTCACCTTCCAAGTTGGTTATCTTGCCGGTAATGATAGCAGGAAATTCCCCACCGAAATAGATGTCAATCCATTTGCCAGGGACCAATCCCTTTTGCCTGGCGTAGCCACCTTCACTTGCTCTGGAGAGCAACAGGACCTTGATGCCTGCGTCCTCCAAATTTTCGTTGTTGAGTTTCAGTTTCTGTTTGGTTACTGCATTGATTAACACGATTTTACTGTTATCAATGTAATCAATGATAAAGGTCTGACCATTGAGCAAGTCGTTGGTGGAACTTTCCAAGCGTAGAATGTCTCCCAGTGCCAATGGGATGACCGGAGATTGTGATTCTTCCTTCTCTCCCTCTTCGTCTTTTGCTGGTTGGTCGTCTTTTGCTGGTTGGTCGTCTTCTTCTGGTTGGTCGTCTTCTTCTGGTTGGTCGTCTTTTGCTGGTTGGTCGCCTTCGATTGGGGACACTTCAAACGGGTCTTCCTCCAAAAGCTCTTCTCCTTTTTGTTCTTCTTCTTTTTCTTTTTCCTCCTGTTTCTTTTGTCGTTTTGACTCTCTATTTTCGTCGTTCACTACCTCATAGGTAAATCCTCGACCTAAACTTCCGTCATCGTTGATTGGTAATTTGATTCTTTCTTCTATAATTCCCTCTGTATCCTGTAAGTAAATCTTTGTTTTGTCGGAATTGATGCGATGCACCAAAAATGTTTTACCATTCAGTTCTTCATTGGCTGGGTTGAAAATTCGAATTGTGTCGCCTTTGTCAATTCCTAATGTGTGTTTCACTCTTTCTGTCATATTTGTTTCTGTTCTATAATTATATCAGAATATTTTTTTTATATGCTTAAAACAAAAAAATGATATAAAATACAAGTTTAAAGACAAGTTGACAATGACTGATAACACCTATCTATTAGAAAAGAGATGCATCACTCCATCACCTACGATTTATCAGCTATTCCTGGTTTCAACGATTTGTTGTTCCGCGAAGAGAGCAACCACGCATTGAGACTCAACGTATCCCATTGCCGAGTCACGGACACTACCTACAAAGTGGTTCGTTATGACAAGACGACGCTCAGTAACGATTTGGTCGCGGTCTACGGGTTGTGTCGGTCCATTGTCGTGAATGCTGCGAACAAAGTAGTTGCTTTCTCGCCACCTAAGTCTCTTAACGCAGAGAGCTTCATGCAACAATACAAGGACCTCGCTCAGGAACAAATCCTTGGCGAAGAATTTGTCGAGGGCACCATGATAAATGTGTTTTTCGACCCCATGGTCAACAAATGGGAAATAGCCACCCGCAACACAGTGGGTGCAGAATCTTCCTTTTACAAGAAGGCCCATTCCAAGACCTTCCGAGATATGTTCTTCGAGGCCGCCGACGTATGTGGGTTGCACCTGGATGACTCGTTGGATACGAAGTATTGTTACAGTTTTGTCCTACAACATCCCGAGAACCGCATTGTGGTGCCATTCGTGCGCCCGATGTTGTATTTGGTTGGTGTCTATGAGATTGAGCAAGACAATGCAGAGCATATCACGGTGCAAAGCCATCCTCTGACGAACTTTGTCCATCTGAATATTGCGCTGCCTGCTATCTATCTTTTCACGACCTACGCGGAAGCCATTGAGCGGTTTGGCTCCATGAATACGTCGTATCAAGTTGTGGGTGTCATTTTACGCAATCAGAAGACCGGTGAACGAACCAAAATCCGGAATCCCGTTTACGAGCAAGTACGTGGCTTGCGTGGGAATCAACCCAGATTGCAGTACCAATACCTGTGTCTTCGAAGAGAAGGAAAAGTGCGAGACTTTCTGACCTATTATCCGGAAAACAAGAAAGAACTCTCCGTGTTCCGTGACCAGTTGCATCTCTTTACCAATACTCTATATGCAAATTATATTTCTTGTTACGTTACAAAGACGAAACCACTGAAGGAGTTTGGCGAGCAATATCGCACCCATATGTTCCACCTGCACGAGTTGTACCGAAATGAATTGAAACCAAGGAGCGAATATGTCAACCGTGCAATAGTCCAAGGTTATGTCAATAAGCTGCATCCATCCTTGTTAATGCATTGCTTGAATATGCCCTTACGAAAGAATGCCGTGGACACGATAGTTGCGGATGCAACCATGGCTTGAAAAAAATACAAAAAATATAAAAAATATAAAAAATATAAAAAATATAAAAATTATAAAAAATATAAAAATTATAAAAACTACAAAAAAATATTTTATAATTGTATGACTGCGAATATGATGTGTAACTATCAAATTTCAAACTTTATAAATTAATACCATTGTTGATTTATAAAATTAAGACAAGACAAGACAAGACAAAACAATTTATTGGAAAGAGGGCCAACCATATGATTTTATATACGGTCTACATGCTGAGAAAATCGTCTGTGCATCTGTGAGAACACATGCTTGGCATATTCTACACATTCCACCAAATGTCCTCCCACGGTGGCCTTATCGACAGTATCGTTGTAGGCTACACGAATCACGCTAAACGTGTCGTGGGGGTGCAACATCTTGAAGCCGCAAAAGGTGAGCATTTTCGTATCATAAAATTTAGTCAACAGGAAATATTCAATTACTTTCCCCAACGTGTAGTCCTCGTTCTCCAGAATAATGTCGAACGAATTTTTCATGGTACTTTCCGCGGACTTCACTTGCAACTTGTTTTGGCCCACAACATCTTTCAAATCCTCCAGTTTTTTCAACATGATATCGCATGCCAATACGAGGAGCTCTTCGTTCGTATAAACACACGCTGTCTGGATAATGAAGTCGAAACTGTTTCGGACAAAGATGCGTTTGCCCTCCAGCAATCTCCAATTGTCTTCTTCAAATTTCACATCTTTCCCAGTGTCTTTCCATTGCTGTTTCAGCAATTGCAGCTTTGCTTCTTGGGCCGTTTCGTCCACGGTATTTCCATACGAACACGTTGACACGGCATTGTACGCTCCGTCCTCTTTGGCCGTTCCAATGTCAAACTCGCAAGTAAGATGAATGCTTTTGGCAGGAATGTCTTCCGATGGTCTCGCCTTGAGGCGAACGAAATCAATGAAGTCTCCAGTCGTGGAGTCTGCCGGGAAAATGGTTCGTGCCGCTTCATCCTGCAGTTTCAGGTCTTCAGACCTTTTCGACCGTATAACAAAGTCTTTGGTGGTGACCACAATAGAGGTATCAGGTTTGTCGTTCTGCACGTTCACCTCCATGATACAACTTTCTATCGGAAGGTCTTGCTGCCCAAATTTGATTTCCTCCCCCACCTTTAGATGAATAGGAATACAGCTCAACCGATGCTTGACAATTTCGTTGTTGAGCCCACATGTATTAGCAAACACGACGCACTTGCTTTTCTCATTGGGTGAAACACGGAAGACTACGAGTGGGATGTCTGACAAGATGATGCGTCGCAATGCATTGGCAATGCTGACATTCACCCCGCTCAACCGAAAACGCAGTTCGTCCGCATGGGGGTCCGTGCGCAACTCGATGACGGGTACAATGGAGGATTCGATGGTGCTCATGTTTGCAAGAAGTGTTGATTATATATATTGCGCTCTATTTAAATTAAGAAACACGCATTCAATTTTTTTTCTGTGAGAAAATGAGTTTAAAAACAAAGTTTGATAAACTTAGTATATAGAATATAATACATGAGCTGCATTTTGTATTACAGCAAGAACTGTGAGTTCTGTACCAAATATTTGCAGATTCTCTCCAGGTCCACTATTCAAAACGATATTCATTTCATTTGCATTGACCGTCGAGTCAAAGACAGCAACAACAAAACGTATATTGTACTGGAAAATGGCCAAAAAATCATCCTACCAGACAACGTCGTAAAAGTGCCTGCATTGTTGTTGCTAAACCAAGGCTACCAAGTGCTATACGGAGAACAAATCCTGCAGCATCTGAAACCCAAGCAGCAACAAGAAATCAAGAAGGCAACCCAAAACAACATGGAGCCGATGGCGTTTTCCTTAGGTGGAGGAAGCATTGCATCGGACCAATACAGTTTCTTGGACCAAGACCCCACGGAGCTGTCGGCAGAGGGCAACGGAGGCATGCGTCAAATGCACAATTACATGGACCTCAATACTGCGTTCAGTGGGCAGGTGTCGAACATGGGCAATGGGGGCGGCGGTGAGGATTATAACACGACTATCCGCGGAGCCAAGAAAATGGGTGACGATGCTTCGAACCAAGTCATGGAGGACCGTATCAAACGAATGAAGGAGGAGAGAGACGCAGACCTGCGTGCGATAAGCGGTAACCGTCCACCCATGAGCTTTTAGCCCCAAACATAGGTCGATGGGCTCCTTGCGTTATTATTTTTGGAAAAAACATAATATCAGCGTAATGTATAAAGATGGCTGCGACATATGTCATTTTCACAGTGGACATGTCTACTTATCCGGGGTTTGAACCCAATTCGATGACCGTGTGTATAGCGGGTTCTTTTACTGATTGGAGTCCAGAACCTATGATTCCGATGGGAAACAAGAAGTACCTTAAAGGCCTCGCCGTAGATGTTGGCGAGCACGAATTTAAGTACAACATCAATTATTTGGAAGACCAAGAAGATCTAGCGCCAGCATTCGATGAAAATACCCCAGAACTTATACAATCAGGCCCATACACAAACCGTATGTTAACAATTACATACCCTGCACCAGAGCATACTTACTATCCCCCCATTGCGTACAGTGGTTTAGATTACTGGAACGCAATTGCACCCCCACCACCATGTTTTAATCATGGCACAGAAATTTTGTGTTTAAACAACAATCTAGACGAGGTTGCTGTTGCTGTGCAAGATTTAAAGGTGGGCACTTTGGTAAAAACATATCTGCATGGATATCGAAAGGTTGAACATGTTTTTACAAGTACCATGACGAACAACCCCTCCAATTGGCAAAAATGCATGTACAAAATGGAAAAGGAAAAGGAAAGTGACTCGTCGAAGGATTTGATTGTCACCGGTTGGCACGCCATATTAGTCGATGAACTATTGCAAGAAGAGGCAAGCAAACAACGCGTAGTCTGTCCAGTCAGTAAAGTAGATGACAAATACAAATCACTTGCAGCGTTCAGCAAAAAATTTACTCGATTAGAGGACAAAGGCTTGTACACTTACTACCACTTCGCTCTTGAAAGCAATGAAGAAGACCGAGTATTTGGTGTATGGGCCAACAATGTTCTTGTGGAAACAATGTCCTTAAACGACATTAGGTCTAAAAATATCAAATAAAAGCATTGAATTCATTTTTGCAACAATACATACAATATAAATTGTTACAAAATCCACTTAAAAAGAATGGCTGAAAAATACATAATGTCAAACATTTTAACTGCGTTCAACGAGCATTTCTTGGAATTCCTCAATGACATACAGAGTGTGTTTCCTGAAGATGCCGACATTTTAGCGGCCAAAAACGCCCTGATTGCCGTGCGCAAGGCGAATCCCAAGATGATTGTCAAAATTTGGAAGACCTTTATTGCGGACAAATATCGTACCCACATTGAGGCTGGCGACATTGGCTTTTTCATTGACAAGGACTATGCGTCGGACGTCTCGGGGGCAGAAAGCTCGGACAAAATCATGGGCTCCATCAACCGTCTTCGTGAGCCTATTCGCAACATGGGACCTGACAACCAAGCCAAAGTCATGAAATACATAAAGAACTTGACCAAGTTGTCAGACTTATGTGATTGAATGTAAAGATATAAAATAAAATATACCCATTATGTTATGCATATATAGCAGGCTATTTTTTTTCACTAGTTAGTTTTCTTTCTATTTTATATTTTAAGAAAAGTACGATTTAAACAAACTATACATATTATACATATAGAAGAGAATAGTAGCATGTCTGTTCCAGTGTCTGTGCCAGAAGAATTCATCAAGGTAATAAAAGATTTCGTAAGTGACTTGCAGGTTACCTTTCCGGAGTACGCACCGTTTATTGAAAAATGGTGGAAA
>Ga0209135_1000919_pt1 | contig 10563 bp, 5 predicted proteins | sample LauGreSBDMM110SD_4_FD_187570 | JGI IMG/M metagenome (GOLD analysis project Ga0209135, IMG submission 187570) | Freshwater lake microbial communities from Lake Michigan, USA - Su13.BD.MM110.SD (SPAdes) (version 3) | ecosystem: Environmental > Aquatic > Freshwater > Lake | place: Lake Michigan, USA... | reverse complement strand
GTCCGGCGGGACGGTCGTCGGGTCGCGCTCCAGCACCACCAGGTCGGCGGCCTTGCCGACCTCAAGGCTGCCACAGGTGTCGTCGAGATGGCACTGCCAGGCGGCATCGATGGTGACCGCCCGAAGGGCCTGGATCGGAGAGATGCACTCATCCGGATTCAGGATTCCGCCGCCCTCGTTCATGTCGCGCAGAACGGCATTTTCAACGCAGCGCAGCGGGTCAATCGGGGTCACATTGTAGTCGGAGTGCAGGGAGATTCGCAGGCCGCCGGCAAGGGCGGAGCGGCAGGGGTCCAGCCTGCCGGCCCGTTCCGGCCCGAGCAGGCGATCGCGGAAGGCACGACCCCAGTAGTGGACATGGCCGATCAGGAAGGATGGCGAGATGCCAAGCGCCTTCATCCGGGCAATCTGGTCGTCGTGAAGAATGCTGCAGTGTTCAATCCGGTGCCGGAGTGCGTGGCCACCCTCTCCGTTGGTGCCCCGTTCATAGGCGTCGAGCACCACATCAATGGCGGCATCGCCATTGGCGTGGATACCGATGGGCCAGCCGTCATTGTGAAGCGTGCGAACCAGGGTCTCGATCTCTTCGGGCGAATAGTTGAGCGTCCCGCGGTTGGTCGAGTTCAGATAGGGAGTCCTCTGATAGCCGGTCAGGCCCTGGTTGGAACCGTCCGACCAGGCCTTGATCCCGCTGAATGAAAAATTGGGTGAGTGCAGGCCTGGCCTGAGCCCCATCTCCTTCCATTTTTCGTAGTGGGTCGAGACCAGCAGCCCGGCATAGCGGACGGGGGCCTCGCCCTGCAGCGCCGCCTCGATAAGGGCGATGTCCGCCTCTGCGAACAGGCCGCCGATCCCGCAATCATGCAAGGCCGTGCAGCCCTTGGCTGCGGCATCATCCAGATCGGCCCGCAGAAATCCGACCAGTTCGGCCTCACCTGGTGAGGACATGACGCGAACAAAGGGCTGAAAGGCCGGAGGCTCTTCAAGGCGGCCGGTCAGTTCGCCGTCTGCGCCGCGGACGAACCGGCCCTGGGGCGGGTCCGGCGTATCCCTGGTCAGCCCGGCCAGATCGATAGCGCGGCTGTTGGCATAGGCATTGTGGCCGTTGGACTCGAGAATGAAGACCGGGGTTTCCGGAGACAACTGGTCGAGGTCCGCACGGGTCAGCTCGCGTCCCGGCATGATCGAGGGGTCCAGCATCTTGCCCTGGATCCAGGCTCCGGGCCCGGCCTGAGCGGCCGCATCACGGATTTTCTGCCGTGCATCATCCATGGTCGGCGTCGTGAACGGTCCGATGTCCAGCCAGGGGCGCAGGCCGGCAAAATTCGAATGCATGTGTGGATCAACGAAGCCCGGCAGGACCGTGTAGTCGCCGAAATCAACCGTCCGGGTGCGCGGGCCCGCAAGTTGCCGGATATCATCGCGGCGACCTCTCGCGACGATACGGCCATCCCGGACCGCGATCGCCTGCACGACCCTGTTCCGCGCGTCCATGGTGTGGATGCGCCGGGCCAGGAAGATGGTGTCGGCGTGACCGTGATCCGTGGCCTGCGCCAGTGCCGCGCCCGGCGCGGCCACTGCGGCGGCGAAAAAGCCTCCGCCAATGCCGCGCAGAACATCACGACGGCCCTGAAGGCTCCGCATGACATGCATGAAGCGCTCATCGCAGGCATTACACATCGACAATCTCCTTCAAATCAAACGACTGCGGTCAGGGGATCAAAAATTCATGACTTCAGAACCGATGACTATTCAACGCAGAGAAGAGTCACTCTCAACGATACAACTGTAATTGGGAGGGCAACAAACGGAGTAACGGCGGGCAAATTTGACTGATCCGGAAAACTCATAAAGTCTCTTAACCAGACATGTTGATCCCAAGCTGCCAATCAGCACAACAGGAGATACTTATAGTGACTATCAAGAAATTCTATTTTGGCCTCTCGGCTGCAGCGGCAGTCTCTACCTTCGCGCTCTCGATGAGTTTTGCGACCCTGTCGTCGGCGGCTGAAGCTGCGGCGGAGCCGCAGTCCCGTCCGCCGATCAACAGCGGCGCGAGTGGAGGTGCCAATCCCGGCGGTGGCAGCGGCTACAACCCGGGCGGCGGCGGAAGCGGTCAGAACTCCGGTGGTGGCGGCTACAATCCCGGCGGCGGCGGCAGCAGCGGCGGCTATAACCCCGGTAACAACAGTGGCGGTGGTTACAACCCCGGCAACAGTGGCGGCAGCGGCTACAACCCCGGCAATGGCGGCGGCTACAATCCGGGCTATGGGGGTGGCAACCGCGGTGCGTTTGTCATCGCCTATCGAGACCATAACTATGTCGGTCGTTCGATCCGTTTCGATGGTGAAGTCGTGAACCTGGACAATACCGGTTTCAACGATGAGATCAGTTCGATGCAGTTCCGCGGCATGTGGCAGGCCTGTACCGACGCCTATTTCCGCGGACGGTGCATGGTATTCAGGAACAACATCCGTGACCTTCGGGACTCCGGAATGAATGATCGTATCTCGTCCCTGAGACCCATCGGCTAGGGCGGGCGGCGGAGGGCTGGCTGCCTTGCGGCAGCCGGCCCACGACAGTCAAGCCTCCGGAATATCCCCCGGGGGGTCAGCCGGGCCCGGGCATTGTCGTCGACGAGGTGCGTCTGTGCCGCGCCGGGATAAGCCCATGGCGGGTCATCTTGTCGTAGAGGGTCTTTCGCGGGATCCTGAGGTCCGCAGTGACCTGACGGATATCACCCTGATGACGCGTAAGGGCCTCGCGGATCAGCTCGGCCTCATAGGTCTGGACCCGCTGGACCAGTCCTTCCTCCGACCGGGTCCCGGCGTCGGACGGGTTGAGGCCGACTGCGACCTGGCTGGCGTAGTTGGCCAGTTCGCGCAGGTTGCCCGGCCAGTCATGCTCCAGTAACCACCGGCGGATGGTGTGATCGACCGGGGGCGGCTCCCTACCGAGGCGACCCGCCACGCGGCCAAGAAAGCGGGCGTACAGTAGCGGTACGTCCTCACGCCGTTCGCGAAGCGGGGGCGCCCTCAGGCGGATGACGTTCAGGCGGTAGTACAGATCTTCGCGCAGATCGCCGCGTGCGACGGCCTCTACCGGGTCCCCCTTGGTGGCGGCGAGGACCCGGAGGTCCAGTGCATGCGGTTCCATGGCACCGACGGGGAGTACCTCCCTTTCTTCCAGAACCCGGAGCAGCAGGAGCTGGGCGGCACGGGGCGCGAGGTCGATCTCGTCGAGGAACAGGGTACCCCGGTGTGACTGTTCGATCTGTCCTTCACGGCGACGGAAGGGCCCGCCCGGACCGCCCGCGTCACCCATGAGCAAGCTCTCCAGGCCGCTCTCCGGCAAGGCGGCGCAGGCGACGGGAACGAAGGGCTGCAAACGCCGACGACCGGCGTTATGGATCGCACGCGCCACGGCCTCCTTCCCGGAACCGGTCTCGCCCTCAATCAGGACGTCGACCTCTGCGTCCGCCAGCCGCTGGATCGCTGCGCGAAGTGCTTCCACCGATCGGCTTGAACCGCTCAGAGGGATCGGGCCTTCGTCGTCCGAGGCGAGGGCGGCCAGTCTACGATTGTCGAGCACCAGCGCCCGCTTTTCCAGGGCGCGACCGAGCGTCTCAACCAGCCGTTCGGGTGCGAAGGGCTTGGCCAGGAAGTCATAGGCACCGCGCTTCATGGCCTCAACGGCCTCGGCGATATCGCCGTGACCCGTCATCATCACCACCGGCAAATCAGGGTCCACCGCGGTCAGGCGTTCTACCAGTTGTCGACCGTCCATGCCGGGCATCCGCAGGTCGGTCACAACAACGCCGTCGAACCGGTCGTTGACGACCTTGAGCGCAGCCTCCGCTGATCCGAAAGCGCTGACATTCAGTCCTGCCAGCTCCAGCCGTTCCGCCAGGGCACTCCGGAAAGCCTCGTTGTCGTCGATCAATGCGACCCGGTCGAGCGCCGCGAAACTCATCATGCCTTCGCCAAACGAATGGAAAATCTTGCGCCGGAGGAAGAGGGTTCGAGGACCAGCTCTCCTCCAAAGCCGGCGACGATATCCCGGCTGATCACGAGTCCCAGACCGAGGCCGTCAGGCTTGTCCGTCGTGAACGGCGTGAACAGTCTCGCCCGGACAGCCGGATTAACCCCGGGTCCATTGTCGGAGACCTGGATGGTGGCCTGCCGGCCCTTGACCTGGACGGCGAGTTCAATGACCGGCGCATGCACGCCGTCGAGCGCCTCTATCGCGTTCTGGAGCAGGTTCAGAACCACCTGCTCAAGTCTGTTGCGTTCAGCCTTCACCGCCAGCCCCTCTGGGGCCTGGCGTCGCTCCAGCCGGATGCCCTTTTCGCTGAGCCGACCCGCCACCAGCAGCAGGGCACCGTCGATGGCACTGTCGACCCCGACCGCCACAGTCCCGGATCGGGTCTTGCGCGAAAAGGCGCGAAGCTCGTCCGTAATGACGCCGACCCGCTCGGTCAGCCGGTCGATGCTGGCGAGCGATCGAAGCGCCCCCTCGGTGTCTTCGCGCCCGAGCTGGACCGCGGCGCTGTCAGCGTGTGTCCGGATCGCGGCAACCGGCTGGTTGATCTCATGCGCCACGCCGGCGGCGATCTGGCCCAGAGTGGCCAGCTTGTTGGCCTGGATCAGTTCGTCCCGGAGATCCTGGCGGACCGTCTCGAGTCGCCGTCGTTCGTCGATCTCATGGTTCAGCTGGTCGTTGGCCGATCTCAACTCGGTGGTCCGCAGGTCGATCTGCCGTTCCAGTTCGATCCGGGCCTGTTCCGCCTCGCTGGCCATCGTGTTGGCGCGCTGGCGGCGACGCAGAAGGATACCGGTCAGGGCGGCGAGAAGGGCGACGGTCATCGCCCCCAGCCACCGTGCGCTGGCGACGGCGCGCGAGATGGCATCTCCCGAGGGTGCCAGCAGGTTAACCCGCCACCCGATATCAGGGATCGGATCGGATGCAGCCGCGTAGATGCCTTCAGGAATGTCGGATGAAATCCGCACCAGGCCAGCGCCCGTCGCGTTGAAGGGCAGGGGCCCGGGAACGGTTGAGCCGGCCGTCTGGGTTTGGGCCAGCCGGCGCCGAAGGTCATCGGAAAGTGGCTGGGTCGTGTGAAAACGCCACGCCGGCACAGTGGTGATGACCACCACGCCATCGGCATCGGTGACATAGGTGGGCTCGCCCGATGCGCGCCAGTCAGCCTCGAGGGCGTCGAACTCAACCTTGGCCACGATGACCCCGAGGGGGCGGCCGGACGGATCGTCGACCCGGCGCGACAGGTAGAGCCCCGGGCGGCCGCTGACTGTGCCAAGGGCGAAGAAGGTCGCCTGACCGTCCCTCATCGCTTCGTAATAGTACGGGCGGAATCGGTAGCTGGAGCCCACAAAGCTTGTCGGGAGGCGCCAGTTACTCGCGGCAAGCGTCCGGCCTTCAGCGTCCAGCGCATAGATGGCGGCCGCGCGCACATCTCTCGCCAGGGTCTCGAACTTGCGGCTCAGCCGCACGGCGCCGGCCGCATCGGGTCTGCTCAACACCGCCGCCAGATCCGGATTCTGGGCGAGCACCATGGGCAGGGAGCGGTGTCGCTCCAGTTCGCTGCGCAAGACCGCAGCGTGAAGCGTGCTGGCCGTCGCGGCCTGATGCTCCGCGGACTCCCGCGCGTCCCGGCGCGCGACCTCGCCGCTGGTCACAACAACCAGCAGGGCGACGAGGCTCCACGCGGTCGCGAACAGCCGCCATTGAGTCGGATGGGACACGGGACCGCGCATCGGGCGACTATGCGTAATTCCGCACAGATATCCAAGGCGCGTGTGCGGAATTACGCACAAATTGAGGCGAGGCTGCAGGTGCGATGAGACAATTAACCGTTATTACAACGCACTAAGGCCTGACAGCGAGTTGCTTGAAGGAAGAATGTAGACGGCGATACTTCAGGGAAGGGTGCCGCCCAGAGCACCGGAGTGACCGGAGCCGGGCAGCGGCTTCAGGGGGAAGACGTTTGTTGCAGCCAGCCACCGCCGCCGGAGGACCCTCCGTGCGCCGTCCATTCTATCGCAGTCTGTACTTCGTTGTGCTGCTGGCGATCGTGGCGGGCGGGGCCGTTGGTCATTTCTGGCCGGATTTCGGCGAAAGCCTGAAGCCTCTGGGTGACGCCTTTATCAAACTGGTCAAGATGATCATCGCTCCGGTGATCTTTCTGACGATCGCCACGGGCATCGCCGGGATGCGGGATCTCGGGAAGGTCGGCCGGGTGGCGGGCAAGGCCTTTGCCTATTTCTTCTTCTTCTCGACCCTCGCCCTGATCATCGGCCTTGTTATCGCCAATGTAGTCCAGCCTGGCCGTGGATTGAACATCGACCCCGCCTCGCTGAACGCGGGAGCGGTTTCCCAGTATACTGCCGCTGCTCATGAGACGACCATCGTCGGCTTCCTCATGGGCATCATCCCGACCACACTGGTCAGCGCCTTCTCCGAAGGCAACATCCTGCAGACCCTGTTCGTTGCCATCCTGTTCGGGATTGCCATGGCGATGGTCGGAGATTCGGCAGCACCGGTTCACCGGGCGCTGGATGCCCTGAGCCAGATCATGTTCAAACTGGTAGGGATCCTGATGAAGGCAGCGCCCGTCGGGGCCTTCGGCGCGTTTGCCTTTACGATCGGCGCCTATGGTCTGGGGGCCATCGCAAACCTCGCGGCCCTGATAGCGACCTTCTATCTGACATCCTTCATCTTCGTGATCGGGGTGCTGGGCGCAGTGTGCTGGGCCAGCGGCTTCTCGATCTTCAAGCTTATCTCCTACCTCAAGGAAGAGATGCTGCTCGTGCTCGGCACCTCTTCGTCGGAAGCGGCCCTGCCGAGCCTGATGGAGAAGCTCGAGCGTGCCGGGGCCAAGCGATCCGTCGTCGGCCTTGTTGTGCCGACCGGTTATTCGTTCAACCTGGACGGCACCAACATCTACATGACCATGGCGGCCCTGTTCATTGCCCAGGCGATGAACATCGAGCTCAGCCTTCAGGATCAGATCCTGCTGCTTCTGGTGGCCATGCTCAGCTCCAAGGGCGCCGCCGGGATCACGGGTGCGGGCTTCATCACCCTGGCCGCGACCCTCGCTGTTGTGCCGTCCGTGCCCATCGCCGGCATGGCCCTGATCCTGGGAATCGACCGCTTCATGAGCGAGTGCCGGGCCCTGACCAATTTCGTCGGTAACGCCGTAGCCACACTGGTGGTCGCCCGCTGGGAGGGAGAGCTGGATCGCGAGGCGTTGCACGCCGCGCTCGGCTCGGGCCCCGCAAAAATAGCCGCGCTGCCTGACCCCGCTGCGGGGCCGGGCGACCGGGACGTCATAACGGCCGACTGAAACGGCCGAACGCATCAGGGAGGAGACTACTATGAGGACCATCCACAAGAGCGCGCTGCTGGGCAGCGCTGCTGCGCTGACCCTGTTGACCTGTGCGTCCGGGGCCTTGGCCCAGACGGCGCCGTCCCCGAGGCCCGCTTCGGCTGAGCCCGAGACCGCCAGTGACCTCGGTGACGTCGTCGTTGTCGGCTCACAGATCCGGGGCGCGGCGGTAAACACGGCCCTGCCCGTGACCGTGCTCGACGAGGAGCAAATTCTTGCGACCGGCGCCGTCAATGGTGACGACCTGATGCGGTCGATCCCGCAGATGGGCGATGTCCTGTTCAGCGCCGCCAACAATCCCCAGACCTCGAACGCCGCGCGCGGTGACGTCAACTCGGTCAACCTGCGCTCACTTGGAGTCGGCAATACGCTGGTGCTGCTGAACGGTCGCCGGATCGTGCAGCACCCCACCAGCCAGGGCACGTCCGATACCGGCACGGTGCCGGTTCTGAGCTACAACTCCAACGCCATCCCGGTCTCGGGCCTGAGGCGGGTCGAGGTACTGATGGACGGCGCTGCGGCCATCTATGGTGCCGATGCTGTGGCCGGGGTGGTGAACACCGTGCTGCGCGAAAAATTCGATGGCCTGCGGATGACCAGCCAGTATGGCGGGGCCGAGGGGACCCATCTCCGCGAGCTGAACCTTGGCCTCTTTGCCGGCCGCAATTTTGACCGCGGCAACATCTCGGCCTTCATCGACTATACCGACCGGACCGCGCTGCGGTCCGAGGACCAGGACTTTACCTCCACCGACAACCTGACGCCCCTGTTCGCCAATGAGCCGGACTATGCGTCCAGCCTGACGCCGGACTTCCGCAACACCCGCGGGGCCTGGGCCAATCTGGCGGTGGTCAACGGTCCGGGCACGATCCGCCGCGGCACCACAGCCCTGACAACTGCCGCCGGCGCATTTTCGATTCGGCCGACGACACTGGCCGGCTGTCTGGTCCCGAACGGAGATGTCTGCCTTGGCTCTGGCGCGCTGACCTTCAACGGGACCCAGCGCGAACTGCGTTTCGACACGGCACCGGGCACCACGGTGCTGCCGGATACCCAGCGACTGAACATCTTCTTCGCCGGTCACTACGATCTGACCGACAACATCACGGCCTTCGGTGAGATCGGCTACTATACGGCCGATACCCACAGGGTGCAGCCGCCGGTCATTAATCTGAACACACTGGTGATCCCGGCGTCCAACTACTGGAACCCGTTCGGGCCGGTGACCTTTGCCAACGGTAGCCCCAATCCCAACCGTATCACGGGCCTGACCAACGTTCCGGTCACCGGCCTTCCCGTGCGCCTGAACCAGTACCGCTTTGTGGACGCCGGCTATCAGGGCGTCGACGTCAGCAACTACCAGTCCCGGCTGCTCGGCGGTCTGCGGGGGGAATGGAGCGGGTTCGACTGGGAATCTGCGCTTCTGTATTCGGAAGCCGAGGCGGTCGATGAGTCCGATGCGGTGAACACCACAGCGCTGCAAGCCTCTCTGGCCCTGTCGACCCCGGATGCCTACAATCCCTTCAACGGCGGATGCGTGGCCCAGACCAGCTACGGTGACTGCACGCCCAGCTCCCAGGTCGCGATCGACGCAATCACCTTTCGCCTGCGGCGTGAGTCCCGGACCACGCTGACCCAGTTCGATTTCAAGGTTTCGCGTCCGGATATGTTCAGCCTGCCGGCCGGTGACGTCGGGATCGCCTTCGGGGTCGAGGCGCGCCGCGAAACCCAGAGTGACGATCGCGACTCCAACCTCGATGGGACCAATCCCCACATCGACTCCGTGACCGGCGTTGTCTCTCTCAGCAATGTCATCGCGGTCAGCCAGAACCCCGACACGGAGGGAGACCGGACGGTCGCCTCGGCCTACGTCGAGTTCGCGGTTCCGCTGGTCTCGCCCGAAATGAACATCCCCCTGATCCGGGCCCTTGACCTCCAGATCGCTGGCCGGGCCGAGCACTATTCCGACTTCGGAAACGTGGCCAAGCCCAAGATCGCAGCGTCCTGGGACATTTTCGACGGCCTGCGCCTGCGGGGATCCTATTCCGAGGGCTTCCGGGCCCCGAACCTCGAACAGGTCAACACGGCCACCTACGGTCGCCTGACGACCAATCCGGACTATATCCGCTGCGAAGCGGATCTGAGGGCCGGGCGGATCGCGACATTCGGGGCCTGTTCCCGTTCGATCGGGGCGTCGCTGCTGGTGTCCGGTAACCCGGATCTTGAACCTGAAGAGAGCACCAACTCTTCCTATGGTGTCGTGTTCGAGCCCAAATTCCTGCCGGAAATGCTGGGCGACTTCACCCTGACCGTCGACCGCTGGCATATCCAGCAGGAGAAGATCGTCGGTCTGTTCGGTGGTCGTAACGCGGTCGTCCAGGACTATCTGGATCGCGTCCAGGGCCGGTCGAACCCGCTGGTCACCCGCGCAGCCGTCAATGCCGATGACCTTGCCCTGTTTGCCGGTACGGGAATAACGCCCGTCGGCGTCATCACTTCGATCAGCGACCGCTTCGTCAATCTGCTGCCCCAGGATGTGGAGGGCATGGATCTGGGCCTGATCTGGCGTCTGCGCGATACGCCGCTCGGCGACTTCCGCATGAACCTGAACGCTGCCAAGCTGATCGCCTTCGGGCGGGATCCTGGTCCTGCGGTGGACGCCCTCTATGCAGCGCGGGCCGCCGGGATCATCAATGCGGCGACCCCGCTGCCGGAAACCAGTGACCTCCTCGCCCAGAACGGCCGGCCGGAATGGCGGGTCTCGGGATCGCTGACCTGGTCACAGGGCCCCTGGCAGGTCGGTGCCTTCACCCAGTACATCAGCGCCGTGGATGACACGGACCTGCTGTCTGCGACCGGAACCCCCTGGGAGGTGGACAGCCAGATCACCGGGAACCTGTATTTCCAGTATGAGTGGGAAGACACCTACGACTGGGCGTCTGACACGACTATCCGTATCGGGGCCCGCAACATTACCGATGAGGCACCGCCCCTGTCTTCGACAGGCTATCTCGGGTCGCTCTACCGCCCCTATGGTCGCTACTGGTATGCGACCATGACCAAGACGTTCTGAGGCCGTGGCCGGCGCTGACGACAGTGTCAGCGCCGGCCGGGTCCCGCCGGAGGATCAGGGATGAGAATGCTGGCGGCCCTTGCGC
>Ga0209135_1000918_pt1 | contig 10577 bp, 7 predicted proteins | sample LauGreSBDMM110SD_4_FD_187570 | JGI IMG/M metagenome (GOLD analysis project Ga0209135, IMG submission 187570) | Freshwater lake microbial communities from Lake Michigan, USA - Su13.BD.MM110.SD (SPAdes) (version 3) | ecosystem: Environmental > Aquatic > Freshwater > Lake | place: Lake Michigan, USA... | reverse complement strand
ACTTCTTTCTTACTGTTACTAAGGTACTGCGTGCCCCCAACGGGATTCGAACCCGTGTTACCGCCGTGAAAGGGCGATGTCCTAGGCCCCTAGACGATGGGGACGTTCTAAGGCTTCGCAATCTTACCTGCGATTAGGCGTGCAACCAAACCCGATAATTAAGCGCAAAAAAGCCACTATCCGCCGGAAAACGGGTAGTGGCTCTTCTGTTGAAACTTTGTTAGCGATTAATTAAGTGTCCAGCGCACAGTGATTGTCACTGTCACATCCTGCTCTCCTAGATCAATCTGAACAGCAGAGTCTGCTTCTGCCTTTGCCATTGGGAAAGGTGATGAGTAGACAGGTGAAGATTGCTCCTCAAGAGATAAAACCTTTCCGATGGAGGCGCCAAGAAGCTTTGCATAAGAAGATGCTTTTGATTTCGCATTAGCAACAGCTGCGGCTCGTGCATCCTCAGTTGCAAGTGATGGGTTAAGAGTTACAGGAATGACTCCGCCTAACTGCACATTGTCACCACCTGCTGTTACAACAGCCTCAATAATTGAGCCAGCCTTAGAAGCTGTGCGAACTAGAACATCAAATGATTGTGATGCGCGGTAGCCGGTGATCTTTGTGCCAGTCTCCTGTGTCCAGTTGTATTCAGGATAGACAGAGATGTTTGCAGAGCGGATGTCTTTAGTTGCAATGCCTTTAGCTGTAAACGCTGCGCGTACAGCAGCAGCTGATTTGCTAGCAGATGAAAGTGCTGCAGCATTAGTTGATGCAAGTGCCGAGACTGTCGCATTAAAGCGAACAGCATCTGGGACAACAGAGACTGTACCAACACCGGTCACGGTGATGAATCGGTTATCTGTGGTGCCAGCACCATTGGCTGGGATTGCTAGGGCCACAACACCTGCAACGGCAGCTACAGTGAATATGGATGTGATTGTGCGAAGTTTTGTTAGTTTCATGCCTTAAGTATCTCTTATTTGATGTGCAGGACGTTAGTTATTGCTGGGAATAGTGCGAGAATTAACCACATGAGCCAGTCACAGTTTGTATCAAAGTGCACCACAGATGCACTGCAACTGGCTGCCACAACACTTCTTCACGGCAACCTTGTCGCCTTCCCAACAGAAACTGTTTATGGCCTTGGCGCAGATGCACTCAATAATCAAGCGGTGGCAAGGATTTATGAGACCAAAGGTCGTCCGTCAGATCACCCTTTAATTGTGCACCTGCATTCCATGCAGGTTATGGGCCAATGGGTTGGAGATGTTCCAGAATTCGCAATAGCACTAGCCCGAGATTATTGGCCAGGACCTATGACGCTTATCTTTAAGCGCTCAACACTTGCGCAAGATTTCATAACCGGCGGACAAAACACAGTTGGCATCCGAGTCCCTGACCACGTTGTTGCCCTGGCTCTCCTTGAAGCTTTTCACACCCTTGGTGGACGCGGCGTTGCAGCACCTAGTGCAAATAGATTTGGCCATGTATCACCAACAACAGCACAAGCTGTCAGTGAAGAATTATCGGAATACCTAATGCCAGAAGATCAAATTCTCGATGGTGGGCCCTGCACAGTAGGAGTTGAATCAACAATCATTGATTGCACGGGTCAAGCCCCACGCATTTTGCGTCCAGGTGGAATCACTATTGAAATGATTAAAGATTCAACAGGGTTAACGCCACTTCAAACTGATGATGTAAATAAAGTAGGAGAGATTCGTGTGAGCGGATCTCTAGAAAAGCACTATGCACCAGCAGCACAAGTAATACTTGATGCAAAACCAATTGCGGGACAGGGCTTTATTGCACTGGCAGATAGCAAAACTCCAGAAGGTGTTATTCGGTTAGCCGAACCAAAAAACACAGATGAGTTTGCAAGAGATCTTTATGCAGCACTGAGAAAGGCTGATGAGATGGGCCTTGCAGAGGTCGTTGTTGAGCAACCTCAAGGGGATGGGCTAGCGATTGCAATCCGTGATCGTCTAGAAAGAGCCTCAAAGGGGCGTTAATTACGCTGGTTTTTTCCGATACGATTGCCATGTGCGGGTAATCTCGTAGTGGGGCCTATAGCTCAGTCGGTAGAGCAACGGACTTTTAATCCGTGGGTCGACGGTTCGAGCCCGTCTGGGCCCACATCTTTATTACACCTTCTCTTGTTTTCTAAGACCTGAATAGAAGTCATGGAATAAGCGCATTTTGATGGTCATTTATGGTCATTTACTCCTGTAACCTTGACAGTTCACACACCCCTTCCCCACGCTCATGCCATTGATTTAAGCGTAACAACTTAGAGATATGTCCGTTTTGTCCGTTCTCCGCTACATATGACCGGTCAATTCGTAGAAGCAGATAGAAGGACGCTTCTACGGACGGGGACATATCCATGGCAACACAGAGCTCGGCTCCACTTGTGTGGACCGTCGGCGACCTGGGGGCTTTCTACACCCAGCACCGCACAGAGCTCCATGCCCACGCTACCCGTGTTTTGAAGGATCAGATCAAGGCTGAAGAGATTACCCAAGATGCACTTATCAAGTTCATGTTGGCTGCCCCTGAACTTGAATCAGAAGAGCATGCACTTTCTTATCTGCACCGCACGATTGAAAACCTGTGCATTGATCTATTCCGTCTAGAGGGCCGTCGCCCCAACCTTGTTGTTCTAGATGATGCCACCGCTGAAGTTGAAGCTGCGTGGCAAAGCAATGGTGATCACTCGGCTGCAATGTCTGCGGCCGAGGATGCAGCAATTATTCGACAGGCACTTGCCCTGCTTTCGCCAGCAGAGCGCGCAGCTCTTGTGATGTGGGAAATGGAGGGCCGCTCAACTGAAGAAATCGCGGCCGAACTTGGAATTAAAGAGTCTGCGGTTCGCCACACAGTTTCACGCGCTCGCGCATCACTACGTAAGGTTCTTTCTACTCTTGTTGTTAATGAAGAAACAGGTTTAACAGCTCTAGATGCTCTTTCAGGTACCTACAAGAAAGCTGCAGAGCTTGCACAAAAATCATCAAAGGCTGCACTGTCATTACTCCTAGTAATCACAGCATTTCTTGGATTCACATCTTTGACGGGGAACGAGGGGGTTCGGGTTCCAGTTGTCGCTGATTCATCAGCACCTTCCGGGACGTCCCCGTCACTTATTGCTAAACAAACACCAGCAGCAATTGCTGCAACAAAGGCAGCAACAGCCCAGGCTGCTGCAAAGAAAGCAGAGCAAGCAGCGATCAATATCAAAGCTGCAGCACTTTCATTCTTTGGCCTGGATAACCAAGGCGTGCCAACTGGTTTCTCAGTAACAGATGCAAACAATGTATTTGGTAAAGCACGAATTACCAAGGGTTACTCAACAGTTGCGGCAAATGGAATTGTTGTGGCAAACCAATTCATCACTGGATCTCTTGGTCCCAATGTATTGATTGATCAGATGATCACAGTAGATGGAACCGGAACCAACTACAGCGCAAACACCGTCAATGTTGGCTTTGCCGGTAACTGGAACTCAGTTGAAATCAATAACACTGAGTCATCTATAGAGCGCCTTGCAAACGGCCAATACCTAGTTACGGCAACTATCAACATCGGTTACCTAAACCCAACAACTTTCAGCATTGCTACAGGCAACCGTGGCTATGACCTTGGCGATGCGCCCAAGAGCATCACAACACGAATTTTATTGAACTCAGGCAAAACCCAAATCTTGGCGCAGGCGGCGCAGGTATTGGAGAAATAAAGAGAATTCCTTCGTTTCCACCGGAATGGGACGAAGGATTTGGTGAATCAGCACGTGCGATTCATCGAACCGAATCAGAGCGATCTGATTCAAGCCGGACTAGGGAAATTCTCTAGATCGACTATCGAAAGGAAACAAATGTCTACAAAGACAACTTTCAAGCGCATCGCGCTTGTTGCAGTTGCAGCAGTGGGATTTGGAACGCTATCAGTAGCTCCATCTTTCGCCGCAACAACAGCGATTGCAACATCAGTTCCAACAGTTGGAACAGCTTCTTCAACAGTACGTGTTGGAGACACAGCGACAACTACAGTTGGTTTCACAACTGCTGCGATTGCTGCAGCAGCTGACGACCAGACATACACAAACACAACTGTAACTCTTACAAAGCCATCAGCATCTACAGTTACTCTTGCAGATAATGATGGAGCGGGAGCTAACTCAAATGCAGCGTTCGCAACAACAGGCGGAACAACTAACCTAGTTGCAGCGGTTAACGCTACGACTGGCGCAGTGACAGGCGATGCTGCAACAGCAGATGTTGCAGCTGGTGTAGTAATTGCCGGAACAGTTTCAATCGTTCCAGATGCTCCAGGAACCTACACAGTTGTAGTTACTTCTGGTGCAACAACAACAGCGGTTTCAACAATCACTGTTCGTTCACTTTCATACACAACAGGTGATGCAACAGCAGCTACTCCATACAGCACTGGTACAGGTGTTGCAGGTGTTGCAAACACAGTTACTGTGACTGGATTCGCTTCACGTGCAACAGGTGTTCGCGCACTTGTTACAGTTACAGGCTCAACAATCTTGTCTGGTTCAAACACGCCAGTTATTTCTGCAGATAAGCTTTCAGCAACTATCACTGCTCAGAGCAGCAGTGCATTGGTTATTGCTACACCAGCTGCAGGAACAATTACTGTAAACCTATACAACGAGACAGGTAACGCAACTGGTCTCTTCTCAACTACAGCATCAAACACAGTGACAATCACTGTTAACGCTGCGGCTTTGAACGGTGTTTATGCATCAGCAAAGGCTTTCATCTCAGCAGGAGATGATACTGGCGCACTACCAACTGCCGATGATGCAACAGCAATTTCAGCATCAGCTACAGCTTCAACAACAGCAGAAGCAGCAACAATTGCTGTAAGCCAGTTTGACTCAGCAGCAGTAGCTCTACTAACTGCAGCTACAAAGGCAATCACAGTTGAAATCTCAGGCGCAGGAACACTTGGACTTGCAGCTAACACACCAGTAGGTTCATACCTAGCTGTTGCAGCTGCAGGTGGAGCTAACTCTGCCGCAGATGACTTCTTCGTATTCCCAGATGGCCGTTCAGGTGTTGGAACGATTACGATCTCTGTTAACGGAGTTCTAGTTGCTACAAAGACAATCACATTCTACGGTTCAGTTGCTTCATACACACTTACAGTTAAGAACAAGGCAATTTCAGTTGGATCATCAGCTGATACACAGGTTCTAACAGTTGCAGCGCTTGACTCAAAGGGCACCGCTGTTCCATCAGCAACAGTTAACGTGTCATCATCTTCAACAGCAACTGCAACAGTTGACTCAGCGACAGTAACAACTGGCGCTGACGGAACTGCAGCAGATATCGGCATCAACGGTATCAAGCTCGGAGATGCAGTTATCACAGTTGCAAACGCTACTTCATCAGCAACAGTTACAGCAACTGCAACAATCAGCGTAGTTACAGCTGGCATCGCATCAGTAGCACTTTCATTCGACAAGATTGAATATGCTCCTGGTGAAAAGGCAGTTGTAACAATCACAGCTAAGAACTCTGACGGAGTTCTTTCAGGCGACGAGACCTACTCAACATTGTTCGCAACGGGTGGAATCTCAGCTTCATCTAACCTCACAACAGACATGTCAGCAGTAAGCCAGACTCTTGTAAACGGTGTTAAGACATTCACTGTCTACATGCCACTTTCATCTGGTCCTGTGACAATCTCAGCAACACTTGGTGCTTCAGTAGCAACAGCTATTCAGGCAACAGTTGTTACAACTTCAACGACAGTCCTATCAGACGGTGTTGCAGAAGCAGCAGCAGATGCAGCAGCAGAAGCAACTGATGCAGCAAATGCAGCAACTGATGCAGCAAATGCAGCAGCAGAAGCAGCAGATGCAGCAACAGCTGCAGCACAAGATGCTGCAGATGCAGTAGCAGCTCTATCAGTACAGGTTGCAGAGATGGTGGATGCGCTAAAGAAGCAGATCACAGCTCTAACAAACCTAGTAATCAAGATCCAAAAGAAGGTAAAGGCTTAATTAGCCCTCGCTTCTAACAGTGGTTCCCCCGGTCCGTAAAAGGACCGGGGGAATTCCCTGTAAGTGGTTACCTAATTAAGAAAAAATATGGAAATTCAAATTTCAGAGAAGTTCTCTCAGATTGAAGTTATCAATCATCACAGCGATACAGTAACGATTCAATGCGCGCTGTGGCCAAGCTGGAATGAATTGTTTGAAGCAGCTAAAGACAAGTTGACTTTTGCTCAATTGAAACAGTTAGAAGATTTGTTTAGAACTGAAGGTCAGTCAAGGCAGTTTGAGATCGAGGATCAAGTTTTAAAGATTCGTTTACAAGAATCTGTTTCTATTTAGCAATCGCTCCAAGGACTTTTAGTAAAAGTTCAGGTGAGATTTGTAGCGCCGTACACAAAGGTCCGATGCAATCAATAGAAGGACGTCGCTCGTGTCTAAAGTAGCGAGATAGCGTTCCCTTATCTATTCCAGTTTTGTCTGACAGGTTCTGCAAAGTTTCAATACTCAAATAGGAAAGACGATTTTGAAGCCACTCGGCAGATTCAGAGGGTGAGTAGAAAACTACTTCGGTCTTAGACACCCTCATAGTCTACGCGCAATTTTCCCAATCGATGTCGTTGCTATTACGCAACAATTGGTATAAAGTGATTATTGCCTAAGGAGTTTTCACATCAGTTGTGATCATCATCGAAGCTCTCTTAGAAACCAAGCGCATTTCGGCTGAAAGTGCGCCAAAGAATTCAAAAACTTAATGTTGGAGTTAGCTCTAGTTCAAAACCCAGTTGACCTGAAGGGGGACGCTGGGTTTTGACTTGCTAAGCCTAGAAACCAGCTGCCTTGCTCAACAGAATACCAACATCATCAATTTCATTATCTAGAACTTGTGTATAAATGCCCATCGTTACTCTGGGGTCGGAATGTCCCAGCAAGCGCTGCGCTGTTGTCACGTGTACACCCTCCTGCTTGAGCAGATAAGCGTATGTATGTCGCAGCGAGTGAATGTCTACACCATAGGGTTTTAGGACCTTACGCAGGGTCTTGGGGCTCTTAGGGAAGGCAATAAAGGGACTAACAAGTGGCACTGATCTAATTCCCGCCTTGCTCTTTGTCTCACCATGAACAGATTTATTAATCCACACCCGATTGTCACGGATGTCATCAACGGTAAGTGCAACAGCTTCAGACCAGCGCAGACCATGCAGAGCTAAGAAACGAATCTGTGGTGTGTAGCCACCAAAGGAACCTGTTGATACCTCTTCCCAGGTTAAGAACTCTCGCGGCTTAACCATAATCTTGGGTCCAGAGACGCCGTGAGCAGGTGATAACTCAATTATCTGTTGTGCCAAAGCCTCGCGGAACACTGTTTTTATGACAGCCAGTGACATCGCTGAGGTTTGTGGTGGCAATCCATAGATTGCCTTTTGTATGTCTAATCTCTTGATCGCGCAAATATCTCTATGTGCCAAAGAAGGAAAGATGTGCAAGCGAAGCATTGAAAGATAGGTTGCATGCGTCTTGGGACGTATTGGTAAGTTACCAATAGTCTGCATTGCAAATTTTTCAAAGATCACTATTGCTCCTCTCTGGTTTCTACGATCGAAATCAAAAGGAGTTAGCTCTGAGTTAATAATGAAGCACCCTCCCCAATACGTTTTGAACTGTTCATTGAACAACCGACAAACAATTTGTTTGTATAGTCATAAAGTTATGACTGGTCATTTACTACCCTTTAAAAACCAACTACCTCAATTAAGAAATAACTGGTTCTTAAAACTTATGTGTACCGGAGTTCGATTCAATTAAGAACCGAACTCCGGCATTACATATAGATCAGTGAAGCTTTGGGCTTACGCCTTTACCTTCTTCTGGATCTTGATTACTAGGTTAGTTAGAGCTGTGATCTGCTTCTTTAGAGCATTCACCATCTCTGATACCTGAGTAGATAGAGCAGCTACTGCATCTGCAGCATCTTGTGCTGCAGCTGTTGCTGCATCTGCTGCTTCTGCTGCAGCGTTAGCTGCATCAGTTGCTGCATTTGCTGCATCAGTTGCTTCTGCTGCTGCATCTGCTGCTGCTGTTGCTGCATCAAGTGATGCAGTGCTACCTGCAACAGTTACTGATACAGACTGAACACCAACTGGTGCAAGGCTTGCGCCAACACCTGTTGCTGTTACAACTGTTGCTCCAACATAACCTGATGCAGAAGTTGTCTGACCATAGTTAAGTGTTGTTGCTGCAACAGTAACTGTTGCTTCTCCGCCAGTGACGATGAAGTCAACTGTACCTGAAGCATTTGTCTCACCAGTTGTTGAACTTGCAGCGTTTCCACCGAAGTATCCAGCGCCAGCTGTGCGTGTAGCTGTGATGCTTACACCCTTAACAGCGTTGCCGTAACGGTCAACAACCTTAGCTGTGATTACACCAGCTGCATTTGCTGTAGCTGATACAACACGTGCATCAGTTGCTGCGTTAATGAAGTTGATCTTTCCAGCAGTTGCTGAAGTAACTGTTCCAGCAGTTGCTGTTACAGATACTGTGCCATTTGCCCATGCGTAAACATAGGTAATTGCCTGACCATTTGAGTCAGTCATTGATGTTGCCCAGTTGTAACCAGTTGTTGCATCAACAAGAATTGCTGATGTTCCAGTTAGACCTGAGATTGCCCATGTAACTGGGATACCTGCAGGAAGTGTTGCACCGTTTACATCCTTAACAGTTGCAGTCATCTTTACAGTTGCTCCTGAAGCGCCAGCTACTGCTGTGCTAATTGAGGAGTATGTAATTGCTGGTGCAACATCTGCTGATGCTCCACCTGTGATTGCGATTGTTGATGCTGCGTTATAAGCAGCGTAGTTGATTGTGACAGTTGTTGTCAGTGAATTTGATGTAAACACCAATGAATCAGAGTTCAACAATGTGCTCACTGAAGTATCAGCCACTGTGAATGAAACAGCACCTGTTGCATCTGACACTAGTGCCGTTGCTGTAGCTGTTGCATTTCGACCAGTTACTGCAGCAGTTACTGCCGCACCTGTTACTACGTTACCGAACTGATCATAGATATATGCTGTGAACTTGTTTGTTGACGCAATTGCAGCACGAAGGCTGTAGTTACCAGCAAGAGTTGAAGGGTCTGATCCTAGTGAGTCAACAACTGATGACGTAGCATTAATTGTCAATGTCGCGTTCGTGTCCTTATCAATCAGAAGTGTTGCCACTGTTGCACCTGATGCAAGTCCAGCTGTTGTAGCTGGAATCGCAACTGATAGTGAAACAGATGAAGTTGAAACAGATCCTGTTGTTAGAGTTGTAGCGTTTACGTTGTACTTCGCGCCAGCTACACCAGTCAAAAGACCAAGTGAGTCAGTTAGAAGTCCATTGTATAGCTTGTAATCGTTGACTCCTGATACAACCTTAGCTGAAACAGTAGTTGCAACTCCAAGCTTGACGTTCCAAGTCTTTGTTGAATCACCGTTAGCAATTGTTGCTCCGTTGCCATCTACACCCAAGTAACCATTTGCATTTGTAAATGCGGTTGTTGAGTCAGCAATTAATGTGTAACCCAATGTTCCTGAAGTTGCAGTAGTTGTAATTGAAAATGAACCTGATGCACCGTTCGCTGTTCCACCGCTTACTATCGCTGAAACACTAAATGTTCCACCAGTAGTAGTTGTGTCACCAGCGTTGATCCAAGCATCACCATTACTGTTGAAGTTAGCCTTGGTTAGTGTCAGAGCTGAAACACCTGATGCAACATCTGTCCAAGTATTAACATCCTTAGCAAATGCTGTATGTGCAAGGAAGTCAGTAGTTGATGCAGCTGATGTTAGAACTAGAGACTCATTCAAAGCTAGCGTAAATGGAGTTGTTCCGTTCTTTAGGGATACCTTTACAAGCTGACCCCAACCGCCGTCAGCAGACTGAGCAGCTGTTGTGTTTGAGCCATACTTTGTGAAAGTAATTGATGGTAGAGCGTCTGCTGCAATTACTACAGTCTTTGTAGCTGAAGCTTCACCTACAGAAACTAAGCCATTAAGATCAGCATCGTGCCAAACGGTGATTGTGTATGTACCAGCAGTTGCTGGGTTGAAGTACACAATTGAACCCTTTGTAGATGTTGTAGATGTAATTGAAGCTAATGCAGTAGTTGTGAGCGTTCCTGCATCGCCCTGAACATTCTGCCCTGTTGAAGCTGTGCCTGAAACCTTAGCTGTAACAACAGAAACTGCTGTTCCAGCTGGGTTTGTAACTGCGTAATTTAGGGTTGCTTTTGCAGTGTTTGTATCTGCTGAAGCACCAGCATGACCAGCGTTACGCTTGATGAAGTAATGTGGAGCGAATCCCACCATCTGAGCCACGCGGCCAGATACTTCGTCAATCGTTGCGCCTACTGAAGGTACTAGTAGACCAACAAGATCGCCAGCAGAGGACACTGTAGTAACTGAAGAGATACCTAGCTCAGGTAGGGCAGCGGCTGCTGTACCTACTGTGATTGTTAGGTCTTGGAAAGTTTCACCGACAGTGTAAATTCCATCGCCAGTTGAAGCTGCACCAGTTACAT
>Ga0209135_1000917_pt1 | contig 10584 bp, 8 predicted proteins | sample LauGreSBDMM110SD_4_FD_187570 | JGI IMG/M metagenome (GOLD analysis project Ga0209135, IMG submission 187570) | Freshwater lake microbial communities from Lake Michigan, USA - Su13.BD.MM110.SD (SPAdes) (version 3) | ecosystem: Environmental > Aquatic > Freshwater > Lake | place: Lake Michigan, USA... | reverse complement strand
AACCCCCTCCCGCCCTTCGGGGAATTCTAATTTCTTACCGTTTTTCATCATAAGATTTTTTTATGAAAAACTGTTATAATTTTCCTGGGTTCCCGGCGGATAATGCTGCGGTTTGTCCCATTTTACACCTTTGGACATTTAAATCGCCGGATTTCCGGCAATTTATCAGTCACAAAGGCAACGTTACCTAGGACATTTTCAATGTCCGAAGGTGTAAATGTTCATCGGTGTAAATTTCCTGGGTTCCCGGTGGATAATGCTGGATTCAAAACAATGTTTATGTATTTAATGTATTTTTCTCTTTTTGCTTCGCTTGAAAAAAAATTGAATGCAAGAAAAGAGGAGGGGTTCGGGCGTAAGCTTGCTGAATACCTAAGGTTCCCTGATAATGGCAAGCGTGTTGCGTATTGTTTTGCCCAAAGATGTCGTGGATATCATCAAACTCTATACCGGCGAGGGTCAATGGCGAAATGGAAAATATATTCACATCCACCGTATTCCCACGTCTGATCCAAGATACTCTGTGTTGTCTCAGCGACCGGTTATCAAACAAGTCTATAACGATCATTCTCAAAACCAATATCGCGGGTGTGTTTGGTTCAAATTACCCACTGGAAAATTCATGGTCATCGGAGTGCGCGAGGGTTACGAATGGTTCGGTAACTTTGAAAAAGTAGAAGGTCATTTCTGGGAACTAAATTATAACCAAGAAAAAACACTTTTACTTATTCGTTAATAAAACACTAATCTACTAATTAACTTTGCTGCATATTTAGCCCCGCGGTCTCTACTAGCGCCTGGTTCGCCAGCGTCGTATCGATCATTTGCACGATTTTTTCACGCAACTTGGTCTTATTCCGATAGTTATCCAAGGCGATCTTCTGATACACATACAACTTATAGAAGCACGTGCTACTCTCGAAACAATCGAATCCGCTAGTTCCGTCGTTTCTCAGGAACTGGACCGTGGCTTTCTTATTATCAAAGCTCTGGATTGACGACGTCCCATACCAGAACTTCAGGAACGCCTTGAGTTTCTCGACGTCGGTCGTATTCAAATGATCCAAGACTTCAACCAAGGTCTCTGTGAACGCCTGTGTAGCGTCGTTCATTTTTGAACTATCCTCATCCGAATAGAAGATCTCTAGGTTCTCCTTCAAGGAGAAGGGATTCGCCTTTTGGATATTATACGAGACGGTGCCGCACAAATACGCATGGAAGCTCTGAAGCTGGAGGGAGTGAGTGAGTCGATCGTGCATTTTCATACGAACCCGGAATCCTTTGATCAACGCTCGGACGGGACCCGAAACGTACTTCTCTACAATACAGTTCATTGCATACTGTCGGGGATCCAAAGTAGAATCTTCGCCTTGGAGATCCATGAATTGTTCGTATTCATGTGCGGGCATATCCAAAATCTTGGTCATGTAATCCAGACAATCAATGCTAAAGGGTCTTAGGCTTTTGAGTAAATCCCGTGGCTTTACACCTTCGCTACCATTTAGCATGAGGTAGACCAAGATCGGATGTAGGTTCAGTCCGGGGGAGATATTCTCGCAAAACACCGATCTCGCGAGCATCGCTCCTATAATAAACCATTCGTCCTTGCGAAGCGTCTTACCGCGCTTTGGAACCAAATATCCATCCGTGTCTTCGAATTTATCGCGAATCTGTTGCGCGAATGTAGTATACAAGTCACGTGTAAGTCCGCCCTCATCTACGCCCATCTCTTCACCATTCTCATCCTCATAGACTACGTAGACGCGATGACGGTCCAACAAGATCTCGACCAAATTGTCGGAGCCGCCATTGAGTAGAACCATGGATTCCAAGACATTCGCGGGGAAAACGCAGAGCTCCCATTGGTCATCGGGTCTGTCGTTGCGAATCGATTTTTGGTATTTCAACGAAATAAGCTCCACGAGATTTTCCATCTTTCCGACGATCTTCTGTCGGATGTCCGCTGGAAACCTTTCCAAATAGTGGATTTGATCGAAACCGATGTGGACGCTATCTTGGACATCGATCAGGAAATTCACGAAATAATAGGTCCGTGTTTGAATGGCGCACTTGAACGCCAGGGTGAAAAGTTCGACAGGCTTATACTGAAACAACGACTGAAGGTCCGTCTTATCGAAAATGGTCGCGCGATCTGTCCTATGAAGTTCCAATACGAAATGGTAGAGCGCGTCCCAGTGGAGCTCGATGACGTTGGGGAATTTGATCCATGCTTTGAGCAAAATATACGCATTTAGGCGCATGATTTGGGCGATGTCTTCTGTTTGGTGGATTGCGTCTAAGATATTCGACATAGTCTTTATTGAAATATATGGGTACGCTTCATTCTCAACGATCTTGACCACGTCGCACCGTGGCATCTCATGTAGGTGGTTCTGGATAACGTGTTGCAAGATCTCAACCGAGTCAATGATTTGGGTGATCGGCATGATTTTGGTTATCGCGTGGTAACCGAAGTTACTCATGAATCGGATCATATTGTCAGGGTTCTTGTATTGGCATAGTCCGCAGTTCTGCTTACACTTGGTAATGACAAAATGTAACAGGTCGGGTGAGAACCCGTTGGCGATGGGGATTTGCAGACACATACACTTGGAATAGGATTTTAGGAGCTCCTTGCACTCCTGCGCCTTCTTGGGCACGTCCTTTTTATTATACAGGCGGACATTACTGCAGATGGTCTTGAACTTATCCAGGGGTCCAGATATATGGTGGTGACGATGAAACATGGTGCATTCGGTGTGGTTGATTTGGAATAAAAAATTGCAAAATAAGTGTTTCAATTTTTGCAGGGAACCTCTTTTTTACTTTTATTTTCAAATTCCATAATATTAGCTCGAAAACAACCGCGACATGACATCAGCTTCTGGGTTTACCGTAGGTGCTTGGAATAACTGTGTGAGCATCGCATCGTCACGGAATCGGATGGTATATTCCTGTTGCATCTGGTTTCTCCCGATGCGTCCCATTGCCTGGATGGTCTTCTGTTGTGTCATATTATTCAGGTCCTTTCCGATGAACCCGTGGCAAAACTGATAATTCGTTCCATAAATATAATCCGAGGACGCCAGAATCAAGAAGAGCCGTTGTTGATATGCCAGGCGTTTCATGATTTCCATATATGCCAAATGCCCCGTCGACGTCTCTTTTCCTTCTGTATCAGAACCCTCGTTCATGATCGACGCATCCTTGGTGAAAACTCCGATTCCTAGCAACAAAAGCAACTTCATTTGATCCGAAACATCCAAACCCATGATATCTTTGACCGACTCTTCGTCGACTGCGGGAATAAACGCATTTTTTACGGTGTTATCGGAAGGAACCCAAACCCGTTGATGTTGAGTCGTATTCGGAATATAAACTGGCTCCATTGCCACCGATTTGACTTGACCACGGACCACCTCGATTTGCTCCATGATACGCTTGACCTCCGGCGGGAGTTGATCACGCTCAATCTTCTTCTCTTTATCTAGCTCACCCGATGCTTTATCTTCCAAGGTCTTGGTCAAAACATCGATTTTTTGTTGGAGCGCGCTATTTTGCGCGATCTTTTCCGAAATACCTTGGAAAATCCTAGCCGGAATATTCGTCTGTTGAATATAAAACTTACCTACTTTCGCGACATCCTCCGCCAGGAATATTGTGGGACCGTCTGTTAGAGTATGTGCGTCTTCGGTTGTTAACAAAATGCCATTTGATGCACTCTGAGCCGTCTGCTGCGCTGAAGCTGGCGCCGGCGAAGTCGGTGCATATGCCACGGATTGCTGTCTTGATAAAGGTTGTGAACTCGACGATTGTTCCATCAAAGACTGGGTTCTTGCCAAAGGCTGCATGCTTGCAAAAGGTTGCGCACATACCATGGATGCATTTTTGCTCAAATCCACGCTCTTCGTCTTGGTTATACCGGTTTTCGCAAACTTGGGCTTTTGTTTTTTCGCCAGGTCCTCGTACAAACTTGTCCAATTACTTGATCCGATATTTCGCAAAACCTTCAAATAATAGAGTTTCAGAGAGTTCATCGTGATCTCAGAAATCGATTTATTGAAGTAATTCTCCGATTTATATTGCTCCGGAATAAGCGGTTGCGCTTTCTCGACCAGCTGCACAATTTCCTGGAGATCAAAGTATCTCAACAGGGTCTTATTGTTTTCGCAGTGTTCGACGCACGTCTGGAGCTCCGTATAATCCTTGAAAAGGAGGTGTGGCAATACCGAATGCCCGGTTTTGTTGAGGACCGCGATCGATTTCCGGCAATCGTAGCTCTCGATCGAATGAATCTGCGCGCCATCGAATCGTTGGCGGAAATCGGTAATGGTGTCTAAGATTTCCCGTTCCTTAGGAAGAGTAGCACACGAAAGCACCATCTTGGAAATCCGATTCTCCGTCCAATTCCGGTGAATAATTGGATGAAGATCGTGCTCCGCGTAATCCATACTGATTGTGGGCTCATCCCAATACGTAATCAAATCCGCGTCTTTAGGCAACGGTGTGCCCATCTCGTCTTCTAGCAGGGGACTAAACGCCAACATATAATGCATCGCTGTCAAATAAGACTGGACGTCGCAAATCATGATCTGAACCTTATCGCCCACGGAGTTATCGACTTTGTATATTCCTCCCGTCTTACGATGTTTCGAGTAGACCGACGCCGCGAAATAATGTAGGCGAATATCCGACGCGGTATCGCAACCAAACGCGAAAGCCACGCGTTTACCTACCGAAATCGCCGATTTCGCGAGGGCGAGACCAACGTGTCTTGCGGCGCACACGAAAATCACGCGATGCTTTTCCGCGAGACCCAGGGGCGAAAGCGTCTTTCCCGTGCCCGTGGGGGCAATATATAATACCAGTTTCGGATCCAAGGGCGCTTGGCGGAAGATCGAGAATAGCTGTTTTTGGTGATCAAACAGGGTCTTATCCTCGTATTTCAGAAGATACCGGTTTTTCTCGATGAATTCGTAGGCGGATCTCAGTACGTCGCGCATTTCGATGGTCTTTACGGTCTTGGAAATCACTCGGTCAGCGAACTCCATGACGTGCTTGTTGACAAGGGGGATCGTGGATTTCTTGATTTGGATCAAGGTATACAAATAAAACGCGGGTTTCGATCCCTTCAGGATCTCTTTAGAGAACTCTAGGACCAAGAATTCGTAAATATGCGCGCGGTCTTGATCAACCTTGGCGTCCATGCTCTGAATCCGGATCAGGTCACGCGTTTTGAGCGGTGGGTCTTTTTTTTCTTTTTTTTGTTTTTTGTTTTTTGATGGGTTCGCTGTGTCATCCGAATCCGAATCGTTTGACATGTACTTGGCGACGAGGGTGTCGACATCCTTCTCGAAATACTGCTTGTAGAGCTGTTTATCGATCTCCGGACTATACTCCATCTTCATATGCGAAAGTAGAGATACATTATCATTACGTCTTAGGTTGACGTCATGATATCCATCGATGATGAGTTGGAGAATCGACTTTTCCTGGTCCGAGACGGGGATCTCGATATTCATCCATTCGGATTTGGTGAGTTTGGTTTGCTTTAGATCCATGATTCGAAAAACGTTGGTTTCTAGTAAGATTTATTAACTATTGTTTATGTCTATTTTGAATTCAATTTTCTTCAGGGAACCTTTTGCTTCGCTAAGGTTCCCCGAACCCCTCCCTTTTATTATTCTGTTGTATTTATTCTGTTGTCCTTCTATAAAAGGTTCGGGGAACCGTAGGTTCCCTGACCAGATGTCGCGATCTCGCGATTTAATTGCGCGGTTTCTTGGATCTTACGTAAAACATGTTCCTCGCCTTCATCGCTCGTTACCTCGGACATCATTTTGATACGTTCTTCGTATTCCGGGGTGCCGTTTTTCTGATAATTCGGGTTGGAATCCAAGATTTCGATTGCCCGTTGTAAACACTTATGTTGGGTATTACATAATAGTCGGCGAAGCTTTTCCTGTGCTTGTTCTTTATTCCAACCTTCGGAGTCTTTGATATAGGTAGTATGGCGCTTTAAATCCGTGCAATGAATCGGGCGTTCGGTAACGCCGAGTTGTCCAAGGGCGCTCGTGATGATCTTGGTCATTCCCGCCTTATTTCCATGGCGCGTCAAATACATGACATCGTCGCGGGTGGTTTCAATCGAATCAATAAAGGATTCTATTGTAACCGCGTTTTTACAATATTCGTTCAGGAACATATTGACGTTGAAGGTATTGTTGTTGTAGCTATTGGCGGTGGTAATGGAGCTACCCGCTTTGCCAGAGAGCTCGATCAATCTGGATTGCTGCTCCAACATCTGTTTTTGGAGATCTGTGTTGGCATGTTGCGCTACTGCGAGCTCTTTCAGAATTTCGATAATCAATTCTTCCTTAGAAACTATATCATTTTCTTGATTTTTATGATATTTCCGTTTATGACACCATAATCCCTTTCTATCTGCGTAGAATTTATTGCATTTTTCGCATTTATGGTCTGGTGTTTTTTCCGTGGCAGGGTCGGTGGCATTAAGATGCTTCTTTGTTAATAAATGTCGATTATATTCGGCAGCTTTGTTACTATGAAACGAGCAGATCTCGCAATTATATTTTTTTACGGGAAAATTGGTGAGATCCATGTGGTATAAATATACCACAGAAAAAACACCCTAAATCGGAACGAGGGTGCGAAATCGGTGGCATAATGTGGCATAAACACTAGTTACGCTAACAAACCGTCGGGTATAGTATATAAAATAATAGCATATATGCTGCGAATTATTAGTGGTGTTTTTGGTGCGAAATCGGTGGCATAAATAAACCACAGGTTTCGCACCCCCGGTTTCGGGTCTGAAAACTCATCGTAACAACTTTTGAATGATTATTTTGGTGGTCTTAGCGTAACTTACCAACAACTTGGAAATCCGGTTTTTCCGAACTTTTAACCCTAGGTTTTCGAAAACGGACATAGTCGGGTATGTCCAATTTTTTTTCCCGTGGGTCTTTTTTTCGGCAATAATCGTATTTCCATGAATATACCTATTATATTTTTATTAAAAATCGACGTTTCTAACCATATTATATTTAATCACTCGGACGGAAATCGGAACTTATTTCTGAATTGATTTTGAGTTTCGATTTCCTTCCGCGTCTATTAAACGGCGCGGAATAGCGTCGCCGCTGCTATTTTCAATATTTTTTTATAATCATCAAAATAATGTTACCATGTATGATATGGTATTTTACCTGGCGTAAACTGCGCGAAAAGCGTGGCATAAGTGTGGCATTGGGGCGACCACGCCTTTTCGCGCACTTCTAAAAAATACTTTGGTTAGAAATCTGTCGCTCGGTGCGCACAAATTACCCAAATATTCTATCTCCCCAATACAGCTTATATGTTCACAAATTGGTTTGAAACGAAATCCACAAAAATCGGATTCGAAGACGTCCACCATGCGATAAAAAACCCCGAATCCCATATCCTTATTAATACGTTATCGGTCGCGGACCAAGATTGTTTAATCAAATCGACATTACCGAGCGATCAAGAAGAGCGCGTGATCAACGAATTGCTGGCGGGATATCAATATACGACCAAGATTTTAATAATATACGGTCGGAATTCTTCCGATCCTGGCGTCGAGAAAAAACAACGGCAGTTAACCGCGCTCGGGTTTAGCCAAGTTTACGTGTATTCGGGGGGATTATTCGAATGGGTTTTGTTACAGGATATTTATGGACATGACGAGTTCCCTACTACACGGAAAGTCTTGGATATTTTGCGATTTAAACCCAGTGGTGTATTGGCGAAACCCAGAATCGGGTGGTAATAATCTTGGACCAAATGATTTTATTTACTAATTATAGATGGATTCGGTGGATAAATGTAGCGATCTCCTTGACCAAATGATGAGATGTATGTATCCGAAAAAGAAGAAACCTTTGATGTTGAGATCCGGGATTATACGGAATCCGGACTTTAGTATCAATTGCTTGCCTGTGATACGCGAATTCATTAAATGTGACTCAGGGAATATACGGTCATCATAAATATCTCCGCGTATAATATAGAATGGGAAAAGAGTGGTCAAAAGCAGTAGGGATAATTTTCAAACAAAAGTATTCCAAGGGTCGCGGTAAATTAAGCGATGCTATGAAGGATCCTGCGACGAGGGCTTTGCATGCGCAATTAAAGGGTGGTAAAACCAAGAAGAAGCGAGGTGGTAACGAACCAAAGCACGGTGTAAGTGTTAATGACGGCGACAATGGTGAAGACCCAGAAGAGACTACACCAGACCCAGAAGAGACTACACCAGACCCAGAAGAGACTACACCAGACCCAGAAGAGACTACACCAGAGGCAGCTGAAAAGGGAGAGGCAGCTGAAAAGGGAGAGGCAGCTGAAAAGGGAGAGGCAGCTGAGAATACACCAGCGGCAGTTGAGACTACACCAGAGGAAGCTGAGTTAAAGGGCGGAAACAAAAAACTTACACTCGCGAGTTTGGACGCTAGACTAAGAGCACTGGAATCAAAGAAATACGGTGGGTTTCCCGCGTCCAAGCGCAATAAATCCAAGACCAATACTAAATCGGGAAAGAAAACCGGTGGATCCAGAAAAAGACGCGCAACAAAACGTCGATAAACAATCCAGGTAAAAATTGATTCGTATAAATACATTTTTTAGAAATGTATCTATAACCTAAAACCATGAGTTCTTTGTTCGCACGTCTTTCCGAAACCTCGTTTGCGTCGGTTTACCATAAATTTTGCTTGGATTCTAGCAAAAACCCCGCTAATAAACTAAAAATCGTTTCTTTAGAAGGAAATATCGGCGCCGGGAAAACGACGCTTTTGGAACAACTTAAACACAAGTGTGCATCGAACCCGAAATGGATATTTCTGAGAGAACCCGTCGATCTCTGGGAACAAATCAAGGACGTAAACGGTGATACGATGCTTTCCAAGTTCTACGCGGATCCGAAGAAATACGCGTTCGGATTCCAGATCATGGCATACGCCACGCGCCTGCATTTGATCCGTAAATTGATTCAAGAAAACCCCGAGTGCGAGCTAGTGATTTGCGAACGATCGCTCGATGCCGATAAGCATATTTTCGCAAAGATGTTACACGACGACGGCTTGATAGAGGATGTGATGTATCAGATTTATGAACGATTCTTTGGCGAATACGAAGAGTCGTTTAAATTGGACGCGGTGGTTTATGTGGATTCCGACGCCGAAGTCTGTTATAATAGGATCGGCGTTAGGGCGCGCGAGGGGGAGACGTGCGACGGGAAGGCGACGATTGCACTGGATTATTTGAAAAAGTGCCGAGAATATCATCAACGGTGGTTAGTCGATAATCCGGGGCTGCCGGTCTTGAGACTCAATACAAACGAGGATGCGACATTCGACCCTGTGGATCTCGAGGACGCGGGTCGGAAATGGCTGGACCAAATTATGGGGTTTTTGGGAGATATTGTTGAGAATTCGGGCGAAAAACAAGTGTTGACGATTTAATGATAGAGCTGACGGCGGGTATGTCTACGATTATTTTTTTTGCGATTCATACGAGATTTTCGGCGAGTTCCGCCTCTTTTACTTAAACTAACACTTCGAAGCACTGCGTCTTTACCTCTAAGCCTCATCCCTTCAAAACGTTTTTTTGCATTAGTTTCAGCAGATGTCCTCGCTGTGTCAGCATTATCCTTTGCAATTTTAGCAGCATCCTTTGCAGTTTTAGCAACCTCATATGCAGCGTCAGCAGTTTTCTTTGCAGCTTCGGCATCATTCACTGCAGTGGCGGCATCCGCCGTATGCACATCGACCACCGTCACTGCAGCGTCGGCATTCTCCTTTTTAGTTTGAGCTTCACTGGATTGAGTGGTATTAGCAGTGGCATCAACAACGGCAGTAGCAGCAGTAACTGCGCTATTAGCAGCATCAAGTGCTGATATGGCGATTGTTTGATAGGATTTCGCTGCAGAAACCCAAAGTTTAGTTTTGTTAACACATTCAAGGCAATCACTTTCGATTTTTTTGGCATTCTCTAGAATGATCCTTGTCTTTTGTCCTTCAATTCTAGCATTTTTAACAGTCTCGTCGGTAGCCACTTTAACGTCAGAAGCCGCCTCAGCAAGCGGTTTGACTTCTTCATCATTTTTGGCGACTTCAACAGTAACAGCTTCGGCAGCTTTTCTGGCGTCTTTAACTTTTTGGGCAGCGGTTTCAACAGCTGCCATTGTTTTTGCGCTAGATTCGGCTGCATCATTAGCTTTACCAATAGCCTGTCTGATGATTTCTTTCTTTTCGGAATCTTCTTGAGCAACCTTTGCCTTTTCGACAGCTTCTTTAGCAGCAGCTTCATCAACCTTTGCCTTTTCGGAAGCTTCTTTAGCAGCAGCTTCATCAACCTTTGCCTTTTCGGAAGCATCAACCTGTTCCTTTTCGGCAGCTTGTTGAGCAGCTTGTTGAGCAGCAGTTTCAGCAGCCTTTTCGGCTGCGGCAGCATCAACCTGTTCCTTTTCGGCAGCTTGTTGAGCAGCAGCTTCATCAGCATCTCGTTTTTTATCCTCTCCCACAGCCCCAGCCCCTGCCCCAG
>Ga0209135_1000911_pt1 | contig 10635 bp, 8 predicted proteins | sample LauGreSBDMM110SD_4_FD_187570 | JGI IMG/M metagenome (GOLD analysis project Ga0209135, IMG submission 187570) | Freshwater lake microbial communities from Lake Michigan, USA - Su13.BD.MM110.SD (SPAdes) (version 3) | ecosystem: Environmental > Aquatic > Freshwater > Lake | place: Lake Michigan, USA... | reverse complement strand
CATTATTGGTGATGGGCGCGACGCCTACTGTCGTATCCTGAAGCAGAACGATACGACATATCAGCCGATGTGTCTCCGTTCGCAGGATACCAGATTCAGTGAAAAGGATGAAATGGACTCGAACCCACCCGAATCGATCGTTACTCTCATGGAGTTCTTTGGCGGGTGTGAAGTGTGGATGCGGTTTTATGACGATATGCTCGACTATACTGGGAAAACAATAATCCAGTACGCCGGAGGCATGAAAATAGATCAGCGACCCAATCCTTCCGTGACACAGGCGCTGTATTTCAATGGGCTCGACCAGTTTGTGCGATTTGGTGATACTTCGGAACTGTCTCTTGGGAATGTGATCCGGATGCGCTCTATTCGGGCCTTTAGTGTTTGGGTGAAATTCGACAAATTCACGAACAATGCACACATCTTTGATTTTGGAGATGGGCCTGGTGTGAATAATACGTGGCTCGGTATTCTGGGGAAGGGGGATAATCCGGATGAAATCCGCCCACAATCTTCCTGCCCTGAGACGACAGTGCCCACGGGGAAAAGTGGGGCACAGTTTTGCCAGGAAATGACGCCGCAGGATTTGTACGCCATCTCGGCGGCGGATGTGAATGCCTATACGTGTCCTGGAATGGAGGTGTATCCAAAGAAAGTGGATCCGATCCAGACGAAGAAGGTGGTGCCTGTTTCGGACGCGAAGCGTGCAACTCTTCAATATGAAGTCTGGGACAAGAAGCTCAGGAAGATGCAAGTGAAAATCAACGGCGCAATCCCTGTGGATAAGTGGACGCATATTGTTATTACGGCGAAGACGATGGATGCAATGCGACCAGATGTGGATATTTATGTGAACGGGAATGTGCTCTATACGCAGGAGGCGGGATACTTACCACAGGCAAAAGTGACCAGTAATAACTATCTCGGGAAGTCCAACTGGACGAATGATTTTTCGGGCTATGAACTACGTGATGAACTTTTTAATGGGAGTATGTTTGATTTCAGGATGTATTCCACGAATCTTTCGGAGGCGAAGATTAAACGGACACAGCAGTGGGGGATGAAGAAGTTGGGGCTTTAAGTGAAGCGTCTAGAAGCGTCTAGAAGCGTCTAGCGCATCTTACCTGTAACGGCACTGACAAGGCCCGTCTTCTGCCTACAGAGCATATCCAGTTTTGCGGGCCCGTAACAAACAAGATCCGCCTGTTTTATCGCCTCATTGTACATCAAATCGGCAGGAAGAAATACACCCTGCTTCTGTGCATCGGCAAATACCTGTAGGGCCGCGCGCATAGCTTTCTCCGTGAGTATAACGGCATGTGCACCCCAGAAACGTTTCACACGCGTATAGAGGCCCTCAGCCTCCCCAGATTCCACATACTCATTCGCCCCGAGGAGAAGGATATCCCACTCCTTTCCAGCCTGGTGAATGAACCCATATATATCATCGCGTGAGCCGAGCATCTCACAATCATCTTCAAAGAGCAGAGTGTGGCTCTCCTTGCTCTTTAAAGATTTGTAAATGATATCGATGTGGCTGTGCGTGCAACCGAGTTCTCCCCGTTTCACAGGGCGTTTCTCCAAAGGATGCTGTTTCGAAATCTTTGAGGATTTCTCCCATTCAGTCCCATCCTTCGCTGAAAAAACCTCGAGGTAGTGGATCATCGTCTCTCGTAGCTTATCAATGATGGGTAGCCGCTCCGTAGCAGAGTCGAGATGAATAACCACGCACCGACTCATTTGGTCTTCTATGCCACTGCAGCTTTAGGCTTCGGGGCCTTGTAGATTGCCCGTGTAGCCACCCATTTCCATTGCTCTCCAAGTTGGGGCACGGCCATACGATCCCGCTTGGCGAGATCAAGCAGAGACTCATTCCCAAAGTCCCGTAGCTTTCGCATATCGGCAACAATCCCGCTTTCTTCGAACCAGGATGAGAAGAGTTCCAGAGGAAGAAGATCCGACTGGGCCACGATCTGTCGCATGATATCCGAACTAGCAGTGGCGAGAGTCTGGAGAATCTGACCAATCTCCTTCTTCCTATTGAATCTCGCCTCGGACAGCTCGAGTTGCCGCTGCCATTCCTCTTCGGTGAGCTCCTTCATGAGATAGGCGACATCCAGGTCCTTATTGGCCAGTTGCTGCCGTATTGCAGGATAGTTCTCAAGACGCATCGCGATCAGCTCGTTGATATTCCTATGGGACTCGATGATGTAGTTCTGGTCGTCTGTGTACATGGGGGCACGCCGAGGATCATGGAAGGAGGAGAGCAGTTCCAAGAGGGTAGGGAGGCCCCCACAGGGGATATCGCCGACTTCTCTTGGGGCCGCGCCACCCCCTACCCTCCTTTGCCACTCATAATAGTGGGGATTGTGGACTTTCCCCGTGACAATCTGACCAGTATCCCAGGAGAAGGCCGTGCCGCAGCCCTCCATCACGCACCACATCTGGTCGCATCCATCTATCTTGAAGATGCGAGTGGCGCATTTTGGGCAACCGCGCGTCTCGGACTTGATGGCTTTTGCAGATTCCACCGTGGCTGCATCGCACGTGTGGGGAATATCCCTGTTGGGGCCAATCACCACCAGACAGTCGGAGCAGGTCCATTTGTCGCACGTCCCGCACTTGTAGGAACTGGAGAGGAAGCCGCGGCAGTCCTCATCAGCGCATTTCATGATGAACTCACGCTTCTGTCGGGGCGCCGCCTCGCCAACGCCGTCGTAGAGATTCTGGTAGCGAAGATACTCATTGCTGGCATGTCGGAGTTCGGTTGTCGCCTTGTTATAGTCGGCATAGGCATCCTGCCAGACCTTATCTGCAAGTTGGTGCTCTGCATTCTTCTCTCGGAGTACGGCTTTTGTTTGGGAAATCAGGGTCATAGTGAAAGGGGCTTCACTTCCAGACTCGTGGGTTGTCAACCTCTTCCGCAAGTCAACGATCTTTGCCTGTGTCTCACAGACAGCGATCCATGTGGCTTGCCGTTTGGCGTAGGCCGTAGAGTAGCGGCCGTGAACAGTCTTCTCCCAGGCATCTTTTTGAGCTGGAGTCCTGTCACGCTGATAGTAACCGAACTCCTCTCGAAGTTTTTGGGAAAGTACCTTGTATTTCGCGGCCTCCCTCTTGTACTCTACAAAGGCCTGCATCGATGGGAGAAGAGACTTCTCACGCTCTACGAGGATCTTGCGCCGGTGCTTCCTGAGAGTTGCTCCACGGAAAGTGAGAGGGAAGTTGTCGGCCATGAACTCTGTGCTCCATCCGCGCTTACAGTACATGCAGTGGGGATCTTCGTAGCTCTGTAGGAGATAGGACTGCTGACATACGCGGCAGGCGGATTCAGGGCAGTACTGGCAGGTGACGACAGGCTTCTTACCATAATCCTCGAGACAGATTTGACAAGACATTTTGCTTAGGAGCCTTTAGGCAGGCTACAAAGTCAATTTTTACCTAGGCCTCCATCACTTAAACAGCCACCCTATCAATATACAATGAACACGTGTGCCTATTGCCTTGATCCGATCGAAGAGGGAGCAAAACGATCCGACACCCCCTGCTGTGATCTGAAATATCACACGAGCTGTTTCACAACCTTTATTGGGTCCACAATGATTCATCACTCCTCTTGCTATTGCCCCTGTGGGAACCTTTTATATCAACACCAGTATAATTCCGATTACGACGAGGCGACTGCAGAGTCTTTGAAGGCGAAGGAGGGCGTGAAAGAGGAGTTGAAGTCGCTTCGACTGAAGAGTACAAGCGAGAAGAAGACGCACGCGGCGTTTCGTAAGCTTGTGAAGGGGGAGTCGGCGAAACTGGACGAGGCGATTGAGCAGCATGTGGAAGCAATCAGTTTGGAGAAGGCGGCGACAATGAATACGCTGAAACAGAGTGATGAATACCGCGCCTATAAGAGTGCAAAGGCATCCATCGTAAGCTCATACAACAGATTTATGAAGAAACATGAAGTGAAGTGGAGAACGATGCGAGAGCTGGCACCAGAAAGATGGCGCTGGAGGAACCCTGTAAGCGAGATGAATAGAGAGTTGCGGATTCGGCTTTAGGATTTCCCGCGTAGAAGTGGTAGAATGTATTTAGAAGTGTGCGCAGGCCTCTGTAATCGCCTCCGTGCATTTGTATCAGGAATCTGTGCCGCGGAAGATCTTGGGGAGACGCTCCATCTATCGTGGCCACTCGAGCCATCTTGTAACGCGAGATTTACGGATCTGTTCACATTTAATATGATGGGTGTGACTCTCACTGAGGAGCAATTCCGTGGAGCAAAAATGTGTTTGAGCCCTGAGCAATGGGAGATTCAGAAAGATTCACTGGAAATACGAATCCGATCCTATGCACAGTTCTATAGGACGGATAGATGGCTGGGGCATTTGAGAAATCTGACACCTCGTCAAGAATTCATAGATTCCGCCAATCTTCTTATTACATCGGGTATGATTGGAGTCCATATTCGTAGAGGGGATCACACCCATTGTATAAAAAAGTCACCAACTGAAGCTTTTATAGAGCGGATGAAAGAATATCCAGAGTATGTTCGATTCTTCTTGGCGACGGATGACGCTAAGGAGTTCCACAGGCTGAAGAGCATCTTTGGAGATCGGATTGTATTTGTGGGGTCCCCCTTTGATAGGTCGAGTTTGGCGGGGATGAAATCGGCGATTCTCGATTTTGTCTGCCTTTCGAAATGTGCAGCAATCTTGGGATCATCTGGATCCACCTTTTCGGAAATGGCGGCTGCATATGGGGAGAAAATTCTGTACAGGGTCGAAGTCGATCAGCCAGAGCCAATAACATCGGGCAGTTAATCAAGATATGTTATCTCGAAGAGGAGCGTATAATCGTGTTTCCCGAGATCCACGAGACGGTAAAACTCATCGCGAATACTGATATTCAGTGTCGCCATGCGTGCAATGGGAGCAGGAGACGAATAGAAAATGGGCGAGTGAATATCCTTATTGAGTGGGTAATACCCGTTAATGATCTGGTCGAGATACATGATGTGGAAACAGTCGCGCCGCCCCGCCCCCCGTTCAACGCGATTAATCTCTACAGAGTTGTCGGCGTTCAGATGGAGATAGAGTTTTCCAATGGGGCCGAAGGGATCCATGCGATTCGGGGAAATGATTGTCCCACCGACGGAGAGGGTATCCTGGAACTCGAAGCCCAAGAGTTGCGCGGCGCAATTCACAGATTGTATGGCCCCTGTATTGGTATCGATTTCATCGACATAGCGGCCTGTCTGAAAAAGGAAGGCGAAGGGGGCTGTTCCTACGGTGGCCGTTATTGTCGCCTTTTTCGTCGTGGCGGAATAGCCGACGGTGTAGGTGTTTGAGAGCCCCCCAAGCCGTATTTCGAGTTCAGCACAGAGGCCGGCAGCATCATATTGACCCGGGGTGAGAGTGATATTGTAGGCTGTCGTCCCTTCTCTAAATGTGAGGGAGCCCCAGGCGGGTTGGACATTATACAGATCGGCTGGTACAGATCCATTCACGAGTTCTATGGCCGTGACGTCTTTCAGAGGACGACGGAACCTCCAGCGAAAGTCATTGGAATCGTGGTTGGCGTCGACATTACGATCACGACTATTCACGGCAACTGTAACACGGCGTTCTTTTCGCTGCTTTGCAGGGATGAGGACGCCTTGACCCGATGTCACAGCAGCCATTTCTATTTAGTAAGAAATGGATATAAGAATGCAAGAACTATCACGAAGAGAACAAAGATGTCGAACCAGCGAACGATCTTCTTGTATTTCACGGGCAGTTCCTCGTATTTCTTTCGGTATTCAGGAGGTTTGAAGGGCATGGAGAGCCAGCCGAGCATCGTGGGGCCGAGGCGATCGTTACAGTCATAGATGACATCATACCAGGCCATTAGGATATAGGCAGATGTAGCGAGGAGGAAGCCCATGACAATGTCGTGGGCTCTCGCCTTGGGATGGGGGAGCCAATAGACGGCGAGGACGAAGGCAGAGAAGATGATACACTTTTCATTAAGATATAGCGGTGTTCCGAAGAGACCGCCACCCATTCTATTAGGGGTTGACATTGAGAACAGAAAGGGCGACAGCCATGTCACTGTAGTTATGTGATGAACTTGATGACATCCATATAGTGTAATAGAAAGTTCCAGCACCAGGTGCGTCAAGGGCAAACCCAGTTAGATTCATTTTTTTACCATTTTGTCCTGATGTTGAGGCAAAATAGTATGAATTGGTTGTTTGTGGAAGTGTGACAGGTGTTGTACCAGATGTTATATTCGTCGAGTTCGCGGCAATAGCGCTTGTGGTAGTAGCTCTTCCTACGGTCATCTGTACATCATGATTATCTGATGTCATTACTGTATTGGCAGATATGAAAAACTTTGAGCTCGCAGTGGAAGTGATTTGACCGATTTCATAGATACGGGTTTGTGCAGTTCCCACGGTGGTTGTGATTAGGGTGACTGAGTATGGGTTGTTTCCTGCGGCGAAACTGAGTGATGCTCCTGTAGGGCCTGTGGAGCCTGTAGGACCAGTAGGACCAGTCTCACCAGTAGGGCCATGTGTCACAAATAGGGCCCAGTCTGTAGGATTCAGAGAAGGATCAGTGAAAGCATCTGGAACTAGAAATGAAACATAGGTGTTATTATCAATAGGTGAAATGGCCAGTGTATTTTGGACATATGCAGATTGTACCCACATTCCAATCGGATAATACACAGTACCAGTGGGACCAGTCTCGCCAATAGAACCGGTAGGACCGGTGTCACCAGTGGGTCCAGTAGCACCAGTATTCGTTGCCGTTCCAGCGACACCTTGAGGACCGGTGTCACCAGTAGGACCAGTAGGACCTATTTCTCCAGTAGCACCAGTATTCGTTGCCGTTCCAGGGACACCTTGAGGACCAGTGGGGCCAGTTACAGTTGAAGGATCTCCAGTAGGGCCTGTATAACCTGTAGGGCCTGTAGGACCTGTTTCACCATAACCAGTAGGGCCAGTAGCTCCTGTTTCACCAGTAGGGCCTGTCTCTCCTTGTTGGCCTGTAGACCCAGTAGCTCCTGTTTCACCTGTAGGGCCAGTCTCTCCTTGTTGACCTGTAGCCCCTGTCTCTCCAGTAGGGCCAGTAGCTCCTTGTTGACCGGTAGGACCTGTCTCTCCTTGCATACCAGTAGGGCCAGTAGCTCCAGTTTCACCTGTAGGACCTGTCTCTCCTTGCATACCAGTAGGACCAGTAGCTCCTGTTTCACCTGTAGGACCTGTAGATCCTTGCATACCAGTAGGACCAGTAGCTCCTGTTTCACCTGTAGGACCTGTCTCTCCTTGTTGGCCCGTAGGACCAGTAGCTCCTGTTTCACCAGTAGGGCCGGTAGATCCTTGTTGCCCAGTAGCTCCTGTTTCACCAGTAGGGCCGGTAGATCCTTGTTGCCCAGTAGGGCCAGTCTCTCCAGTCATTCCTTGTTGCCCAGTAGGGCCAGTAGCTCCTGTTTCACCAGTAGGGCCTGTTTCACCTGTAGGACCTGTCTCTCCTTGTTGGCCCGTAGGACCAGTAGCTCCTGTTTCACCTGTAGGGCCTGTAGATCCTTGTTGCCCAGTAGGGCCTGTAGCTCCTGTTTCACCAGTAGCTCCAGTCTCTCCTTGTTGGCCTGTAGGACCAGTACTTCCAGTTTCACCAGTAGGACCGGTAGATCCTTGTTGCCCAGTAGCTCCTGTTTCACCTGTAGGACCTGTCTCTCCTTGTTGGCCAGTAGGACCAGTAGCTCCAGTCTCTCCAGTCATTCCTTGTTGGCCTGTAGGACCTGTGTCACCAGTAGGACCAGTCATTCCTTGTTGGCCAGTAGGGCCCGTCTCACCAGTAGGGCCTGTAGATCCTGTTTCACCAGTAGGGCCTGTAGCTCCAGTTTCACCAGTAGGGCCAGTAGCTCCTGTCTCTCCTTGTTGGCCTGTAGGGCCTGTAGCTCCAGTTTCACCAGTAGCTCCAGTCTCTCCTTGTTGGCCTGTAGGACCTGTAGCTCCTGTTTCACCTGTAGCTCCTGTCTCTCCTTGTTGGCCTGTAGGACCTGTAGCTCCAGTAGGGCCAGTAGCTCCAGTCTCTCCTTGTTGGCCTGTAGCTCCAGTAGGGCCTGTAGCTCCAGTCTCTCCTTGTTGGCCTGTAGCTCCTGTTGGGCCAGTAGCTCCAGTCTCTCCTTGTTGGCCTGTAGGACCTGTAGCTCCAGTAGGGCCTGTAGCTCCTGTCTCTCCTTGTTGGCCTGTAGGGCCAGTAGCTCCAGTCTCTCCTTGTTGGCCTGTAGGACCTGTAGCTCCAGTTTCACCAGTAGATCCTGTCTCTCCTTGTTGCCCAGTAGGGCCAGTAGCTCCAGTCTCTCCTTGTTGGCCTGTAGGACCAGTAGCTCCAGTCTCACCAGTAGGGCCTGTCTCTCCTTGTTGGCCCGTAGGACCAGTACCTCCAGTTTCACCAGTAGGACCTGTAGATCCTTGTTGCCCAGTAGCTCCAGTATCACCAGTAGGACCTGTAGCTCCAGTCTCTCCTTGTTGGCCTGTAGGGCCAGTAGCTCCAGTCTCTCCAGTAGGGCCAGTAGCTCCTTGCATACCAGTAGGACCAGTAGCTCCAGTTTCACCAGTAGGGCCGGTAGATCCTTGTTGCCCAGTAGGGCCAGTAGGGCCTGTCTCTCCTTGTTGGCCCGTAGGACCAGTAGCTCCAGTTTCACCAGTAGGGCCAGTCTCTCCTTGTTGGCCCGTAGGACCAGTAGCTCCAGTTTCACCAGTAGGGCCAGTCTCTCCTTGTTGGCCCGTAGGACCAGTACCTCCAGTTTCACCAGTAGGGCCGGTAGATCCTTGTTGGCCTGTAGCTCCAGTTTCACCAGTAGGGCCTGTCTCTCCTTGTTGGCCAGTAGCTCCTGTTTCACCTGTAGGGCCAGTCTCTCCTTGTTGCCCAGTAGCTCCAGTCTCACCAGTAGGGCCTGTCTCTCCTTGTTGGCCCGTAGGACCAGTAGCTCCAGTCTCACCAGTAGGGCCTGTAGATCCTTGTTGCCCAGTAGCTCCAGTTTCACCTGTAGGGCCTGTAGATCCTTGTTGCCCAGTAGCTCCAGTTTCACCAGTAGGGCCAGTAGATCCTTGTTGCCCAGTAGGGCCTGTAGCTCCTGTCTCTCCTTGTTGGCCTGTAGGACCAGTAGCTCCAGTCTCACCAGTAGGGCCTGTCTCTCCTTGTTGACCTGTAGGGCCTGTTTCTCCAGTCATTCCTTGTTGACCAGTAGGGCCTGTATCTCCAGTATCTCCAGTAGGGCCTATAGCTCCTGTATCTCCAGTAGGGCCAGTCATTCCTTGTTGACCAGTAGGGCCTGTAGCTCCTGTATCTCCAGTAGGGCCAGTACCTCCAGTATGACCAGTAGGGCCAGTCTCTCCATAACCTGTAGGACCAGTACCTCCTGTCTCACCAGTAGGGCCAGTACCTCCAGTATGACCAGTAGGGCCTGTCTCTCCATAACCTGTAGGACCAGTAGCTCCAGTTTCACCTGTAGGGCCAGTAGCTCCTGTTTCTCCAGTTGCACTATAACCGGTAGGACCAGTTTCACCTGTAGCTCCTGTGATTCCTTGTTGGCCTGTAGGGCCTGTTTCACCTGTAAAACCAGTAGGACCAGTCTCACCATAACCAGTAGCTCCTGTCTCACCTGTAGGGCCTGTCATTCCTTGTTGACCTGTAGGTCCTGTCTCACCTGTAAAACCAGTAGGACCTGTTTCACCTGTAGGGCCTGTCTCTCCTTGCATGCCGGTAGGACCAGTATCACCATAACCAGTAGGGCCTGTTTCTCCAGTAGGGCCTGTAGGTCCAGTCTCTCCTGTTACACCCGTAGGGCCTGTTTCTCCAGTAGGGCCTGTAGGTCCAGTCTCTCCTGTTACACCCGTAGGGCCTGTCAAACCAGTCGGGCCTGTGAAACTTTCACCCGTAGGGCCTGTTAGACCTGTTCCACCAGTAGGACCAGTGTCACCAGTAGATCCAATCATACTAAATGCAGATGTCCAAGGCGAAGGCATTCTAATATATCAACAATATTATTCTATGAATATTTGGTTATTACAGTATTATATTGTAACAACTAAGTATTTTTTATAGATTTAGATCTTGGGCCCGTAAAATACACCGTTCAACAAATCAATATAAAAGTCTCCCACTCTTCCAACTGCAGGATCAGGAGCTCCATTACCACTGTATATCAATGTACCAGTTGCTCCAGTTTCACCAAAGCCAGTGGGCCCAGTAGGACCCGTTTCACCCGTTGGGCCAGTAGGACCATAACCAGTGGGGCCTGTTTCTCCAGTAGGGCCTGTCTCACCTGTAAAACCAGTAGGACCAGTTTCACCTGTAGGGCCTGTTTCACCTGTTGCACCAGTAGGACCAGTTTCACCAGTAGGGCCAGTCTCTCCTGTTGGTCCAGTCTCTCCTGTAGCTCCATAACCTGTAGGCCCTGTCTCTCCTGTAGCTCCATAACCAGTAGGACCTGTTTCACCTGTAGGGCCTGTCTCACCTGTTGCTCCATAACCTGTAGGGCCTGTTTCACCTGTAGGGCCTGTTTCACCTGTTGCACCAGTAGGACCAGTTTCACCAGTAGGGCCAGTCTCTCCTGTTGGTCCAGTCTCTCCTGTAGCTCCAT
>Ga0209135_1000907_pt1 | contig 10678 bp, 6 predicted proteins | sample LauGreSBDMM110SD_4_FD_187570 | JGI IMG/M metagenome (GOLD analysis project Ga0209135, IMG submission 187570) | Freshwater lake microbial communities from Lake Michigan, USA - Su13.BD.MM110.SD (SPAdes) (version 3) | ecosystem: Environmental > Aquatic > Freshwater > Lake | place: Lake Michigan, USA... | reverse complement strand
GCTCTACGCCACCAAACCGACTTTTGGACTTAAGTATCAGCCAATTTCAGAACTTACCTTCCGCGCCTCGTATGCGACGGCGTTTCTCCCGCCGACCTTCGCGCAGCTCACGCAACGCATCAATCTCGACGGCCTCGCCTCCGCCACCCCCACCCCTGTCTTCTTCGACCCGGTCACGAATTCCAGCTACTCCTCGCTGAGCGTCACGGGTAACAATCCGGCGCTGGGACCCGAGACGTCCAAGAACTGGTCCTACGGCGTCATCTTTGAACCGCAGGGCGCCCTGAAAGATTTTCGCTTCAATGTAGAATACTGGCGCATCGATAAACTCGGCCTGATCCGAAACGTGAACAACGTGCAGCAGCTCGCCAACATGGGCGACCGCGCGCCCGCCGGCAGTGTCCAGCGCAACGCGACCACCAAAGTCATCGAACTCTTCACTTTCGCGAACTACAACGTCGGCAACGGCACCACCGACGGCTGGGATGCCTCGATCGACTATCGCAAGGCCACCCCCATCGGGCTCTTCTCCCTGCGCGCCCGCACCACGATCACGGATCATTTGAAGCTCCCGCCCGCCATTGGGTTTCCCGCCATCGAGTATCGCGACTTCCCCAACTCGGGAGGAGTCAACCGCAGCAAAGTCAACGGCTCGATCAGCTGGGCCAACGGCAGCCACTGGCGCGCCTCGTGGACGACCGTTTATCACGGCGGCTACAAGCAAGCGGGCGCCCCGGGCGATCCAATCTACCTCGGCGTCGCCAATCCCACGCTGGTAACCACCAGCACCGGTCCGCAGGGCGGCAATACCGTCGCATCGCAGACCTACCATAACCTCAATGTGACCTACAATTTCGGCGCCAAGCACGAGCGTTCCTATTTCCGCGGCCTCTCCGTGCAGCTCACGGTCAACAACGTCTTCGACACCGAGCCACCCTTCGACGCCGGCAACAACCGCGCCCCGTTCTTCTACAGCCGCTACGGCAATGTCCGCTTGCGCGACTACGTCCTCCGCGTGAAAAAAGACTTCTAACCCCGCGCGTCGCCTTCGCCCACGCCCAACCGCAAAACCGTCCCCTTCGCCCATGTCACGTTTTCTCCACGCTGTCCTCTTCGCCGCCGCCGCCTCGCTCGCGCTCGCGGCGCCCGCGCACGCCGCCGCCGCGGCACGCCCGCCCAACGTCGTCCTCTTCCTCGTCGATGACCTCGGTTGGCGCGATCTCGGCGTCCAAGGCAGCACCTTCTACGAAACCCCGCAGCTCGACCGTTTCGCCCGCGCCAACGTGCGGTTCACCGACGCCTACTCGCCCTGCCACGTGTGCTCGCCCACGCGCGCCGGCATCCTGACAGGCAAATATCCCGCGCGCCTTCAGCTCACCGACTGGCTGCCCGGTCGCCGCGATTTCCCGTCCCAGAAATTTACGAACGCCACACCCCGCCCCCACCTGCCCTACGAGGAGAAATCCCTCGCCGAGGCCCTCAAGGAGCGCGGCTACGCCACCGGCCACTTTGGCAAATGGCACCTCGGCGAGGAGCCGTCCGGACCGCTGCAGCATGGCTTCGACGTACAGGTTCCACGGTGGAACAAGTGCTGCCCGAACAAAAGTTATCACGCGCCATTCGGCTTGGAGGGACTCAGCGATGCCCCGGGCGACTACCTGACCGATCGCCTCACAGACGAAGCCTTGAAGTATGTCGAAGAAAACAAGAGCCGACCCTTCTTCCTCTACCTCTCTCATTTCGCCCCCCACGATCCCATCCAGGGCCGGGCCGATCTCGTCGCGAAATATCAGGCCAAGTTGGCCCGCAGCGCGCCCGCCAAAGGGTCGCCATTTGTGCTCGAGGGAAATCCGGATGGGAAGAACGCCCCGACGCGGACCCAGCTGGACGCGTGGCTTAAGGAAAATGCCTATCAAGGCTTCCGGGTGCATCCCAACCAGACGGTCAAAATCAAGCAGCACCAGGACAACCCACAATTCGCCGCGATGGTCGAGTCCATCGACGAAAGCTTTGGGCGGGTGATCGCGAAACTTGAGGCGCTCGGCCTCAGCGAAAACACCATCGTGATTTTCACGTCGGACAACGGCGGCATGTCCGCCGCGAACTTCGGTCGTCCCGACCGCGTGGTGGCGCCGACCGCGCTCGATGCCGCATTCGCCACCTCCAATCTCCCGCTCCGCGGCGCCAAAGGCTGGCTCTACGAGGGAGGCATCCGCGTGCCGCTCTTCATCCGCTGGCCCGGCCGCAGCGCCCCGGGCACCGTCAGCAATGTCCCGGTCATCGGCACGGACCTCTATCCCACGATTCTCGAGATGGTCGGCGCCCCCGCGCTCCCCGCGCAACACGTCGACGGCGTGAGCCTAGCCGGCCTCGCCCGCGGCGGCCCCGCGCCCGAGCGGTCCGCGCTCTTCTGGCACTTTCCGCACTACAGCAACCACGGCATGCAGAGTCCTGGCGGCGCCGTCCGCCAGGGCGACTACAAGCTCCTCGAGTATTTCGAGAACCACACCGTCCAGCTCTTCAACCTCCGCGACGACGTCGGTGAGCAACGCGATCTTTCCCGCGAGCAACCTGAGCGCGTCCGCGAGCTCACCGCCTCGCTCCACAACTGGCGCCGCCAAGTCTCGGCCGCCATGATGGAACCGAATCCGGACTACAAGGGGCAGGAGTAGGCGCTCCCCGCGCCCACGCCCGCCGTCCGCCAAGACTCCGCGCCGTCTCCCTGTTTTTCCTGCTGCCCCTCGCTCCTGCTCCCGCCTCAACCGAAAGCGACAACCCGGGACAGCATAGGCGGCGAAGCGTCGCCGGTGTAGAGTGTGGGGATGAACGAAACAAAAGCGTTGGTGGTAGCGCGATCGAGTCGGCGGCGGCATTTGCGCCCGTCGGAGCGGGAGCAGGTCGTGGCTCTCTGGAGCGCGAGCGGACTGAGTGCGGAGGAGGTGGCGCAGCGCACCGGAGTGTCGCGCTCAAGTTTGTGGCGCTGGAAACACCAGTGCTCAACGAGATCGCGATCGGCGGTGCCGCGGGTCGCGTCGTTGGTGGAAGTGCCCCCGCCCATCGGTGGCGGGCTCAGTGTGGCGGAGGTGATGACGCCCAGCGCAACGGTGCGCCTATTCGCAGCAGCGACCCCGGCGCGGGCGGGGCAGTTGATCCGAGAGCTGAACCGATGCTGAGCGTTGGTCCGACCACGAAGGTTTATCTTCGGCCCGGGGCGACAGATTTGCGCCTCGACTACGAAGGACTTTCTCAATTGATGCGCATGGTTCTCCGGCAGGAGCCGCAGTCGGGCCACGTCTTCGCGTTCTGCAACCACAGCCGCACGCGGCTCAAGCTGCTCCTGCATGACAGTTCCGGATTGTGGCTGTGCAGCAAGCGGCTCGACTCGGGAGGCTTCACCTGGCCGGCCGACGGTCCGGCCGGTCCGCTGACGGCAGCACAGTTGTGGGCGCTGATTGCCGGATTGGAAGTGAGCGGATGGAAGAAGCACTGGAGGCGCTGGATATATTTCATAAGTAACTCGGCACTTGTCGGTCTCCGTCTGGCTCGCATTGAATGTCCTTCGCATTGAAGTCGCTTAATGTCGGCCACCCCACCCACCCATGAAAACCCTCCATTCGGCGGCGCGCAGGCTCGAACAATCCGCGCCAGATCGTGCTCTAGGTGCGTTGGGACCAATAATCCGCCGTGCGACGATCGGTAGGGCCGCTGCCTGGCTGCGCGTGCTCGGAGCATTTGCCCCCGGGCTCCTGCTCTCTACCGCGTCCGCCGCACCGGGGGCGCGGCCGAACATCATCTTCCTCCTCACCGACGACCAGCGGGACAACTCGCTCGGCGCGATGGGGCACCCCTTCGTCAAGACGCCGCACCTCGACGCGCTCGTGCGCGACTCCGTGCGTTTCCGCAACGCCTACGCGCCCACGCCGGTGTGCTCACCGAGTCGCGTCTCGTATTTCACGGGTCTCACCGAGCGGGTGCACGGCGTCGGTTTCAGCTCCTCCTACGAACTCACCGAGGCGCAGTGGGAGCGCACCTACCCCGCGCTGCTGCGGCGCGCCGGCTACTACACCGGCTTCGTCGGCAAGTTCGGCGTCGAATATTATACGTTCCGAGGCGGCGCCGCGGCGAAGTTCGACTACTGGTGGGGCCACGACGGGTGGACGCGTTTTCTGCCGAAGGACACCGCAGGACCCAGCACCAAACCCTACCACCGCGCCAAGGCGGATCTCATCACGCCCATCATGGGCGAAGCGATGAGCGAGTTTCTCGACCGCGCGCCCGCGGGCCGCCCGTTCTGCCTCTCAGTCAGCTTCAACGTCCCCCATGGCTCGCAGACCTCGTCGATGCACACCGGCTATGCCGAATGGAAAGACATGACGCGCCCGGCGAACGAAAATCCCGCACTCAAGGGCACGCCGTTCTACGATACGCTCTATCGCGACATCGGGCTGCGCATTCCCGAGGAGACCGGCACCGCGCCGGACCGCCTCATCCCGCGCTTCATCCTCGATCAGGACAAGGGCCGCAATACGACCTACGGCTACAACTACGACCGCGCCACCAACCGCGAACACCATATCCGCTACTACCAAACGATCACGGGGCTCGACCACGTGATCGGCGGTCTCCTCGCCGACCTGAAGCGCCGCGGTTTGGACCAGAATACCGTGATCCTCTTCGGCAGCGACCACGGGCTCATCATGGGCGAATACGGCATGGGCGGCAAAGAACTCCTCCTCGATCTCTCCGCCAAGATTCCTTCTTTTATCCACGATCCCCGCACGCCCCGCGACCAGCGCGGCCGGACGCTCGACCATCTCGTATCCGGAATCGACTACACGCGCACGATGCTCGACTATGCCGGCGTCTCCGCCCCCGCGGAGATGGAAGGGCGCAGCCTCCGACCGCTGGTCGAAGGCAACACCACCGGCTGGCGCGACGAACTCCACCTCGAAAGCCTTTTTTCGCTCCGCGACAACCCGTTCCAGGAAGGCATCCGCACCGCCCGGTGGAAATACATCCGTATGTATGACGGCGTGAATCAATTTCTCGAAAAGCACGTCGACTTCCGCGGCCGCGCCCCCGAGTTCGAGCTGCTCTTCGATCTCGCCGCCGACCCCGGCGAGCACACCAACCTCGCCGCCGATCCGGCCCACGCCGCAGTCCTCGCTGAATTGCGCGCCAAGGTCGCCGCCGAGTCCGTCGCCCGTAACGAGCGCCGCACCGCCTACGTCCGCACGTTTCCACCCGCCCCGCGCCCGAAACCCGCCGCACCCAAAGCGGCCAAGTAACGGCGCGCCGCCGCGAGCGCCCGAGCGCAAAGCCGATAAATGGACCTCCTCCGCCACCTGGCCGGGCCGACAATTCTGTTTCCCAACCTAAACGTCTCCAAGACCAGCTAGTATTACTCTGTTAAGTTCATTGCCAAAAAAAACCGAATTCCCATCGGGAGTGTCACGTAATACGTGACACTTTTAAGAGACGTTTTTTCAGAGGAAAATAAGAGAGTAATACTAGCAGGACCCCCCCTCATGAAACCCGCGCTCACACTCCTCGCCGCCGCATTGCTCGTGCCGTCGACCGAACTCCAGGCTGCTGATGCGCTCGGGGCCCGTGCCGTCAATCGGCCTGCTTTCCACTTTGCTCCTCCCCAGGGCTGGATGAACGATCCGAACGGCTTGCTGTATCACGACGGGGAATACCACCTGTTTTACCAGGCGTATCCTGCGGATACCAAACGCGTGATTTATCCCGGACCGGCCGGTGCTGCCGGTGCCCACATCAGCTGGGGTCATGCCGTGAGTCGCGACTTGGTTGGTTGGGAGCACCTGCCGTTGGCGATTCCCGAGGAGGTCGGGAAGAATCGGCTGGGCGCCATTTACTCCGGCAGCGCCGTGGTGGATTATGCGAACCGCAGCGGGCTCGGCCTCGATAATCGCCCTGCTGTGGTCGCCTTCTACACCGTGATGCAATTCGCGCCCGCCGCTGCCGATGGCAGTTGGCAGCCGACGACCCAGCCGGTCGCCATCGCCTACAGCACCGACCGCGGCCGAACCTTCACCAAGTATGACCGGAACCCGGTCGTTGACGTCGGTGACCGGAAGTTCGGCGATCCGAAGGTGTTCTGGCACGGGCCATCGCAGCAGTGGATCATGGTCAACATCTGGGGCTACACGCAGGGCAAGGTCGGGTTCTGGGGCTCGTCCAATCTTAAGGATTGGAAATTTCTCAGTGAGTTTCGCGCCGAACAGGAGGCCCCGGGAAAATGGGAGTGCCCTGATCTGTTTCCCCTCGCGGTCGACAATGACGCTGGGAGGACGAAGTGGGTGCTGAAGGTGAATTGTCGCAACAAGAAGTATTTCATCGGCGAGTTCGACGGCCGCGAGTTCCGCGCGGATCGCGCATTGGATAGCTCGCTCCCGTATAGTCAGGGTAGTTTTTATGCCGAGGTCACTTTCAACGGCATTCCGCAAACCGACGGTCGGCGGTTGATGGTGGGGTGGATCAACCAAGCACCCAGCGAGAAACGGGCTTGGACCGGCCTGCAATCCGTGACGAGGGAGCTCACACTCAAAGCCACGCCGGAAGGGTTACGCGTCTGCCAAGAACCCGTGAGGGAACTAAGAAAACTGCGCGGGACGGGTCGGAAATGGGAGGATGTGAACGTTACTCCGGGAGAAGCCCCTTCCAGGCTGGGACTGGTCGGCAGCCTCTGGGAACTTCAGGCCGATTTTTCTCCTGAGTCTGCGGCCGAGTTTGGGTTCCGATTTTCCCTCGACGACGGTCGGGAGGTAAAAATCGGCTATGATCAGGCTGAGCAGCGGATATTCTTCGATCAACCCGGTCAGAATCGGAGGAATACTCCGCAACCCCTGAGGGGCAGCACGCTCACGTTGCAGGTGCTGGTGGATCACTCCGTGATCGAGGTGTTTGCTGAAGGGGGCGAAACCAATCATGTCCTCGTGATCAGTCCGGATGCCAGCGTCACAGGCGTCAGCTTGTTCGCAAAGGGAGGACTGGCCGCGGTGAAACGATTGGAAGCTTGGCCTCTCGGCAAATGACTGACCGACCACACCACGAAGTGCCTAACCGCGAAACCCACCCTCACGCTCCTCACCGCCCTGCTGCTCGTGCCGCTGGCCGGGCAGGAATTCCCGTTGCCAAAGCGCGCGCTGCCGTGGCCCGCATGGGCAACCAGCCTACCACGTGCTCGCACCACCCACCGCATTTCAAACCCACCGCATACCCATGAATCCACTACTCCGCCTCCGTGGCGACCGCGCCCTACAGTCCGGTCGTGCTTTGTCCGTCTGCGCCGCCCTCCTCTCCGGCTTTGTCCCTGCCGACCTCGCGCAATCCGCTCCCGCCGCGGCCGATCCCGTTCGCCCCAGCCCCTCCGACCCCACCGCGCGAAAGGTGACGACGGAAAGCACCAGCCCAGCGCAACCGCCCACTGGCAAGTCCATCATCGAACTCTCCCCTTTCATCCTGAACGAACAGGCGGGCACCGGTTATGCCGCCACCGAAACGCTCTCGGGCACGCGCCTGCGCACAGACCTCAAGGATGTCAGCGCCTCCCTCTCCATCCTCACCCCGGAGTTTCTCCAAGACCTCGGTGTCACCTCCTTCGACAAGGCCCTGGAATACACCCCCAGCGTGAATCTCGACCACGGCGATGCCAGCAACGGCGGCGTCGCGCTGCGGGCCGGCAACGGCCAGTCTGTTTCCATCCGCGGCTTCGTGGGCAATGTGACCAGCGACCTGAGCCTCTCCAACGACTTCTTCTCCCTCTACGGCACGACCGATATCTACAACACCGAGCGCGTCACCCTTTCGCTCGGGCCCAACGCACTCCTGATCGGCGTCGGCAACCCCCAGGGTGCGGTCGTCACCTCCACCAAGCGCGCCAAGTTCGGCAAGCCCTCCACGAAGTTCTCTTTCCAGGGTGACCGCTGGGACTCGCACCGCGCGGCGCTGGATCACAATCAGCCGCTGATCGCCAACCGGCTCGCGTTTCGCCTCAACGGCCTCTTCGATCGCCAGCGCGAGTTTCGCGGCACCGAGGGCAAGCACCAGGAGCGCGTGACGCTCAGCCTCGTCGCCCAGCCGTGGAAAAACACGAAGGTCACCGTCAATCACGAGAACTACGATCTCGCCATTAACAATGCCTCCCTCGTCTGGGGCTTCGACGGCGCCGCGCTCGCCTGGATGGCCGCCGGCAAACCCGTCGCCGACAACGACCCCAGGAACTACCTTTTGACCACCAACGCGCAGACCCAGATTCTCGTGCGCGGCCTGAACCTCACCAATCCGCTGGTGAACGCGAGAACCCAGCGGACGCTGCCCAATGCCATCTTCGGCGGCGTCTCCAGCACCAGCTACTCGTCCATGCGGCCCTGGGAGACGTTCGGCCTCTCGCAGGATACATACCTCTACGGCGGCACGCGGGAAAATCCCCCTAACCATCAGCGCGGCTCCTGGACCCACCTCTTCGTCGAACAAAAGCTCGCTCCGAATCTCTATCTCGAACTCGCCGGCGCGCGCGCCCGACACCACCGCGATCTCGACCAGAACAACCTCACCGCGCTCACCATCGATCCCAATCCCCGGTTGAGCGACAGCTCCCCGAACCCCGGCTACCTGGTGCCCTATCACGAGAGTGGCGTGCTGCTCTTCCGCGGCGAAGACAGCGATAGTGACGAGTATCGCGCCACCCTTTCCTACGAGTTCGACCTCTCCCGCCGCAGCCAATGGCTCGGAAGCCACGGCGTCTCGCTCCTCGGCCAGACTGGCACGAGCTACTCAACCCAGAACGGCATGCGCGCCTACAATCTCGGCACCGTCGGCCGCGCCGGCTGGGGCAATACCGCCGTCGCCAACCTCAACTGGCTCCGGGTCCGCCACTACTTCCGCAACGGCAATGTCCCCGAGTTCTGGACCACGACCGACCTTATTAAACACGCCGCCCAGATCTCCGCCTACGGCAATCTCCGCGGCGCCGCCGAAAACGATCGTGCGCCCGTCGACCTGCGGCTCCTCCCTGCCAGCTCTCCGGTGCTAAACAAGGTCACCACCGACAGCCTTTCATTCGGCTGGCAGGCGCGTTGGTTGCGAGAGCGGCTGGTCACGCTGTTCGGCTACCGCACGGACCACATCACGTCCTATGGCGCCCCGACCTCGCAGAATCTCATTTTGCCCGAAACGCTCGGCAAATCCTCCAGCGCCGCTTATGACTATCGGTTCTTCGACTTTGTTCGCGACGTGCGGCCCACTCTGCTGAGCAACGATGCTCAAGGGCTTTCGCGCACGTTTGGCGGCACCTTTCATGCCTTTCGCTGGCTCAGCCTCGGCTACTCGCAGTCTAACAACTTCACGCCCAACACGACCACCCTGCCGACAGCCCTCGGCACCTCCTATCCCAATCCCAGCGGCGAGACCCGGGATTTCAGTGCCAGTTTCTACCTGCTGGACAACAAGCTCTCGATTCGCCTCACGCGCTTTGACACCACCGCCATTGATCAGAGTTACGCCACCGGCTCGAAATTTGCCGGTGCCAGGCAGATCCTCCAACGCCTCCAGGACAACTACAAGACCGCGGGCGACTCGCACTTCCGGGCGATGCAAATCCAATATCCGGTGCAGTACGGAAGTCCCTTCGATGTACGCGACACCAAGGCCACCGGCTGGGAGCTTACGGCCGTCTACAACCCCACCCGGCAGTGGCGCGTCGCTCTTTCCGGCAGTTCCAACAAGAACACGCTGGTCACCGACGATGAGTATGCCGGCCCGTACTTCGCCACCGACACCGCCTTCGAGGGACTCGGGACCTGGCGGAAGTTCGCCGACGAACTCCAAAAGGTGGCTTCCGGCACCGCCTCTGGCAGTTTCGACCTCAACCCCGCCAACAGCGCGGATCGCCAGAGGGCCCAGACCGACGCCACCTTCATCAGGCTGACGGCCGACAGCCTGGAGAGGAGCTACCGCGACGGTCAGCAACTCATCGGCCGAAACCTGATTCGCAACGGCGGTCAATACAACTTCAACGGCCTCACCGCCTACGACTTCACCGAAGGCCGGCTCAAAGGCTGGACCATGGGGGGCAATTTCCGCTGGCGCTCTGCTCCCATAGTCGGCTACCGTCGCACGTTGGATCCCAACGGTCGTCCCGGGCTCCTGAGCGTCAAGCAGCCTATCATGGGAGCAGATCACTGGGACTTCGGCGCCCTGATCGGTTGGAAGCACAAGCTCAGCCCGAAAGTGAATATCCGGGTCCAGCTCAATATCCAGAACCTCCTAAACGAAACCGATCCCCTGCTCACCTCCGTCGATACCGATACGAATGGTGTCTACGGCACCGCCCACGCCGCGGTCCCGGTTTATTACACACTGCGGCGCCCCCGCAATTTCGTCCTCAGCACCACCTTCGACTTATGACCGAACCCGCCCTCCACGCCATGATGAGAATTTTCATTAACTGCGGTCCAACCGTTCGGCATGCACTCCTCAATTACGGCAGCCGACTGTTCTGTCCGGCTTCGCGCCGATTCCATTGTCGCGAACTCACGATTCAGTTTTCCCGCATGAACGATTCGCGCCCAAAGCCGGGCGATGCCGTCGTGCTGTGGAAGCGCTGGCGCCTCGTCGCCGACCAGGAACTCTATGACCTCGCGACCAGCCCGCG
>Ga0209135_1000900_pt1 | contig 10697 bp, 6 predicted proteins | sample LauGreSBDMM110SD_4_FD_187570 | JGI IMG/M metagenome (GOLD analysis project Ga0209135, IMG submission 187570) | Freshwater lake microbial communities from Lake Michigan, USA - Su13.BD.MM110.SD (SPAdes) (version 3) | ecosystem: Environmental > Aquatic > Freshwater > Lake | place: Lake Michigan, USA... | reverse complement strand
CGCCGAAAGGCAAGCTGATCTTGAGTTTCTTGTAACGCGGCAGGCCAGTGCCCGCCGGAATCAAGTGACCCATGATGACGTTCTCCTTAAAGCCGCGCAGGAGGTCAACCTTGCCAAGGGTCGAAGCGTCGGTGAGGACGCGGGTCGTCTCTTGGAAGGAGGCTGCGGAGATGAAGCTTTCGGTCTCGAGCGAGGCTTTGGTGATACCCAAGAGGATCGGTTCCGCTTCGGCCGGCTTGCCGCCAGCTTCGTCGATGCGCCGATTGTCCGCGAGGAACGCGGCGCGATCCACCTGCTCGCCCCAGAAGTATTCGCTGTCGCCCGGATCGGTAATCCGAACTTTGCGCAGCATCTGGCGGATGATGATCTCGATGTGCTTGTCGTTAATCGTGACGCCTTGGAGGCGATAAACTTCCTGCACTTGCGAAATCAGGAAATCGTAGAGCGCGGACGGCCCGAGGATTTCCAAAATCTCATGAGGATCGGCGGAGCCTTCCGTGAGATGCTGGCCTTTGTGGACCACGTCGCCGGGCTGCACGATGATGTGCTTTCCGGTCGGAATGAGATGCTCTTCTTCTTGAGCAGTCTCCTCGTTCTTCACAACCAACTTGCGCTTTCCGCGGACCGTGCCCTCGAAGGCGACGACGCCGTCGATGCGAGCCATCTCGGCCGCGTCCTTCGGCCGACGAGCCTCGAAAAGCTCGGCGACGCGGGGCAGACCGCCGGTGATATCTTTCGTCTTCGAGGCCTGACGGGGCGTCTTGGCGAGGAGCGCGCCGGGGGCGATAGTGTCACCCTCGTTGACGGCGATCTGCGCGCCGACGGGAATCGAATAGGCGGCGAGCGCCTTGTTCTTCGCGTCGCGGATCTCGATCTGCGGATTGAGGTCCTCCTTGTGCTCGATAACTACCGTGGCGATGCGGCCCGACGATTCGTCGAGTTCGCGCTTTACGGTAACCCCCGGGATCATGTCCTTGAAGTGCAGCGAACCGCCCTTCTCGGAGAGAACGGGAACATTGTAAGGATCCCATTGCGCGAGGATATCGCCTTTGCCGATCTTCTCGCCGTCGCCGACGTGCAGGAAGGAACCGACCACAATGTTGTAGTTTTCGATTTCCTTGCCCTCGTTGTCGATGACTTGGATCGTGCCAGTCTTGTTCAGGGCAATATTGCCGCCCTCGGCCGTCTGCACGAGACGCAGGCCTTTATATTTGATGATGCCTGCCGATCGGACGCGGATCTCAGGGGTCTTGAACCCGCCGGAAGCGACGCCGCCGATATGGAAGGTACGCATCGTGAGCTGCGTGCCGGGCTCGCCAATCGACTGCGCGGCAATGATGCCGACCGAATCGCCAATCTTTGCAACGCGGCTGGTGGCGGGATTGATGCCGTATGATTTGGCGTCGATTCCGGCCGGGCTCGTGCAGGTGAGCGGGGACATGACTTTGACGCGCTCAATGCCGACGTCGTCGATCTTGGAAGCGGCTTCCTCGGTGATGAGTTCGCCAGACCCGACGATGAGTTCGGACGGATTGAGCGGGTTGTAGACATCGTCGCTGGAGCAACGACCGATTAGGCGTTCCTTAAGCGCAACGATTTCGTCGTCACCTTCGAAGATCGCTTTCTTCCAAACGCCATCACGGGCGCCGGAGTCGTCTTCGCAGATGATCACGTCCATGGCGACGTCGCACAACTTACGCGTGAGGTAGCCGGCGTCGGCGGTCTTGAGCGCGGTGTCGGCGAGACCCTTCCGGGCGCCGTGGGTCGAAATGAAGTACTCGAGGACGGTGAGACCCTCTCGGAACGACGAGAGAATCGGGCGTTCGATGATTTCGCCGGAGGGCTTGGCCATCAAACCGCGGGCGCCGCAAAGCTGTCGGACCTGCTGTTTGTTACCTCGCGCGCCGGAGTCCATCATGATGTAGACCGGGTTTACCTCGGTCTTGCCTTCGTTGGTTTGGAGCTTCGAGAAGACTTCTTTCGCGATCTGATCGGTGGCGGCGGTCCAGATATCGACGACCTTGTTGTAACGCTCACCGTCGGTGATCGTGCCCTTGTTGAACTGGGCTTCGACCTCGGTGATCTTTTTGCGGGAGTCGGTGACGATCGCTTTCTTCGACTCTGGGATGATCATGTCATCGATACCGATCGAGATACCCGCCTGGAACGCGGTTTGGAAACCGAGCTCCTTGAGTTTGTCTAGGGTCTCGACCGTCATCGAGTGACCGGCGCTCTTGTAAGTATTGAGGATCAGGTCGCCCAATTTCGCCTTGGGGACCGGAAAGTTTACAAAACCCAATTCCTTAGGCCAGATCTGATTGAAGATCACGCGGCCGACGGTAGAGCGAAGAACTTTTTTCTCTTTGTTGCCGTAGACGGTGTCTTGACCGAAGTCAGGATTAGGCACCTCGACCCAGTCATGAACTTTGAGTGCTCCGTCTGCTTTCGCGTAGAGCACCTCGTGCAAGCCGCTGAGGAGCGGCACTCGAACACCCTTCGCCGGCTTGGTGCGCGGCTCGATCGTGAGATAATAGGCGCCGAGAACGATGTCCTGGGACGGGGTGAGGATCGGCTTGCCGGAAGAGGGCGAGAAGATGTTGTTAGTCGCCATCATCAACAGCTTGCACTCGAGAATGGCCTCAAGGGACAGCGGCACGTGAACGGCCATTTGGTCGCCATCGAAATCCGCATTGTAGGCGGTGCAGACCAGCGGATGAACTCGGATGGCTTCGCCTTCGATCAGGACGGGCTCGAACGCTTGGATGGAAAGTCGGTGGAGGGTCGGCGCGCGGTTGAGCAGCACCGGATGGCCCTTGGTCACTTCCTCGAGAATATCCCAAACCTCGGGTGACTTCTTCTCGATCATCTTGCGCGCCCCGCGGACCGTGTGCACGAAGCCGAGTTCCTTGAGCCGGCGGATGATGAACGGCTCGAAGAGCACGAGCGCCATCTTCTTGGGCAGACCGCATTGGCTGAGCTTGAGCTCGGGACCGATGACGATGACGGAACGACCGGAGTAGTCCACGCGTTTGCCGAGCAAGTTTTGGCGGAAACGCCCCTGCTTGCCCTTCAGCATATCCGAAAGGGATTTCAACGGACGGTTACCGGCGCCCGTGACTGGACGACCGTGGCGACCGTTATCGAAGAGCGCGTCGACGGCCTCTTGCAGCATGCGTTTTTCGTTATGGATGATAACGTCGGGCGTCTTAAGCTGCATCAGGTTTTTCAACCGGTTGTTGCGGTTGATGACTCGGCGATAGAGATCGTTGAGATCGGAGGTCGCGAAACGGCCGCCCTCAAGCGGAACCAGCGGACGAAGATCGGGCGGGATCACCGGCAACACCTCGAGGACCATCCATTCCGGACGAGACTTCGAGTGGATGAAGCCTTGGATCACCTTCAGCCGCTTAGACAGCTTCTTTTTGATCTGCTTCGATTTCGTCGCGCGCATCTGCTCGTGCAACTCGGCCACGGTGGCCTCCATATCGGTCTTGACGAGCGCATCACGCACGGCTTCGGCGCCCATCTTGGCAACGAAGGAATCCGCGCCGTATTCATCGAGAGCTTGGCGATATTCAGTATCCGTGAGCAGCTGTTTGAGTTCGAGCGGGGTCTTGCCCGGATCGATGACCATGTAGTTCTCGTAGTAAATCACGCGCTCAAGGGAGCGTGCGGTCATATCGAGCAACAAACCGAGACGGCTCGGCATGGACTTAAGGAACCAAATGTGCGTAACCGGCACAGCCATCTCGATGTGACCCATGCGCTCGCGGCGGACGCGGGCGATGGTGACCTCGACTCCGCAACGATCGCAGACAACGTCCTTATACTTGATGCGTTTGTATTTGCCGCACGCGCACTCATAGTCACGCACGGGCCCGAAGATCTTTTGGCAGAACAAACCGCCTGGCTCGGGTTTGAACGTGCGATAGTTAATCGTCTCGGGATTCTTCACCTCGCCCTTGGACCATTTGCGGATGGTCTCGGGCGAAGCGACGGTGATGGACACGCAGTCGAACGGGCTCTCTTCGAGGCCCAGAGCGGCGCGGGCTTCATCACGGTTGGAGGCGGCGGTTTCGGCGGGTTGAATCATGGCTTTAGCTCCTGAATTTTGTGGAAGGTGAACGGGACTCGGGCGGTGGCTTAGGAGCCGTAGCTGAGCGAGTCGCGTTTCTGGAGTTTGATATCCAGGCCGAGGGACTGGATTTCCTTAATGAGAACGTTGAACGACTCGGGCGTTCCGGCGACCAAGGTGTTGTCGCCCTTGACGAGCGACTCATAGATCTTCGTGCGGCCCTGCACGTCGTCGGACTTGACGGTGAGGAGTTCCTGGAGCGTGTGCGCGGCGCCGTAGGCTTCGAGCGCCCAGACTTCCATTTCGCCAAAGCGCTGGCCGCCGTATTGGGCCTTGCCGCCCAACGGTTGCTGCGTGACCAGTGAGTAAGGGCCGACCGCACGAGCGTGGATCTTGTGCGATACAAGATGATTCAGCTTCATCATGTAGATGTAGCCGACCACGACCTCCTGGTCGATCTTCTCGCCGGTGCGACCATCGAAGAGCACGCTCTTGCCGGAAGTCGGCAACTTGGCCTCCTTGAGATATTCGCGGACGCGTTTCTCGGATATACCGTCGAAGACCGGAGTCGCGACTTTCAGGCCGAGCTTCTTACAAGCCCAACCGAGATGCGTTTCCAGAACCTGGCCGACATTCATGCGCGAGGGCACGCCGAGGGGGTTCAAGCAGATTTCGACTGGAGTGCCATCCGGGAGGAACGGCATATCTTCTTCGGGAACAATCTTCGCAACCACGCCCTTGTTACCGTGGCGACCGGCCATCTTGTCTCCGACTTCAAGCTTCTGCTTCGTGGCGACATAGACTTTGACCTGCTTGATCGCGCCGTCACCGGAGCCTTCTCCAGCTTCAACCGCACCGATCTTGCGCTCGCGGTCAGTCTCGAGTTCATCGAACTTCGTTTGGTAGCCGCCGATGATCTCCATGATCTTGATCCGAACCGGCGAAGGATCGATCTGGACGTGCTTGGATACGGCTGCGAGGCGCCGGAGAAGAGTCTTCGTGATCTTTCGATTGGCTGGGATGATGATTTCACCAGATTCACCGTTGATCACGTCGAGCGGGATTTTTTCGCCAAGCAGGATATTGGAGAGCGCCTCAGTCAGGCCTTCGCGCAATTTATCGATCTGCGTTTTGTATTCCTCTTGAATTTGTTTGCCTTGGCGGCGGCGGTCAGAGGGCGAGAGTTTCTCCTCTTGATTGTCGATCCGGGAGGATATCTTTACGTCCATGATGATGCCACCAACGCCTGATGGAACCACCAGCGAAGTATCCTTAACATCGGCGGCTTTTTCACCGAAGATAGCGCGAAGCAGCTTTTCCTCAGGGGCGAGCTCGGTCTCAGACTTCGGCGTGATTTTCCCGACGAGAATGTCGCCAGGCTTCACTTCCGCACCGATCCGGATAACACCATTATGGTCGAGGTTCTTGAGCGCTTCTTCGCCAATATTAGGGATGTCGCGGGTGATCTCCTCCGGCCCAAGCTTCGTGTCGCGGGCGTTGACCTCGAACTCTTGGATATGAATCGAAGTGAAAATGTCTTCCTTCAAAACCTTTTCCGAAATGAGGATAGCGTCTTCGAAGTTGTAACCGTTCCAAGGCATGAAACCGACGAGCACGTTTCGGCCGAGGGCCATCTCGCCTTTGTCCGTCGAAGGACCGTCAGCAATAATCTGGCCCGCCTTGATCTTCTGGCCAAGCGCGACGATCGGCTTCTGATTGAAGCATGTGCCGGCGTTCGAGCGCATGAATTTCCGCAGCTCGTAGATAAAAACATGATTTTTCGGATCGTGCTTCAGATTACGCGGCAACTCGCCATCTTTCGTGACGACAATGCGCTTGGCATCAACGGAGGCGACAACGCCAGCCTCGTCGGCGACGACTACGATCTTTGAGTCGCGGGCGACGCGCTCTTCGATACCGGTACCAACAAGCGGCGACTCGGCTTGGAGAAGCGGCACGCCTTGGCGTTGCATATTTGCGCCCATGAGCGCGCGATTGGCATCGTCGTGCTCAAGGAACGGAATCATACCGGCCGCAATCGAAATGACCTGCTTCGGCGAGACATCCATATAATGGACTTCGGAGGCTGCGACTTCGAGAAATTCACCGTCTTGGCGGACGGTGACCTTGCCGATAAAGTTACTCTTATCGTCGAGCTCAGAGTTGGCCTGGGCGATAACCTTGGCTTCTTCTTGGTCGGCGGTGAGATACTCGATTTTGTCGGAGACACGGCCGTCTTTAACGATCCGGTAGGGAGTCTCGATGAAACCGAATTCGTTCACCCGGGCATAAGTTGAAAGGGAATTGATGAGGCCGATATTCGGACCTTCGGGAGTTTCGATCGGACAAATGCGACCGTAGTGTGACGGATGAACGTCGCGAACTTCGAAACCGGCGCGCTCGCGATTGAGACCACCTGGCCCGAGTGCCGAAAGGCGACGTTTGTGCGTCACTTCCGCGAGCGGGTTGATCTGGTCCATGAACTGAGAGAGCTGACTCCGGGCGAAGAAGTCACGGATAACAGTCGTAAGAGCCTTCGGATTGATGAGCTTCTGCGGGGTGATAGAGTCAACACTCTGATCATACATGGTCATCCGCTCGCGAACCAGCCGCTCGGTGCGACTGAGGCCAACGCGGCACTGGTTGGCGAGCAATTCACCCACGGTGCGCACGCGGCGGGAACCAAGGTGATCGATATCGTCAACTACGCCTTCCCCCTTCTTGAGCCGACCGAGATACTTCGTCGCCGCGACGATATCGCCACTCTCGATGATGCGCTGCTCGAGCGTCACTTTGAGACCGAGCTTTTGGTTGACCTTGTAACGGCCGACCCTGCCGAGGTCGTAGCGCTTAGGATCAAAGAACAGTCGCTTCAAGAGGGCCTTAGCATTCGCCGTCGTCGGTGGCTCGCCAGGACGCAGACGTTTGTAGATTTCCTTGAGTGCCTCTTCCTCGTTGCGAGTCGGGTCTTTCTTGAGCGCACGGATCAGCGCCCCCTCGTCAACAGTCGTGTCGATCACGCGAATCGTAGAGATTCCGTGCTTCTGAAAAGTCCGCACGATCTGCTTCGTGAGCGGTTCAAAGGCGCGCGCCAAAACCACCCCCTGCTGTGCGTCGATCGCATCTTCGACCAACACCAGAGTCGAAACGTTCTCGAGGTCCAAAGCCTTAACAACCTTGAGATCCTTGATCTCGTAAAAGAGGTTCAAAATATCGATATCGCTCGAATAGCCGATTGCCCTGAGCAAAGTCGTGATCAGAAATTTTCGGCGGCGACGACGACGATCGAGGTAGACGTAAAGCAAATCATTGTTGTCAAACTGAACCTCGAGCCAAGTCCCGCGGTCGGGAATGATCCGGAAAGAGTGCAGCAACTTGCCGTTCGGGTGCGGTGTGACTTCAAAGGCGATACCAGGCGAACGGTGGAGCTGGGAGACAACGACGCGCTCTGCGCCGTTGATGATGAAGGAACCACGTTCAGTCACCATCGGGATCTCGCCCATGTATATATCTTCATCCTTAATGAAATCTTCTTCGCGCAACCGGAGTTTCACGTAAAGCGGCACGGAATAAGTGATCCCTTCGCGCAAGCACTCGAGTTCGGTATTTTTGGAGTCACCCAAATTGTAGGAAACATACTCCAGTACCAGACGTTCGTCGTAGGAATGGATCGGGAAAACCTCCCGAAAAACGGCTTCCAAGCCCTGAGGCTTACGTTGTTTCTCGGGAATTCCCTTCTGCAGGAACTCGAGATAGGACGTGATTTGAATCTCGATGAGATTCGGCGGCTGAATGACTTCGCGGAGTTTTCCGAAGTTTGTGCGTTCGGGATGTGTGCGGTCGGCCATGGGAATTTCCGGAGGAGGTGATTAACGAGGGAACGGATACACAGGGCTAAAATCGCCCCGCGCGGGAACCTGACGAAAGAACAGAGAAAAACCCATCGGAGGGAGCACGCATAGCGTAATCCCTTCGATAGATTTGTAAATCAATGCCAACTAAGTCGACCAAGTGATTACTTGAGTTCGACTTTGGCGCCGGCGGCCTCGAGTTTTTTCTTAATCTCTTCGGCGTCAGCCTTATTTGCGCCCTCTTTGACGGACTTCGGAGCGGCCTCGACGAGATCCTTGGCTTCCTTCAAGCCCAAACCGGTAATCACACGGACCTCCTTAATGACGCCAATCTTGTTTGCGCCAGCCTCCAAGAGAATCACGTTGAATTCGGTTTTCTCCTCAACAGGAGCCGCAGCAGCCGCACCGGCGGCAGGTCCAGCGGCGGCAACAGCGGCGGCGGCGGAGACGCCCCACTTGCCTTCAAGGTCTTTGACGAGGGTTGCGAGGTCGAGCACGGTTTGTGCGGACAGCCACTCGATTACTTGGTCTTTAGTGATATTGCTCATGTTTATATTTTCTCGGGATTACTAGCGGTTTCTAAAAGTGAAACACGTTTAAGAGACGAGTCTCCTAGCTCACCCAAAGGATGTGTTTTAACCCATGGCACTGCCATAAAGAGCAGCGCCGCAGGAAAGTTATGCTGCCGGTTGCTCCTTCTTGACTTTCGCATCCAACACGCGGACGAAAGCTCCAGCGTTGCTGATGAGAAGACTGAGGAATTGGGAACGAAGAGCTTCGAAAGAAGGGAGGTCGGCCATTTTTGCCAAATCAGCCGCGCTCACCAACTTCTTGTTGAGCACGCCGATCTTCACTTCGAGCTTCTGTTTGTCTTCGAAGAACTTCTTGAGGACCTTAGCCACACCCGCCGGGTTTTTCCCGCCGACAATAACCGCGGTCGGGCCGGTCAATGCCGTTTCGATCTCAGGGAGACCCAGTGCTTTGGCCGCAACGCGAAGTGAACTGTTCTTCACCACGTGAAACTCTGCCTTCTCCGCGTTAAGTTTGGCACGAAGGTCAGCCACATCACTGACAGTTACCTTGGTAAAATTTGCCAAGATAACGTATTCGGATTTTTTGAGATGCGTCTCAACTTCGGCGATCAGATAATTTTTTTCGGGTCTCATGGGTCAGGCTCCGTTTAGTATTTGCTGAACTCGCTTGAGGCGACGCGAACGCCGGGGCTCATGCTGGAGGACAAGGTTATAGATTTGATAAAGACGCCGCCCTTGAATGAAGCGGGTTTTGCCTTGCCAACGGCATCAATCACGGTCGACGCATTCTCCAAGATTTGCGCGGCGGTAAACGAACACTTACCTACACCCACTCCGATGATCGCAGCCTTATCCATCTTGAACTCAACCCGACCGGCCTTCACGGCCTTAATTCCGGCAGCGATGTCGTCGGTCACCGTTCCGCTCTTCGGATTTGGCATGAGGCCCTTTGGACCGAGCACACGAGCAAGAGTGCGAACTTGTTTCATTGCCTCAGTCGTGGCGATAGCGACGTCGAACTCTAGCCAACCTTCATTAATCTTCTGCATGATATCCGCCAATCCCGCCGTATCGGCTCCGGCGGCCAACGCAGCTGCCGGATTATCTGTAAAGACCACGATTCTAACTTTCTTGCCCGAGCCATTTGGCAACGGGGTGGTTCCACGAACGTTTTGATCTCCAGAGGCGCCGTCTACGCCAAGCTTGAAAGAGAGTTCAACGGTCTCATCGAACTTTGCCTTTGGGAATTTACCCAAAATCGATACGGCCTCGGCGAGGGAGTATTCTTTAGATAAGTCAGCGACCTTTTGGGCGCTACGGTAACGTTTACTTTGTTTCTTCATGATGACTCCTTGCGGTGCAAGTGTTCCGAGTGGAACTCCCGCGGTGAGTTGTTGTTTTGGAGGAAAAAATTAACCGACGACTTCGATGCCCATGTTTCTGGCGGTGCCTGCGATGATCCGGATGCCTGCCTCATCGTCTTTTGCATTCAAGTCCTTGGCCTTGAGTTTGTATATCTCGAGTAATTGCTTCTTGGACACCTTACCGACTTTGTCTTGGTTGGGTCGCGCAGAACCGCTCGCAATGTTTGCGGCTTTTTTGAGAAGCACAGATGCCGGCGGCGACTTGAGGATAAAAGTGAAACTCTTGTCCGAAAAAACCGTGATTACTACGGGAAGGATCATTCCATTTTGATCCTTGGTTCGGGCGTTGAAGTCCTTACAAAACGCCATGATGTTGACGCCTTGAGCGCCGAGAGCAGGCCCCACCGGAGGAGCAGGATTTGCAGCACCGGCAGGAAGTTGGAGGCGGATGTAACCTTGAATTTTCTTAGCCATTTTAAAATAGAATTAAATCGGGTGCGTTAACAGATGTCGCGTAATGGAGAGGAGAGAAATGAGTCTATTCGGTGTTTCGTTGGACCTGCCAGTATTCCAACTCAACCGGAGTAAAACGCCCGAAGATGGAGACAGAAACCTTCAGCTTACCCCGCTCAGGGTCGATCTCATCGATTCGGCCGGTCAGACTAGTAAAGGCACCGTCAGTAATTTTCACTTCCTCGCCAACAATATACTGAATCTTCGGAACTTCCTTCCCATTGGCCGCTTCGATTCGGGACCGGATTTCAACAATTTCCGAGGGCTGTAACGCCGCTGGTCGTTCACCGCCAACAAAACCGATTACTCCAGCCACTTCCTTGACGAAATACCAAGGTTTATTGATAACCTTCTTATCCTC
>Ga0209135_1000894_pt1 | contig 10727 bp, 8 predicted proteins | sample LauGreSBDMM110SD_4_FD_187570 | JGI IMG/M metagenome (GOLD analysis project Ga0209135, IMG submission 187570) | Freshwater lake microbial communities from Lake Michigan, USA - Su13.BD.MM110.SD (SPAdes) (version 3) | ecosystem: Environmental > Aquatic > Freshwater > Lake | place: Lake Michigan, USA... | reverse complement strand
GAAATTCAAAATTTCAGCAGCGGTTTCGTTTTCATTTTCTTCCATTGCCAGCTGAGACAAGTTGACGATATTCGACAGTGATTCTGGATCTCGTTTATAAATTGCTTTTTCTTGAATAAAGGCTTTTCCATACTCTTTTTGTTGAACAAAAAACCAGCTCAAATATTGGTTCCAAAAAAAATCTTGGTCTTTTTGAACTCGCAACAAAAGTGCTTTTTTTAATTCCAAATTAAAAGATTCTTCGCCGTCTTCTGTCATAAAGCGAGACAATTGGTTTTGTATTACAATCAAACTTTGCGGATTGTTGTAAGATTCTGTCAAGAACTTTTCAATCATCAAATCAGTTTTTCCTTGTTGTCCATAAATAATGGCCAATTGGTAATTAAAATTGAACTTTGGTTCTTTCAAAAGCGCTATTTCGTATGCCTGAACAGCGAAATCTAATAAAACTTTTTTCTCAAAAAAGGGCGCAATAGAATAGACGTTAGCCGGATTTTCTTGTATTTTAGTTAAGGCATCATCATAGTATTTTTTAGCTTTTTCTGTGTTTTTTTGCAATTGATAATTGTAGCCAATTTCCACTAATAAATTGGGTTGTTTATATTGGTTGAAGCGCGCCAAAAGACCTTTTTCGGCTTTTTCAAATTGAGATAATTGTTGGTAACATTCCGTTAGTTTTTGAAAATAATAAGGATTATTCGGTTGTGTTTTTACCAACTCTTCATAACTCAATAAAGCTTTTTCAAAATCGCCTTTGTCGAAATAATTTTGCGCCAATTGTTCATTTTGACCCAAAACGGAAAGCGACAATAAAAATATAATTAACAACAGGTATTTTTTCATTTTAAAAAACAATTAAAAAAAACAATGTACTAAAGTAACACATTTTGCGTCAATTTAGTACATGTTGTAAGTAAAGATTAACTTTTAATCAATCAAGTCAAAACCAGTATATTTTCTCAAAACTTCTGGAATAACAATTCCTTCTGGTGTTTGGTAGTTTTCTAAAATACCAGCCAAAACTCTTGGTAAAGCAAGTGCGCTTCCGTTTAAGGTATGCGCCAATTGGTTTTTTCCTTCTTTATCTTTAAATCTCAATTTTAATCTATTGGCTTGAAAAGTTTCAAAATTAGAAACCGAACTGATTTCCAACCAGCGGTCTTGCGCCGTTGAAAAAACTTCAAAATCGTAGGTCAAAGCAGATGTAAAACCCATATCGCCACCGCAAAGTCTTAGGATTCGGAATGGTAACTTCAATTCTTGCAAAATAGATTTTACGTGCTCCACCATTCCGTCTAGCGCGGCATAGGATTTTTCGGGATGTTCGATTCTTACAATTTCAACTTTGTCAAATTGATGCAAACGGTTCAAACCACGAACATGGGCTCCCCAAGAACCTGCTTCTCGTCTAAAACAAGGCGTATATCCTGTTGCAAGCACCGGTAATTCGCTTTCTTGCAAAATAACATCTCTAAAAATGTTGGTGACGGGAACTTCTGCTGTAGGAATTAGGTATAAATCGTCTTTTGCATCGTGGTACATTTGTCCTTCTTTGTCTGGCAATTGTCCGGTTCCATATGCTGAAGCTTCATTTACCAAATGAGGAACTTGGTATTCTAAATAGCCTGCATCGGTGTTTTTATCAAGAAAATAGGCGATTAATGCACGTTGTAATTTAGCGCCTTTTCCTTTATAAACCGGAAAACCTGGCGCCGTGATTTTTGTGCCAAGTTCAAAATCGACAATGTCGTATTTTTTTATCAAATCCCAATGTGGAGTTGCTCCTTCGTGTAAAACAGGAATTTCTCCATGTTGAAAAACCGTTAAATTATCTTCGGGTGTTTTTCCTTCTGGAACAATTTCTGCAGGGAGATTTGGTAACGTGTAAAGTTTTTGTTCTAATTCTTTGGCAAAATCATTTGCTTTTTCTGATAGATCTTTGCTTTTTTCTTTCAACAAAAATGTTTTTTCTTTCAGAATTGCAGCTTTTGCTTTTTCACCATTTTTCATTAAATCGCCGATGTCTTTAGCAAGTTTGTTCGATTCAGACAAAATCCCATCTAATTCCACTTGTGTTGAACGGCGTTTTTCATCAAGTAACACAACTTCTTTTACGACAGTTTTTACATCAAGATTTCTTTTGGCTAAAGCTTTGATTACTTTTTCTTGATTATCTCTGATAAATGCGATTTGTAACATGATTTGTTTTTTATAAGATGGCAAATTTAAGCAAATGTTTTTGAAAAATTCATCATTTAAAAATTGCTTTATTCCTCAGCTTAGAATTAAAGTGAAAAAACGAATAATTTTATAATTCCTTTCGAGAGTTCCATAAAAAAAGCGAGATTTTGATCTCGCTTAATTTTTTTATTTTATCGAAATAGTTATTCTACCGTAACCGATTTTGCTAGATTTCTAGGCTGATCAACATTACAACCTCTCATTACTGCAATATGATAAGATAACAATTGAAGTGGAATTGTTGTTAACAAAGGAGAAAGGGCGTCAATTGTTTCAGGAATTTCGATTACATAATCTGCTAAATCCCTTACTTGTGTGTCGCCTTTTGTAACAACTGCAATAATTCTTCCGCTTCTTGATTTAATTTCTTGAATGTTACTTACCACTTTATCGTAATGTCCATGTTTTGGTGCTATTACAATTACCGGCATGTGCTCGTCAATTAGTGCAATTGGACCGTGTTTCATTTCTGCAGCAGGATAACCTTCTGCGTGAATATAAGATATTTCTTTTAGTTTCAACGCGCCTTCTAAAGCAACAGGAAAATTATAACCCCTTCCTAAGTATAAACAATTTGGCGCATCTTTAAATTCAGCTGCGATTTCTTTGGCTTTATCATTCGTTAATAATGCTTCGGCAACTTTTTCAGGAATTAACTCTAATTCTTGCAAATAACGATGGAAATTTGAATTTGACATAGTGCCTTTTGCTTTTGCTAAACGCAAAGCAATTAATGTCAAAACTGTAATTTGAGTAGTAAACGCTTTTGTAGAAGCTACGCCAATTTCAGGCCCAGCATGGGTATATGCACCAGCGTGGGTTTCTCTTGAAATAGAAGAACCAACTACGTTACAAACCCCAAAAACAAATGCTCCTTTTTCTTTGGCTAATTTTATCGCAGCCAATGTATCAGCAGTTTCTCCTGATTGTGAAATCGGAATAACGATATCTCCTGGGTTAATAATCGGATTTCTATATCTAAATTCTGAGGCATATTCTACTTCTACCGGAATTCTTGTAAATTCTTCGAAAATATATTCTGCCACCAAACCTGCATGCCAAGAAGTTCCGCAAGCAACAATGAGAATACGTTGGGCATTCATGAATTTTTCAAGGTTATCTTCAATACCAGCCATTTGAATAAGTCCTTGATTGGCGTGCAATCTTCCACGATAGGTATCTCTAATTACGTTGGGTTGTTCGTAAATTTCTTTCAACATAAAATGCTCATAACCGCCTTTTTCAATTTGCTCAAGGTTCATTTGTAATTCTTGAATATAAGGGTCTACTAAAGAATCGTCTTTTATTTTTCTAATTTTTAATGGTTTGTGAATGCGAACAATGGCCATTTCTTCATCTTCTAAATAAATCGCATTTGATGTGTATTCTATAAATGGCGATGCATCAGATGCAATAAAGTATTCATTTTCACCAACACCAATTGCCAAAGGGCTTCCAAGTCTTGCTACAACAATTTCGTTTGGTTTTTTGGTGTCAAAAACACAAATTGCATAAGCGCCAACCACTTGGTTAAGAGCAACTTGAACTGCTTTTCCTAATTTAAGATTTTCCTTTTTTTGAACTTCTTCAATCAAATTGACCAAAACTTCTGTATCAGTATCTGAATGAAAATGATAACCTCTTTTGATTAATTCTTTTTTTAATGGCTCGTAGTTTTCAATAATTCCATTATGGATTATCGCAATTTCACCTGAATTAGATAAATGCGGATGGGAATTTACATCGTTTGGAACACCATGAGTTGCCCAACGTGTGTGTCCCATTCCTATAGATCCTAAGGTAGAGATAGATTCTGATTTTAATTCCAAATCAGAAACTTTTCCTTTTGTTTTCGATAATTTTAGTTCATTATCATCAAAAACCATAACACCAGCACTGTCGTACCCTCTGTATTCTAATCTTTTTAATCCTTTTATAACCAAAGGATATGCTTCTCTAAATCCGATATAACCAACTATTCCACACATATTTAAAATTATTTAAGTTTAGTATAATATATTTCTAATTTCATTCTGTACTTATAATTTGCATCGCCAAACGGATAATTGCTTCCGTATAAAACAGTTCCTAATGGATTTAACACATTTGACAAAGGTACTCTGTCGATTGCAATTGGCGAAGTTGTATTTTTTAATTTTGCATTTGATGTAATTAAAATAGATTCTGAAACAGCTAGACCTAGCCGAACATTGGTCGAATCTTTGCTAATTAGATTTCGAATATGATTAGTAATCCTAATTTTATATTTTATACCACGTCCGCCAACGACATCTTGTTTTTCAAGAATTCCTCCATGAATAACTTTATTTAATTTTGAATCTTTATTAGTGCTGAAATCCGTTGCATAATCCAACACCGGGCGGTGATTATTTAAATCGTATAAGTAAATTCTATTAGGTTCAATCGCCGCAGCCATAGCTGTTTTATCAACATAAAAAACAAGGTTTGCTTCATTCACCAACCATCCTTTTTTCTTTAAATCAGACAGTTCATCAGGTTTTCCGAACAAATCTATTATTGCAATCGAACCTTGAGCACCACCTTTCAAATTCAATTTTTTGTCTCCCACAATTGGGTTTGGACTCGAAATGGCATTGGCATAATCATTAGAATTGGTTTGGTCTATTAAATTTACTGTATTTCCTGCAAGGTTCATTACAAAAGTTTTTAAAACATATTGTGGAACTGGAGGAGTAGCAGGATCTGAATCATCATCAAACGTTATTGGTTCTTTTGTACCTGTTTTTAATCCTGTGTATTGTTTGTAGGTTATTGTAATGTTTCCTTTCGTAAAATTCAATTTCATTAATCTGCCATCAGGGGCATCTTCTATTTGAAAATACAACCCTTTCATATGATCTTTAAAACTTCCGTTGCTAATTAATTTGTCATTTGACGCAAGGAAAATTTTGTTATAAAAATAAGGAGAGTCTAATTTTAAGCGCATTCTCGGCGCTAAACGAGTTTCAATATCTGTTGTTGGCTCTAGTACATTGTCTCTTTTATAAACTATGACTTCCGTTGGATCAGGTACGAATGCGCTATTTTGTTTTATGTCTGAGTCATTATTTAATGGTGCGCCAATTTTATTGTTATTAAAAAGATTATCTTGGTTGCTGTAGTATTTTTGAGCGTCTTGCGAATTAGTTGAGGCATCATAATCTTGAATATGGTAACCCGATTCATAGACTTTAAGGTTCATTGGTTTGTCCCCATAAATAGAATCTAATTTGTAAATGCCTGTTCCGTCTGTTTCGGTAGAAGTTTTTGTACTAAAATAAGGAATGTTTAAATAAACATCCATGATTGTAGGATTCAAATCAAAATTAAAGGCTGGATTTTCTGAACCAGCTGCTAAAGTCAATTGCGTGACAAAATTGGCTTTTGTTTTTCCAAAAACAGGATTGGTGTAAACGCCAAGTTGATTAATTGGTAAATTGTTAGTTTGCACCACACCTGTTGGTTGAACAAACGCAACTGCGCTGGAAAGCGTGTCTAATTCAAAACCAAAATGGTTGTCGTCGATTATATTTGCTCCAATCGTGTTAAAATCTTTATCGCAAGAAGCAAAAAAGAGCGTAATTAAAGAAAAAGAGATAACCGATTTTAAAATGCTTATTTTATTCATATTGTTTTCAAAAATTTAATTTTAAAGGACTTCGTTTTTGTAGAAATTAGTATAGATTTCTGCAAATTTATCTTTCGTTGTGAAAGGTAAAAAAGGTTTTCCTGAAGATGTAATAAATTTTGTTAAACTATCTGAAATCGAATCCGAAGCAATAATTACAGCATCTGAATGGTTAATAGATGTTTTAATAATGTTTTCGTAGTTAGGATTTTCTAATTCTGAAATGGCTGTTAAAGGAATTCCGTCGAATTTAATTTTATTAATTAGTTCCGGATTTAAACTTTCATCAAAAGACTGGCTGTAAATTGAAGAAACTATTTTTGTGTTTTCAAACAATGCTTCGTCTTTGTAAAAATGTTTCATGTAAATTGGCAACAAAGCCGCCAACCATCCATGAACATGGATAATATCAGGCACCCAATTTAATTTTTTTACCGTTTCAACAACACCTTTGGCAAAAAATATGGCTCTTTCGTCATTGTCAGGATATAAAACTCCTTCTTCGTCTGCAAAAGTAGCTTTACGTTTAAAATACTCGTCATTATCGATAAAATACACTTGAATTCTTTCTTTAGGAATTGAAGCTACTTTAATAATCAAAGGCATATCTAAATCGTTTACCACTAAATTCATTCCAGAAAGGCGAATAACTTCGTGCAATTGATGTCTTCTTTCATTAATATTTCCATATCTTGGCATAAATATTCTGATCTGTCCCCCTTGATCGTTTACCATTTTTGGAACATCATATGACATTGAAGAAACTTCATTTTCAGCTAGATAGGGCACCACTTCAGATGATACGAATAATATCCTCTTGTCCTCCATATTTTTTGTACTTTGTTTATTGACAATAATTAACGTGCAAAATTACAAAAATTTAGTGAGTTATTGCCTAAAATCTTAAGTTTGCATTTTAATTGACCCATCTACGTATGTTAATTTTCACAAATCAAGCTGCTTTACTAGAATACTTGCAGCCATTTTATACGCAAAACACATCCATCGGTCTTGTTCCCACAATGGGCGCCTTACATGACGGACATCTTTCGCTGCTTCAAAATTCAATAAATGAGAATAAACTTACAGTAATTAGCATATTTGTAAATCCGACGCAATTCAATAATGCTAATGATCTAGAAAAATACCCAAGAAATTTAGAAAAAGACATCGAAAAAATTGAAGTTTTATCTAAAGACATCCTCATTTTTGCGCCAAGTGTAAATGATATTTATGAAGGAAAAATAGTTTCTGCATCTTTTGATTATGATGGTTTAGAACATCAAATGGAAGGCAAACACCGTTTAGGACATTTTAATGGTGTTGGCACCATTGTTAAAAAATTGTTTGACATAGTTCAACCAACAAGCGCTTATTTTGGAGAAAAAGATTTTCAACAACTTCAAATCGTTAAAAAGTTGGTCGAAAAACAAAAAATGAAAGTCGAGATAATTGGAATTCCTATTCATAGAGAAAAAAATGGTTTGGCTATGAGTTCCCGCAACGAAAGATTGACCGATTCTGAAAAAGAAAAAGCAGGTGTTATTTTTAAAATTTTGAATCAATCTAAAATTCTATTTGAAACAAAAAGTGCCAATGAAGTTGAAAAATGGGTCGAAAGCGAGTTCGCAAAACAAAGCCATTTCAGATTAGAATATTTTGAAATTGCCGACGAAAAAACTTTAAAATCTTGCATTAGAAAAAATAAAAACACAAAATACAGAGCGTTTATTGCGGTTTTTGTCAACGAAATAAGATTGATAGATACAATTTCATTAAATTAAATTATCTTTGCGCCATGCAAATTCAAGTAGTAAAATCCAAAATTCACCGCGTTACGGTAACTGGAGCAGATTTAAATTATATTGGTAGTATCACCATCGACGAAGCCTTGATGGAAGCCTCAAATATTATTGAAGGTGAAAAAGTAGCTATTGTAAATATTAACAATGGCGAAAGATTAGAAACGTATGCCATCAAAGGCAATAGAAACAGCGGCGAAATCACCTTGAATGGTCCTGCCGCACGTAAAGTTCAAAAAGGAGATATTATCATCATTATCGCCTACGGAATTTTAGATTTTGAAGAAGCCAAAACGTTCAAACCAGCTTTGGTTTTTCCGAACGAAATTAACAATTCTCTCACTTAATTTTTGTGCAATCTAAACTCGCAAAATGGCTTTCGGTGCTTTTGCCTATTTTTTTAGGATTAGGTCTAACCATTTATTCCTACAATTCTTTTAACGAAAAGCAAATGGCCGAAATGAAAAGCTATTTTGTAAATGCGAATTACAATTTTGTTTTGCTTTCGTTAGTTTTTGCAGTTTTGGGTTATGTTTTGCGTGCCTATCGTTGGAAGTATACTTTGTCTGAAATTGGTTGTCAATCAGGTTTTAAAATCAATTTTTTAGCAGTTAGCATCGGTTATTTTGTCAATCTTTCTGTGCCGAGAGCAGGTGAAGTTTCGCGTGCTTTGATTATAAAAAAATACGAAAACCAACCTTTTGATAAAGTTTTTGGAACCATAATTGCAGAGCGAATCGTCGACTTAATAATACTTTTATTTTTTATTGCGATTGCATTATTTGTAGAATTTGCAACACTAAAAAACTTTCTACTTACCAATATTCCATTAGAAAAACTAGCTGTTTTAGCGATTGCTGGGGTTATTTGCACTTTGCTATTTTTGTACCTTTATTTTTATTCTAATTTAAAAATAATTCAATCGTTAAAATTAAAAATTGAAGGATTAAAAGTAGGTGCATTTAGCGTTGTAAAAATGCCACATAAATGGTTGTTTTTATTTTACACGTTAATGATTTGGCTTTCGTATGTTTTGATGTTTTATTGTACAACCTTTGCACTTCATGCCACAGCAGCCATTACTTTCGGAACAATTTTAGTAGCTTTCGTAATTGGAAGTTTAACCATCGCTTTCACAAACGGTGGATTTGGTTTTTTCCCGATTTTAATTGCAAAAATTTTATTTTTATACCATATTCCACTCGAGGCGGGAAATGCTTTTGGGTGGATAGTTTGGACATCACAGTTGCTTATAACAGTTATTTTGGGCATTTTAGCTTTTTTTGTACTTCCGTTTGTTTCTAAAAACAAATAAATTATTATATTGGCTATCGATTTAGAGTTGGAAATTTTATCTAAATATTAAAATCGGTTGCTATGAAAAAATTCCTGTTTTTATTGGCCTTAATTTATTCAGCGTCAATGTTTTCTCAAGTTTCAATTGACACAGTTCATTCTGAAAAACTCGATGAAGACAGAATTATTAAAATTGCTTTACCGCCAAATTACGCTAAAAACAAAGATAAAAAATATCCCTTGCTCTTTCTTTTGGATGGAAATTATCTTTTTGACCCTTTTTATGGGGCTTTTTCGTATGGATATTATTGGGACGATTTACCCGAAGTTATAATTGTTTCGGTTAATCAAGGTCCAAAAGAACTTAGGGAAGCGGATAGTCAAGTTGATGAAGAAACTGGACTTCCAATTGAAAAAGGAGCTAAATTTTTTGATTTTTTGTCTTTAGAATTACTTCCTGCTATCGAAAATAAATATAGAATTTCTCCTTTCAGAATCATTGCCGGACATGATTTCACAGCGGGATTTATGAATCTTTTTCTTTATAAAGACAATTCTTTTTTTAACGGTTTTATTGCAATGAGCCCTGAGCTTGGTCCAGCAATGGAAGCAAGAATTCCAGAACGATTGCAAGATGTTAAAAAACCTTTTTTTTATTACCTATCCAGTGCCGATGGGGATTTAAAAAATGTTTTAAAGCCCATTTCCGATTTAGATAAAAACATGCAAACCATTAAGAATTCAAATTTATATTACCAATTTGATAACTTTAAAGAAGCGTCTCATTATTCTTTGGTTTTACTTTCAATTCCAAATGCTTTGTATCATTTATTTGGCGCTTTTCAGCCCATTTCAACCACAGAATACCTTGATAAAATAGAGCCGCTAAAAAGCGATTATGTGGGTTACTTAGAAAAAAGATACGATATAATCGAAAAGTCATTTGGAATGAAAATGAAAATTAGGGTCAATGATTTTAAAGCGATTGAAGCAGCAATTATTAAAAACAATGCTTTTAATGAACTAGATGCATTATCAATTATAGCAAGAAAAAATTATCCAAAAAGCATGTTGGCAGATTATGAAATGGCTTTGATGTATGAAAAAAAGGCGGATAGCAAAAGGGCAGCAAAATCTTATTTAGATGCTTATCAAAAAGAAGAGATTGGAGATTTGACAAAAGAAATGATGTATGACAAATCTGAAGAAATGAGAAAAGCATATGGTGGAGATTTGAAATCAAAAAAGAAAGGCAAAAACAAACCAGAAAAAATAACCGAACCTGAAACGCCGCAAGAAGACAATGAGCATTTAAAAGTTGATGAAAATGTAAACCCTACAGACGCAGCAAAACCACTTGATGAGGTAAAATCAACAGAAGAAAGTAAACCAACAGAAGTAGCGAAAACAGTTGAAGAGGTAAAACCTATTGAAGAAATAAAACCAACAGAAGCAGCCAAACCAGCTGAAGAAGTAAAACAAATAGAAGAGGTAAAACCAACAGAAGTAGCAAAGCCGGTTGAAGAAACAAAACCAACAGAAGCAGTAAAGGCAGTTGAAGAAGTAAAACCAACAGAAGTAGGGAAACCAGCTGAAGAAATAAAACCAACAGAAGTAGCAAAGCCAGTTGAAGAGATAAAACCAACAGAAGAAGTTCAACCCACAGAAGAAAAAAAACCATAAAATGTCTAAAATAAAAACCACTTTTTTTTGTCAAAATTGTGGTGCACAATATGCCC
>Ga0209135_1000891_pt1 | contig 10761 bp, 8 predicted proteins | sample LauGreSBDMM110SD_4_FD_187570 | JGI IMG/M metagenome (GOLD analysis project Ga0209135, IMG submission 187570) | Freshwater lake microbial communities from Lake Michigan, USA - Su13.BD.MM110.SD (SPAdes) (version 3) | ecosystem: Environmental > Aquatic > Freshwater > Lake | place: Lake Michigan, USA... | reverse complement strand
TTTTCGAGAGCGAATACAAGGCTCAACCCGTAAGGGTATGCCCTACGGTAACGGGAAATGAGGGTGATAACGATATGCTAGGTAGAAACTTTTTTCACAATTTGACACAACAATACCCTCGAACAAGAGCGCTAGGCTATGCCTCGCTAGGCTATGCCTCGCTAGGCTATGCCTCTTGCGAGCTTTGGAGCCAAGCTTTTGTTTCCTTGGAATGCTCGCAACCCTCCTCGCAACCCTTGCGCTTGCGCTTTCGGTCGTTTTTTTCATCGATAGAACCCGAAGGGTTCTCGTCGTGAACCAAGGTCAAGTAGTAGGTGAAAAAGGCGCGACGAAGTTCTTCAAACTCGACTTGTCCACACGACGTGTTAGCCCTTGCTAGCCCTTCGTCCGTTAACTCATCATAAATGGTTAGGAAATGCTCACAGCCCTCCAACTGCGCGTGCGCGTGGCATGCGGCTTCCAACTCCGCCACGGTCATGGTCATGGTCATGGTCGAGGTAGTGGAATTGTGATGCCACAACTTTTCCGGAATACGCTTATCCAGGATGGCCACTACCTCGACCACTACCTCGACCACTACCTCGTCTACCTTGACCGCCGTGCAAGCTTTAAAGTACTGCTTAAACGTCGAGGATGAGGATGACGATTTTGTGCAAGAGTGGTGGAAAGCGTTGCGCGGCGCGGGGGGTCAGTCAGCGTTGCACAGCTGGGGAGGTCAGTTGCGATGGTGGGGTTTGCAATACAACTGGAGATTGATTACGTTGGCCAAAAAGTATGGCGATAGCGACCCGGAGGTCTATGACGATGGCGACTGCTGCGAAGACACATTGTGGCTGGATAAAAACATCAAAAAGTCGTCGGTGCCCCAAGACTTTCCTCAAGTGTTGCTTGAGATGGTGAATAAAGTGGATTATGTTTTTGAGGAGATGAGAGGGAAGGACGAGGATTACCTGGAATTCCTGACGAAAAAGTATCCGCAGAAATTCCCGAAGCACCTCTTTGACGTCGTCCAGATGCAGTATACATTCTTGAAATGGTTGTACGCCAAGAAATTTCCTGGAAAACCCGTCGCGGACGCAGTCGTTATCTATATGGAAAACCAAGTCACCTTGTTCAAGAAAAGAAAGGAAAAACTGGCTCGCGAGATGCAAGCGTGCGACGCAGCTCTTGCTTCTTACGAGAACCACCTCTCGGTCAACAACAACAACAAGAAACGCAAGATAATGCAAGATTGAGACGCAAGAGTGAAACGGAACTTTTGGCAAGATCGTTAATCATTGTTTCTAAGAAAGGGCAGCAAGATTTTTTAACTTTGTTTCGCTTTGTCGATCTCTTGTAACTAGCACCTCGATTTCAAAATTACAACACTTGGGTACAAACAAGGAAAGCCATGGAATCTTTGAATACCACTACCTCGACCACTACCTCGACCACCACTACCTCGACGACCACCACGCTCACCACCACGATGGAGCAGAAGCGCAAGCGCGAGTCGTCGGAACACGTTGTGGTTCAATTTTTGGGCCACACGTATGACGGAACATACGTGGATAACATGGCATGTGGACAGGGGACCATGACTTATCCCAATGGCGACAAGTATGTGGGGAATTGGATGGATGACAAGCGGCACGGGAAGGGCATCCTCTACTTTGCAAACCACAACAAGTATGAGGGAAACTGGGAAAAGAATTTGCAGCACGGAAAGGGCACCATGGATATCTATGTGAAAAGGGGTCACTACGACACGTACGACGGAGACTGGGTCAACGGCAAGTATCATGGAAGGGGCATTATGATGTTTGCCAGCGGCAGCAAGTACGAGGGAGACTTCGAGAACGGCAAGCGGCATGGGAAGGGTACCAAGACGTGGGCAGATGGCGACAAGTACGAGGGAGACTTCGAGAACGGCAAGCGGCATGGGAAGGGTACCAAGACGTGGGCAGATGGCGACAAGTACGAGGGAGACTTCGAGAACGGCAAGCGGCATGGGAAGGGTACCAAGACGTGGGCAGATGGCGACAAGTACGAGGGAGACTTCGAGTACGGAAATGCACACGGAAAGGGCATTTATACGATGGCCAACGGCACCAAGTACGAGGGAGACTTCGAGAACGGCAAGCGGCATGGAAAGGGCATTATGATGTGGGCCCGGGGCGACAAGTACGACAAGTACGAGGGAAGCTGGGAAAATGGCAACCGGCATGGAAAGGGCACCATGGTCTACAGCAACGGCGACCGGTACGAAGGGGAGTGGTTGGAAGACAAGTATCATGGGAAGGGTACCAAGACGTGGGCAGATGGCGACAAGTACGTCGGCAGCAAGAACAGCTACGGGTGTAACTTCGAGAACGGCAAAACATACGACGGAGACTGGGTCAACGGCAAGCCGCATGGAAGGGGCATTATGATGTTTGCCAACGGCAGCAAGTACGAGGGAGACTCGGTCAACGGCAAGCCGCATGGAAGGGGCATTATAAGGTTTGCCGACGGCTGCACGTACGACGGAGACTGGGTCGACAGCCTACCACATGGAAGGGGCATTATGATGTTTGCCAGCGGCAGCAGGTACGAGGGAGACTTCGAGAACGGCAAGCGACATGGAAAGGGCATTCTGATGTTTGCCGACGGCAAAAGATACAAAAAATACGACGGAGACTTTGTCAACTACAAGCCGCATGGAAGGGGCATTATGATGTTTGCCGACGACAGCATGTACGAGGGAGACTGGGTCGACGGCCTACCACATGGACAGGGCACCAAGACGTGGGCCCAGGGCGACAAGTACGTGGGAGGCTGGAAAAATGGCAAGCAGCATGGAAAGGGCACCATGGTCAAAAGCAACGGCGACCGGTACGAGGGAAAGTGGTAGGACAACAAATATACACGAGTATTGTAATTGTTTGTCACAATGTAACTAGCACCTCGATTTCAAAATTCCAACACCTGGGTTCGTCTACTGACCACCTCTACCTCATAGACAAACTATAATAAAAAGCTTAGAAAAATCAACGACCGACGTGTTGTGAGTATTATTTTTTTAACTTTGTTTCGCTTTGTCGATCTCTACCTCGAACACTCCCTCTTTTTTTCAAAATTTAATCAACCTGCTATGTCGCCTTTCACACCTACAAGCAAAGAAGAATTAAAGCTGGCTGTCCAACAAATTGACTATTCTACCGGAGTGCATGGTACACACGGACACATCAACACATGGGATGTGAGCAACGTGACAAACATGTCTGGGATGTTTGATGGATGCTCTTCTTTCAACCAGCCTCTTGACAATTGGGACGTCAGCAATGTGACGGACATGTGTGAGATGTTTGCTGGATGCTCTTCTTTCAACCAGCCTCTGGACAATTGGAATGTCGGCAACGTCGGCAACGTGACGGACATGTCTCGGATGTTTTCTGGATGCTCTTCTTTCAACCAGCCTCTGAACTGGAATGTCAGCAACGTGACGGACATGTCTGGGATGTTTGATGGATGCTCTTCTTTCGACAAGCCTCTGGACTGGAATGTCAGCAACGTGACCAACATGTCTGGGATGTTTGGTGAATGCTCTTCTTTCGACAAGCCTCTGAACTGGAATGTCAGCAATGTGACGGACATGTCTGGGATGTTTGCTGGATGCTCTTCTTTCAACCAGCCTCTGGACAATTGGGACGTCAGCAACGTGACGGACTTGTCTCTGATGTTTTTTAGATGCCCTTCTTTCAACCAGCCTCTGGACAATTGGGACGTCAGCAACGTGACGGACATGACTGGGATGTTTGCTAGATGCTCTTCGTTCAACCAGCCTCTGGACAATTGGAATGTCGGCAACGTGACGGACATGACTGCGATGTTTTCTGGATGCTCTTCTTTCGACAAGCCTCTGGACTGGAATGTCAGCAACGTGACGACAATGTCTGGGATGTTTGCTGAATGCTCTTCTTTCGACAAGCCTCTGGACTGGAATGTCAGCAACGTGACATACATGTCTCTGATGTTTGCTGAATGCTCTTCTTTCAACCAGCCTCTTGACAATTGGGACGTCAGCAATGTGACGGACATGTCTGAGATGTTTGCTGGATGTTCTTCTTTCAACCAGCCTCTGAGTAGCTGGAATGTCGGCAACGTGACGAAAACGACGGGGATGTTTAAGAATTGTGATGCCTTGTTTCCATCCAATCTCAACCAGGGACTCGTCAAGGAATACTACAAGACCAAGTGGCATCATCATCCCACGTTTACCACCTCCAGGTCGCGGAAGAGGATTCGGCAGGAAATCAAAGAACTGCAAGACGAGGAAATGGCTCTCCGACAAAGAATCGACGTGTTGATGCAAGAGCAGGCCAGCCACATCATTCTTCAGACGATTCGAACTCATATTCCCGCAATGCGCGAGTGGTCGGGTCGACCTCCGTTGGTACTTGGCGATTTCGACCCGGGGAGTCACGACTTTAGAACGGCGGAAACGCGTTGGAACAAACGGTGTCGCCGTTGACTGTATTTCTTTGTTTTTCTTTGTTTGTGAACTGTTTTTCGTAAGAATTTTATCCACTTCGGGCTTTGTCTAGTTGAGGGGGCGATTGGAAATGAGGGGGATAACGATAGGCTGGGTCGAAATAACCAAAGAAAGTTAATTTCCAACATACTTGTTCGGGGTCTCACAATTCCAAAACACTCCCAACACTACGGTTCGTGCACACCCTCAAACACACCCTCAAGTTCAAATTCAAAAACTCAAATTCAAATTCCCCGTCTCATTATTCCAACACTTCGGTTCGTCCACTAACCACCTCTACCGAAAACACCTCCTCGATTTTAAAATTCAAATTCAACCTAACTAACCCTCTTCTTGCAGCCACCATGTCGACTGCTACTGCTGCTACTCCTGCTATGTCGCCTTTCACACCTACAAGCAAAGAAGAATTAAAGCTGGCTGTCCAACAAATTGACTATTCTACCGGAGTGCATGGTACACACGGACACGTCAACACATGGGATGTGAGCAACGTGACAAACATGTCTTGGATGTTTGATGGATGCTCTTCTTTCAACCAGCCTCTTGACAATTGGGACGTCAGCAATGTGACGGACATGTGTGAGATGTTTGCTGGATGCTCTTCTTTCAACCAGCCTCTGGACAATTGGAATGTCGGCAACGTCGGCAACGTGACGGACATGTCTCGGATGTTTTCTGGATGCTCTTCTTTCAACCAGCCTCTGAACTGGAATGTCAGCAACGTGACGGACATGTCTGGGATGTTTGATGGATGCTCTTCTTTCGACAAGCCTCTGGACTGGAATGTCAGCAACGTGACCAACATGTCTGGGATGTTTGGTGAATGCTCTTCTTTCGACAAGCCTCTGAACTGGAATGTCAGCAATGTGACGGACATGTCTGGGATGTTTGCTGGATGCTCTTCTTTCAACCAGCCTCTGGACAATTGGGACGTCAGCAACGTGACGGACTTGTCTCTGATGTTTTTTAGATGCCCTTCTTTCAACCAGCCTCTGGACAATTGGGACGTCAGCAACGTGACGGACATGACTGGGATGTTTGCTAGATGCTCTTCGTTCAACCAGCCTCTGGACAATTGGAATGTCGGCAACGTGACGGACATGACTGCGATGTTTTCTGGATGCTCTTCTTTCGACAAGCCTCTGGACTGGAATGTCAGCAACGTGACGACAATGTCTGGGATGTTTGCTGAATGCTCTTCTTTCGACAAGCCTCTGGACTGGAATGTCAGCAACGTGACATACATGTCTCTGATGTTTGCTGAATGCTCTTCTTTCAACCAGCCTCTTGACAATTGGGACGTCAGCAATGTGACGGACATGTCTGAGATGTTTGCTGGATGTTCTTCTTTCAACCAGCCTCTGAGTAGCTGGAATGTCGGCAACGTGACGAAAACGACGGGGATGTTTAAGAATTGTGATGCCTTGTTTCCATCCAATCTCAACCAGGGACTCGTCAAGGAATACTACAAGACCAAGTGGCATCATCATCCCACGTTTACCACCTCCAGGTCGCGGAAGAGGATTCGGCAGGAAATCAAAGAACTGCAAGACGAGGAAATGGCTCTCCGACAAAGAATCGACGTGTTGATGCAAGAGCAGGCCAGCCACATCATTCTTCAGACGATTCGAACTCATATTCCCGCAATGCGCGAGTGGTCGGGTCGACCTCCGTTGGTACTTGGCGATTTCGACCCGGGGAGTCACGACTTTAGAACGGCGGAAACGCGTTGGAACAAACGGTGTCGCCGTTGACTGTATTTCTTTGTTTTTCTTTGTTTGTGAACTGTTTTTCGTAAGAATTTTATCCACTTCGGGCTTTGTCTAGTTGAGGGGGCGATTGGAAATGAGGGGGATAACGATAGGCTGGGTCGAAATAACCAAAGAAAGTTAATTTCCAACATACTTGTTCGGGGTCTCACAATTCCAAAACACTCCCAACACTACGGTTCGTGCACACCCTCAAACACACCCTCAAGTTCAAATTCAAAAACTCAAATTCAAATTCCCCGTCTCATTATTCCAACACTTCGGTTCGTCCACTAACCACCTCTACCGAAAACACCTCCTCGATTTCAAAATTCAAATTCAACCTAACTAACCCTCTTGCAGCCACCATGTCGACTGCTACTGCTGCTACTCCTGCCTTCAAGAAGGCGACCATGACCACGCAGGAGCGTGCCGCGCTCAAGAAGGAGCTCTTTGCCAAAGAGATCGAGGACCACCATGCGTCCTTCAGCAAGATGGCCTTCAAAACCCAGAAGCTGGAGATCAACACTCGGCTTGAACAAAATAGTGCCGCGTACGCCGACTTCAAGGCCATCTATGACAATCTTATGAAGGCTGCCAAGCCTCTCAAGATCAAGATGACCAAGGCCAACCGCGTCGTCAAGACCCTCACCGCCTACAAGAAGACGTGGAACAACGAGCGCAAGCAGCGCCCCAAGACCTTCCACAAGGTATCGGGGCGGTCTGTCTTCATGGGACATTACATCAAGAGCATCAAGGAGAAGGCCGAAGCCGCCAAGGTTGAGGACAAGACCAAGGCATTCAAGCTCGACCCCAAAACCTTTATGACCGAAGCGTCTGCTGCATGGGCGGCCCTCACCGACGACGAGAAGGCTGACTGGAAAGCCAAGGCTGTCGACAAGAACATTGAGAAGGAGACTGCCCGTGCCAAGGCCACTCTTCTTGGGCAGGTGGATGCTCTTGTTCTTCTCGCTTCCGCTTCCGATTCCGATTCGTCGTTGGAGGCTCCCATGGACAGCAAAAACGACTCGGACTCGGACTCGGACTCGGACTCGGACTCGGACTCGGACTCGGATGCGGATGCGGATGCCATGACGTTGGTTTTCAAGTCAATTGACAACGCGCTTGCAAACGACACGGACTCCGGCTCCGACTCCGACGCGGAAGAATAAGGTTAAGATCCTACTCACTGATCCTACTCACTTTTGTCATATTTTTGTAAGAAATTACCATAGTAATTAGTACCCTCGCACTTTTACGGTTCGTGCACACCCTCAAACACACCCCCCCCCTCGATTTCAAATTCAAAATTCAAATTCCCTCACGCCTCGTCAAGATGCCCCTTCGGAACGCCGCACAGGAGACCAAGTTGACGGCTGCGCTGCAGCATTGTCGCAAGCATGTGGATTATAGTGGTTGTCATTATCACTACGCCGCGATTGTGAACGCTACTGTGGAACGGTCGGGTTTTAAACCACATGCGACCCGAAAAGTCCATACATGCCGAAGAAGATTTGATTCGGCGTCTTCCTTTCAGGAGGTTCCGTAAACTCAAGACCATTGACATTGTCGTCGTCCAGGTCAAGAAATTCAGGTATGCCAATTCGCGGCCATGTGCATCTTGCATTCACAAGATGCACATGTGTGCTCCCTCCAAGGGATATGTTGTTCGGCGGATCTATTACTCGGACGAGAATGGTGAAATGGTCAAGACGACGCTTACTCAGTTGCTCCAGGAGCCCATGTATCATAGTCGCGGGTCGTTTCTGTAATTTTGTCAAAACAAACCATCTTGTTCAACACTACGGTTCGTACACACCCCCTCCAACATTCCAACAAGTCATGCCAAAAACGGGCAATTTTGTCAGATAGCGCTTTTATTTCATGACGACAAAATGAGTAAACCATAGACAAACTACAGTAACTAAGAAGAAAAGTCTGGCCGTCGGAGCCCAGACGGCCGCAAACGCTTCCAACATCGCCTGGAGCTTGAAAAACAAAATGCAGTACAGCAAGACGGCGGCGACGGCGGCGACTCCAGTCGCAGCATAGGTGCTCTTGGCCATCTTGAACATGTGGTCGACGTAGATGTGAAAATGCATGACTCGGGTGTGTTCGAGGTAGGTAGGTAGGTAGGTAGGTAGTGTGAGAGCGGTTGACGCTGTTTCTTTACACAATATATTCTTGCCGTTTCTTGAACAAGCGTATCTAGGTCGAAGAATCGTCCGGCTTTGTCTCCTGGTCCGGCTTTGCCTCCTGGTCCGACTTTGCCTCCTGGTCCGGCTTTGCCTCCTGGTCCGGCTTTGCCTCCTGGTCCGGCTTTGCCTCGTCCACAGCAAGCTTTTGTTCCTTGGGTTCGGGGTTGGAGGCCTCATCGCAACCACCCTTGCGCTTTCGGTCATTTTCGAAGAGCCGCTTTTGGTGGTTCGCCATGGTGAAAAAGTAGGTATAAAAGGCGCGGCGTAGTTCTTCAAACTCCACTTGTCCGTGCGCATAAACGCGGCGTGATTCTTCAAAAAATTCTCGAGCACACGGCGCCGCTTGCTCGGCAACGAACCTTGCACGATTCTCCTTGACCATCCACTCCTCAATGGTTTTGTATCCGTCGACGTCGAGCTCATCGACGAGCTTGTCCGAATCGTCGTCCGAATCGTAATCCCTAGAAAAGTCCTCCGGTTGAAAGAGTACGTTGCAGGCGTCTTGCAACTCCTCCACGGTCATGGTCATGGTCGTGGTCGTGGTCATGGTCGTGGTCATGGTCGTGGTCATGGTTTCGCTTTGTTGGTAGTGGTGAAACAAACGGTAAAAAAGGTAGTGGTCGAGGTAGTGCCACCACAACAAAGGAGAGGGAGGCGTGAGGGAATTTGATTTTTGAATTTGAATTTGAAATCGAGGCTGTGTTTGAGGGTGTGCACGAACCGTAGTGTTGTGAGTGTTTGGAATTGTGTGAGAATATAAATAGTCTTCCGAAAAAAGGTTTTCCGAGAGTACACAAAACGGAAACAATAAGGGTGCCGATTGGAAATGAGGGAGATAACGATATGCTAGGTAGAAACCGCGGCCGAGAACGGCCCCCGCAAGAAGCTTCAAGTTGCGTCAAAACAAAACAAAACAAAACAAAAGAATCGCGGGTTGCTCACAATGTGGATCGACCCCCTGTCCCGTCAAAGTAGTGTTAGCGTGTGACTTATTGTTTTAAAAACTTTGTTTTGCTTTGTTTACCTGTTGTCTGAGTTCGAATTCCAAAACAAACACTCGCAACACTACGGTTCGTGCACACACCCTCAAACACACCCTCGATTTCAAATTCAAAAATTCAAATTCCCTCACTCATTATTCCAACACTTGGGTTCGTCTACTAACCACCTCTACCTCGAACACATCCTCGATTTCAAATTCAAAAATTCAAATTCCCTCACTCATTATTCCAACACTTGGGTTCGTCTACTAACCACCTCTACCTCGAACACATCCTCGATTTCAAAATTCAAATTCAACCTAACTAACCCTCTTGCAGCCACTCACCATGTCGACTGCTACTACTGCTACTGCTACTGCTGCTACTGCTGCTACTCCTGCCTTCAAGAAGGCGACCATGACCGCGAAGGAGCGTGCCGCGCTCAACAGGGAGCTCTTTGACAAAGAGGTCGAGGACTACCAGACATCCCTCGGCAAGATGACCCCTCGGGCCTTCAACGCCCAGAAGCTGGAGATCAACACTCGGCTTGACCAAACTATTGCCGAGTACGCCGACTTCAAGGCCATCTATGACAATCTTATGAAGGCTGTTGAGCCTCTCAAGATCAAGATGACCAAGGCCAACCGCGTCGTCAAGACCCTCACCGCCTACAAGAAGACGTGGAACAACGAGCGCAAGCAGCGCCCCAAGACCTCCCACAAGGTATCGGGGCGGTCCGTCTTCATGGGGCATTACATCAAGAGCATCAAGGAGAAGGCCGAAGCCGACGCCAAGCTCGACCCCAAAACCTTTATGACCGAGGCGTCTGCTGCCTGGGCGGCCCTCTCCGACGACAAGAAGGCTGATTGGAAAGCCAAGGCCGTCGACAAGAACACTGAGAAGGAGACTGCCCGTGCCAAGGCTGCTCTTTTTGCGCAGGTGGATGCTCTTGCTCTTCTCGCTTCCGATTCCGACGAGTCGACGGCGCCCCCTGATCAACATACCATGAGCTGTTGGAACTCCGACTCCGACTCGGAAGCTGACGCTGACGCTGACGCTTAGAGCGAGCCCTACTCACTTTTGTCATATTTTTGTAAGAAATTAAACTTTAAATCAAGTCTCAAAGCAAGTAATCCATTTTGTTTATTGGGTTGGAAAAACTAGGTAAAAATTATTACGCCTTGGCTGCAGCCGCTGCAGCCGTTGCTGCCGCTGCCGCCGTCGCCGCCTGGTCGACGTACGTTTGACGAGCCGCTGCATCCATGCCATTCCACTCCGCAGAAATGAGTTTCATCATGTTCTCGCCGGCCTCGGGGTGGACG
>Ga0209135_1000888_pt1 | contig 10795 bp, 1 predicted proteins | sample LauGreSBDMM110SD_4_FD_187570 | JGI IMG/M metagenome (GOLD analysis project Ga0209135, IMG submission 187570) | Freshwater lake microbial communities from Lake Michigan, USA - Su13.BD.MM110.SD (SPAdes) (version 3) | ecosystem: Environmental > Aquatic > Freshwater > Lake | place: Lake Michigan, USA... | reverse complement strand
ATTACAAATATATATATTAATTCATTTCATTTATAAAAATGGTTGATACACATTTATGGACTAGTATCGGTATATCTCCATCTGGGTCAACGATTATAGCTTGTTGTAAAAGTGCAAATAATATTTATGACCTTTACTATTCTATCAATAACACAAATGCATTTAATAAAAGTAATATTACATTCGATGTATCAGTGAATACTATTTCAGTAAGTAATACTAGTTACGTCTTATGTTGTACTAAAAAAAACATATATATGTCAAGTAATAACGGTATTAATTTCTCCCAAATATTTGGTAGTCTTAATAATCCGAATCCAATCTCAGTAACATCTTACTGGTCTGGAGTATCTATTTCATCAAATACCGGTAATTATATGGTAGCTTGTATCGGTGGTAATACCGGTGGTGGGATTTATCTTTCCAATAATTATGGGAATAATTGGAATAATGTATTATCAATAAATAAAAATTTCACAAGTATTTCTATTTCAGAAACTGGTAAATATATTGTCGCATGTTATTCAAGTACAAGTGGAAGTAATATAGGAGGAATATATACTTCATCAGATTATGGTAATATTAATTCATGGTCAAATAACCAAACGATTCCAACAAATTTGAATTGGTCTAGTATTTGTATAAAAGAAAAATATAGTTTTGCAGTAGCTTGTGATACAAGAGGATATATATATACATCTACAAGTAATGGTAATATATGGGTAGATGCTTCTTTGAATTTACCTAGTACTACGAATTTCAAAAAAATATGTATTTCCGATTATGGTTATGCAGTTGCATTATCAAATGTTAATATGTTAGTAACTGCGAATTATGGTGAAAATTGGACTACAAAAACTATATATAAAGATAATATAGCGACAATAAGAGATATTGGGGTTTCTACAAATGGATCATTAGTAATGTGTGATATATCTAATATATATACATCATCCATTTATTCTGTATATAATAATCCCAATAAATACTATTCAACCGACGCTTCTTTTGTTACGAAAGGATTATTATATGACCAAGTAGATATTTCGAACATATTAAATACTAGTTTCAATGTAAATTTTCAAAATCCGTCTATACTTCCAAATAGTTACAATATAGTCGTTCAAAATATCAATTTGATAGACCCTTCACAAAATATACCGATTGAAGTTTCCCAAACTAATAATAATTATTCTATATTAGTGCCCAAATTAAAAGAAAATATATTATATAATATTTATTTGCAGTCTATATATTCAAATGTAACGTCGGTTATATATAAACAACAATATACTAAGGGTTCTCCGATTAATATAAGTGTCGATATAGATTCAATTACAGATGTAAGTATGAATATTAGTTTTTTTAATTGTCCATATATTCCAGAATCATATTCTATTAATATACTAAATCAAGGTAGTTCTATAGATTTCCAACAAATTGTATTAAAAAAGGCAATGGTTGAATCGTATGGTCAATCTTATCCTATTATTCAGAAGATTGATAAATTATCACCTGATTCCAAATATCAATTAAGTATTACATCGAATTATCTAGATGTTAGTTACACTTCTATTCCAATTACAGAGATATTAACGAAATCTGCACCTAGTAATATTTCATATAATTTAAAAACAGGTAATGTAGTAGAAATAACGTATAGTACACCTTCATATACATTTCCCGAATCATTTTCTTTATTTTTATTTAATGTTAATAAAAACCAATATGCCGACTCTGTAACCATAAACAGTATTTTTCAATCACATACATTTACAAACTTGGAAATAAATGCTACATATAATGTTACTGTACAATCAAATTATACAAATAATATGGTAATTAAATCTTCTCCAATTACCTTTACAAATCTTGGAAAACCGAGTATAGTTTGTTCATATCGATTTGATACTCATCCTGAAATACAAAAGTATATTATTACCACTAATATTTATTTGGCTTCAAAACCTATTTATTTAATAAACTTTCAGTATCCATCAGAATATGTTTCGAAATATGGTATACAAACCGAAACATTTGACCTTCCAACAAATTCTACTAATTTTAATTTATATAATATAGATGTACTTGGGGTTTATATTATCACTGTAACTGCAATTTTTACAATTGTAGATGAAATAACTAACATTAGTTCTATAACTAAAATTTATTCTGACCCATTTTATTTAACGATAAAACAACGTCCAATCATTCAATTCGGAAATATAGATATGTCTTATAATTATGTTAATATACCATATACTATTTACGAATATAATATTTCTCCTCCAAAATATACGTTATATTTTAAAAATACATTATATTCTCTCATTTATGACCAAAGTTATAATATCCCGAATATATTAACTGACGTTACATGTTCATATAACACAAAATTCAATATATTTTCAGGAACTGGTAATTATAGTATTTATATATCTGATGGATTTTTTTATAGTGATTATATCAATATAACTGTTCCAGAAACAGTTACAGTTGTAATCGATTATGCTAGAACATTTAAGAGTAACACTAATAATTTAACGGTTTATTATAATGTGTTACAGGTAATACCAGATGCATCTTATACTTTATTTGTAAATGGTAATGTATCTTATCCAAATATATCATATTCTAGTTCTACAAGAAATCCGGCAGTCACTCAATTAAGTGTAGATGTTACTGTGATTGGTACAATGAATTATTATATAATTAATTATAATCCAGATGGGTCTCTCTATCGAACACCATCAGGAACACAAATTTTCGATTCTAAAACGACAATTGATTTTGGATCAATTGATATTAATTATAATTATTTTGTAATTCCAATCAGTATAAGTACATTTACATTCCGTCCTCGTTATAATCTAAGTATTTCTGGAAATTTCTTTACAAGTGCATTGGCAATAAATCCTTCTACAATATATTCCAATAACAATTCTAGATTCAATGTATATGCAAATAGTGGAACTTATTTTGTTAAATTAACAGATGGCATTACTAATTATTATCCTGACCCACCTTTTATTACGTCACCTACTCCGGAAAATACATTATTTGATATTACGTATTTATTCAATACTTCTACAACTATAAATAATATGAATAATAATAATTTAAGTGTGTCATCTTATATTTTAAATACATTTGAACCATCTTATAATTTATATTTAAAAAATAAGGATGTAAATGATCTAAGTTTTGCAATTAGTTCAAATACTAGTTTTACAACTACGGCATATGTTACAACTACTCCATTAACTATGCAAATCACAGATATCACTCGTTCTGGTAATTATTCCTTTTATATAAAACACGATTATACTGGCGTTTTAAATAATAAAAAAAGTCGAATTACTTATATTTCTCCATCTACCGACTTAGTAATTGATATATCGAATATTGTGGTGTTATCGTGTATAAGTGAATATACAAATGAAATTATTATTCAGTCCAATATAACTAGTTTTAATATTATTCCATTAACTTATAAATTATATCTACAATCTGTTTCTTTTCCATTAGATTTAAGTTATTCTTATAATATTACCATTCCAACCAGTACGAATTATGCTACAAAATATAAAGTTACCAATCAGATTGATTTTTCAAATATATATGTTAATACTGGTGATTATATTTATTACATAATTGATAGTAGTGGGAGAAAATATAATAATAATGCATATACATATACATTACCTTTGCAATCGAATACGTTTGGGTTTATAGGTGACCTTTCTGTAAATATTTTTTCAAGTTATAATCCGAATAATAATGGTAAAATCAGTACATTATATGGTATTTCATATGAAAGTTATAAACCAACATATACTATATTTGCTACAAATACTACTTTACCAGATGATGTTACTGATTGTATTTATTCATCGAGTATTTATATGGATAATTCATCTACCATTATAAAACGTTCGAAAAATATAAATTATTCGATTGATGTGTCTAATATTTATCGTACAGGTATTTATAGTGTATATCTACAAAAAAATCATAATGGTAATGGTATTAGTAGTGATGAAAGAGAAATAACTCCAATCAAGAATATCTATTTGTATTTACCAAATAACGTGAGTTATGGAACAATTACAAATGATATTAGTTCTGTTAATATTCCTTTTACTATAACTGCATATGATATTTCAGATGTATTATATACTGCAGTTATTCAGGATATTTCATTTTCGGATATTAGTTATAGTCAATCGTTTACATTAGCGAATAATCATAAATATTATACTGCAAATATATCGAATAATACTATCTATTTCCGAGATTTATTTGTTAATACAGGTACTTATTCATATAAGATATTCAATAATAATGGTGTGGTATATACAGGAACGGCAGGAACAACATTTACATTACCATATATATCAAAAACATTTTATTTGAAAGAACTTTCTTCTACCATATTTAACACCTATTCTATTACAAATAATGGAAGTATTACTGCAAGATATGATATTTCTTATATCACATATGATTCTATATATAAAGCGGTTGCTATACATACTCAATTAACAGATTGTTCGTTTTCGATTACAGGTAATAAAAATATTCCAGCGAGTTATTCAACAATTAATAATCCATATTCATTATCTATTCCAAATATGTATCGAAATGGTACATATACGGTATATTTACAAAACATTTATAATAATCTTGCGAATATAGAAACCACTAGTTCTAAAACGATTGATATTTTTTTACCGAATTATATTGCATATAATAACGTATCCGCTGATTGTAGTTCTATTACTCTACCACTTACCGTTACATCCCATGATCTTTCTTTTGTTTCATATACCATATACCTTCAAAATACAAATACAAATATTCCATATGACGATATAAGTTATAACCAAACATTCATTGTATGGAATAATAATAGGGATTATACCAGGGCAACTACCTATACACATACAATTAAATTCAATAACTTATATGCAAATAGTGGTTATTATAAATATTATGTCATTGGGAATGGAGTCAAATATGACCCGAATCAAAGTATAACTGTTGTAAATGCTACGACTATTACATTAAGAGACCTTTCTTCTACCATGTTTAATACATATTCTCCTACAAATATTGGAAGTATTATTGCCAGATATGATATTTCTTATATTAGTTATAAACCAAGTTATAAACTTAATATTATTCATCGTGCAGTATCCGCTTGTAATTATAATACAACGGTAGATAGTAATACTATTCCTTCTATAAATACTTTATATGATGTGTCTTACTCTAAAATATACCGAACTGGTATTTATAGTGTATATATAGAAAATAATTATACAAAAACCGGTAGTACATATGTAGATAATACCCGTACTATAGATATTTCGGTGAATTTACCAAATGATATTTCTTATCCATCTGATTCATTATCCTGTGATATTAGTTCAATAAATATTCAAATAAAAAACATATGTTTCGATATTTCAAATGCATATACGGTAACTATTCTGAATAATTCAATCACTACCGATATTAGTTATAATGCTCTATTTTATGTGAACGACAATAATATATATAATGCTCCAATAACAACCACAAAATCATTTGTTTTTACCAATTTATTTATAAATACCGGGGATTATTATTATTATGTAACCGATTGGTATGGTAATAAATATCCAAATACAAATACTGCAAGTAATAAAATATCATTACCTATAAAACCAAATACACTTACTTTGAAAGACGTTACTTCTACTATATATAATACATATTCCGCTACTAATAATGGTAATATTACAGTTACTTATGATATATCTTATATTTCCTATAAACCAACCTATACATTACATGTAGTAAGTAATACATTCACCGATTGTTCTTATATTGTTTCTATTACTGGTTCAGAAATTCCATCAGATTATTCAAAAATCCAAAATTCATATACTTTATCCATTTCAAGTATTTGTAGAACAAGTCTTTATCATGTATATTTACGAAATAGTTATAATAATGGTATTAGTACGGAACAATATACGAGAGATATTTTAGTGAATTTACCAAATAATGTTGTGTATCAATCTGTTACTGCGGATACTACATCTATTGCAATTAAATTCGAAATTACATCATTTGATATATCGGCTACAGATTATACATTATATATTAAAAATGCAAATTTAGATCTTGGTGCAAATAAAACGTTTGTTGTACCATATAGTAATAAGTATAGTGAGAAAAATACATTAATTGTACAAGATTTCTCTTTCCAAAATTTATATGGAAATACTGGTAAATATTATTATTATTTCACGAATTCAAATGGAATTAATTATCCGTCTAATATTACTCAGAATTCTATCAGTTTAATAAATCTAGCGAATACTATAAAATTAATAAGTCTTTCTTCACAAACGTATACTGTTTATTCTGTTACAAATGTTGGAAGTATTAGTGGTGAATATCAAATTGTAATGAAAATGAAGAATCCGACCTATACTTTATTAGCTACAAATAAAACATTAAATGATTGTAGTTATTCCGTTGCCACTTCTCCATTGACTGTAGATATAAATACCTCTTATTATCTAATAATTCCTTCAATTTATCGAACTGGTATTTATAGTGTTCAATTACAAAATAAATATACGGGAGGTATTGCACCTGAGTATTCTGATTCTATTGATATTTTGGTAAATTTACCAAACGATGTTTCTTATCAAAGCATTACTACTGATATTAGTTCTATTACCATAAACTATAAAATCACTTCCTATGATATTTCGAATGTTTATACTGCATATGTGAAACACGAATCTCTTGGTATCATTTCAAATGCATCGTATACTTTGATGGATAACCAGAATTATTCTCAACCTTACAACACATCTTTGTTAACTCTCACTATCTCAAATTTACTTGCAAATGCTGGTTATTATTACTATTACTTTACCAATCCTAATGGTAGTCGATATCCTGCTATAGATACTAACGCGAATAAGGTTTCATTACCAACTGCTACAAATACTATCGCATTAAATAGTGTTTCGTCTGCGAACTCGGATGTTAGTGGAAGTATTACTGCGAATTATAGTATTTTGTTTTTGACATATAATACTCAGTATTTTATTATTAATACGGTTAATACTAGTAACACACAATGTATATATAGTGTTAACATTAATAGTGCGAGTATACCAACAACTTATTCGGCTATAAACAGTTCTTATAATATCTCTGTTTCAAATATAAAGCGTTCTGGTAATTATAAAGTCACTATGACTAGTGTATATAATGGTATTCTTACTACTGAATACACATCGGATAAATATATTTCAGTTAATATTACAAATGACGTTTCTTATGGTATAGATGTTACTTCTAATTTTAATTCGATTACTATTCCAGTTAAAATTACTTCGTATGATATTTCGAATGTAACTTATACGGTAAACGTCAAAGATGTTTCTTTCAGTACATTATCATATACACAGACATATACTTTAACCAATAATACTGATTATACAAAATCAAATTCATACGCTGGAAATTTTACATTCTCTAATTTACTTGCAAATACCGGTAATTATTCGTATTACATTACAAGTACAAATGATATTACTTATCCAACAAAAACGATATCATTACCTCCTGTAACAAATACGATTGTATTAAATAGTGTTTCTAAGGCTACTACTGCTACAGACGGAAGTATTACTGCGAATTATAGTATTGCATATTTGACTTATAGCCCTACCTATAAATTAATTGCTACCAATATGGGTTTTGTAATGGATTGTTCATATACTGGTAGTATTACTGGAACAAGTATCCCAGCTACTTATGTTGGAATACAAAATCCATATTCTAATCTTTCTGTCTCTAATATTAAACGGTCAGGTAATTATAAGGTCGTTCTACAAAATATATATAATGGTGGAAGTATAGAAACGGCATTAGATACTAAATATATATCGGTTAATATTACAAATACTGTTACTTATGGAACTATTACTTCTGATATTAGTTACATTAATATTCCATTTACAATCACTTCGTATGATATATCAAACGTATCTTATACTATAACAGTTCAAGATGTTTCTTTCAGTAATTTAACTTTTAGTCAGACATATATGGTAAACAACAATGCTATTTATACAAATGCGAATTCATACACTGGAAGTTTCACTTTATACAATTTACTTGCAAATACTGGTAAATATAATTATTATATTACCAATACTAATGGAGTTACTTATGCAACAAATACAATATCATTGCCTCCTGTGACTAATACGATTGTATTAAATAGTGTTTCTAAGGCTACTACTGCTATAGAAGGAAGTATTACTGCGAATTATAATATTTCGTATTTGACTCATATGCCTACTTATAAATTAATTGCTACCAATATTGGTTTTGTAACGGATTGTTCATATACTGTTAGTATTACAGGTACAAGTATCCCAAATACTTATGTTGGAATACAAAATCCATATTCTAATCTTTCTATTACTAATATTAAACGTTCTGGTAATTATCAGGTTATTCTACAAAATACGTATAATATTAAAGATAATGATAAAACTATAGAAACTTCGGCTACAAAAAATATATTAGTTAAAATTCCAAATGACGTTTCTTATGGAACTGTAATTTCAGATATTAGTTCCATTACTGTTCCATTTACAATCACTTCATATGATATATCTAATGTAACATATACTGTACGAGTTAAAAATGTTTCTTTCAATGATTTAAGTGCGAATAGTTCTAGCTTTATTGTAAGCAATAGTACAGATTATACAATCGCTAACATTTATGAAGGAAGTTATACTTTCACGAATTTACTTGCAAATACTGGTAATTATTATTATTACATTACAAATTCCACTGGTGGTAGGTATCCTACTGTGGATACTGAAACAAATATGATATCATTGACCTCGGTGGCTAAAACGATTACATTGAAAGAGGTTTCTTCTAACATATTAAGTACATATTCTGCTACGAATCGTGGAAGAATTACTGCCAAATATGATATTTCATATGTTAGTTATGCTCCGAAATATAAAGTTACTGCAGTACATAGTCTAGCATCAGATTGTTCTTATACCACAATTACTACTACTGGTTTACCATCTAGTTATACAAATCGTATAAATCCATATAGCATTGATATTTCGAATATATACAGAAGTGGTATATATAGCGTATACTTACAGAATATCAGTGGAAGTATAGAACAAACAAGTAGTTTAGATATTTCCGTTAATTTACCGAATGATGTATCATTTATAAAAGTAACCGATACTAGTTATTCTATTGATATTTCTTTCCAAATTACTACATATGATATATCCCTAGTTAATTACGATTTATGTATTCAAAATGCAACGAATCCAGATGTCAGTTATAGTCTAACCTACCCTATTTATCCTACTCGTGATTATACTAAACCAACAACTACAAATATTTATCATTCGGTATTTACAGGATTAACTGTCAGTGGTAATTATAATTATTATATGATAGATAATTCTAATAATAAATCATATACTGGAAGTAGTATATTTATAATAGGTGATTATGTACCTCCACCACCAGTTACATATACTGCAACCGGAACATATACAAAAAGTACTTATGGCGGTTATACAATTCTAAAATATACTAGTGGGAATGGTACATTTACTCCAACTAATGCAAACGTAAAAATCGGATATTTAGTAGTTGGTGGAGGAAGTGCAGGTAACCCATGGGGACTAAACGAAATTACTAATACTGGCTATTATCAAGATAAACGAGTAGGTGGTGCAGGAGGTAATGGTGGTGCGATTGCATATTCACTATTAAATTTGTCTAATATAACGATTAATCAAAATATTACATATAATATTACGGTTGGTTCAGGTAGTACAACTAATACTAGTGCAGGAAATCCTTCTAATATAGATAATATAGTAGTAGCACAAGGGGGTACTAAGACAGTCATATATACAAATAATACGAAGAACGGCAATACTAATACTGCGACTGCATCTGGTGGTATAAATAATATAAATGGGAATAATGGTGCATCCGGTGGAGACCATATTTCTAGTGCGTCCACGGCCAATGGTACATTAATTAGCATTGAAGATATTAATATAAATTCATATTATGGTGGTGGAGGTGGTGGAGGTGGAAGGGGGTCTTCTGCTGATAATGGTGGAAATGGTGGAAATGGTGGGACAGATGGTAAAGGTGGTAAAAGTTACGGTTCTTCAAAACCAGGAGAACCTGGTAATATTGGTACTGCAAATTATGGTGGTGGAGGTGGTGGAGGTGGTGCATATTATGACGCGGGTACTATCTCAAATTCTCCTGGTAGTAATGGTGGTAATGGTGGTTCAGGAGTTGTGATTATTTATTTTAATACATATAATCCGGAATTATAAGGCATTACACATTCTATCATATAAAAATATAATATCGTATAAATATATATAAAAGAAAAATGAAAAGACCAACTCGTCAATCCGATGGAACATATCATTTAGAAAACAAAAAATTCAAGGAATTATTCGGTTCTCGTCAACAAGTATGGAATGGAACTTCCTATAAAACTTCCGGTAATTTAACAAAAAAACAATTGTTTATGAATAAATGGGGACGTATTGTATCTGATAAAAAACATAAAACTGCCAAAAAAGAAATGCGTTTGAAAAAATACGGATATACTGCCAAAAAAGGAAAGTTCGGATTTGTTAAAATCGCCAAGTCCAAGTCTAAATCCAGAAAATCAAGAGGAGGAGGAAACGAG
>Ga0209135_1000881_pt1 | contig 10815 bp, 6 predicted proteins | sample LauGreSBDMM110SD_4_FD_187570 | JGI IMG/M metagenome (GOLD analysis project Ga0209135, IMG submission 187570) | Freshwater lake microbial communities from Lake Michigan, USA - Su13.BD.MM110.SD (SPAdes) (version 3) | ecosystem: Environmental > Aquatic > Freshwater > Lake | place: Lake Michigan, USA... | reverse complement strand
TTCGACTACATCGCCTTCGTATTTACCAATCAAAGCACGCGCAACAGGGCTAGAGACTGAAATTAAATTCGCACGAATATCGGCCTCAACATCACCAACGATTTGGTAAGTGACTTTGGCGCCCGACTCAAGATCTTCGATCTCAACGGTTGCGCCAAACACGATACGGCCATCGGCATCAATGGTGCTCGGTTCAATGAGTTGGGCATTTGAAAGCGTGCCATCGAGCTCGGCAATGCGCCCTTCGATAAAGCCTTGTCGCTCACGCGCTGCATCGTACTCGGCGTTTTCAGACAAATCGCCGTGTGAACGCGCCTCAGCAATGGCGCTAATAACCGCAGGGCGATCGACCTGCTTGAGCCGCTGCAGCTCGGCTTGCAAGCGCTCGGCCCCGCGCACGGTAAGAGGAATAGTTGCCATGATGTTTTTCCAAAAAGCAAAACCCCGGCTCGGGTCAGAACCGGGGTGATGAACGATATCGCCATTGTGGGCAAACTTTAAGGTAAATGCAAGCTTGGCGACATGCGGATTACCCCAACTTTCTCTTCAAGATTTTGCCAAGGTGGCTGAGTGGGGGCAAAACGACTACGCATGTAAGTCAGTAACTCACTCAATTGCCGGTCGTCGAACTGCTTTGCAAAACCTTGCATAAAGCCGATTTGCTCGCTAGCAGGTTTGCGAATCCCCTCTAGGATCACGCGAATCACGTTATCAGGTTGCGCGCTGTGCATGCCGGTGCTCAGCGCCAGCGGAATATTGACCCCGATCAAACGCGGGCCATCGCCGTCGTGGTGACACGAGGCACAGGCGGCCTGAAACATACGTTGTGCGGGGCCAAGCAGCATGGGTTCACGCGCGGCAGCCTGCGCGACATATGTTTGAGCGGCCAGGGCCGAGGCGTTTTGCTCTTGAAACGATGCCAGATAATGCGCCATGGCAGCAATATCTGCATCGGGGACTTGCGCTAATTGCCTAACGACCGGCGCCATCGGCCCTGAGGCACTGCCATGCTCGGCGCTATGGCCATTGCGCAAATAGTCGTAAAAAGCTGTTTCAGTCCAGGGCACGGGGCTGAGCGAGCGCGCATTGAGTGCCGGGGCCTGCCAGCCATCAACGGTGGCGCCGCTTAAGTAGGCGAGGCCCGAGCGCTCACCACCCAACGCGTCGCGCGAGGTGTGGCAGGCCGAACAATGCCCCAACCCGTTCACAAGATAATCCCCACGTAACCAGGCTGGTGACCGTTCGACTTCAGTTTGTAGCGGCTGAGCGGCAGGCCCAGGCGTTAAGTACAGCGCATTCCAAAAGGCCATGAGCGGACGCAGACTAAACGGAAACGCCAGCTTGGTTTCGGGCGTTGCCTGGCGCACAGGCTCTTGCGACATCAGCCAACCGTATAACGCGGTCAGATCTTCGTCAGTCGTGCGGGTGAACGAGGTGTAAGGAAACGCGGGGTACAAGTGATGCCCATCGCGCGAGATACCTTCGCGCATGGCACGATTAAAGGCTTGCTGCGACCACAAACCAATACCCGTTTGAGTGTCAGGGGTCAGGTTGGTGCTATAGACCGTACCGAAGGGAGTTTGAATCCCCAAACCACCAGCATTTGGCTTACCTTGTGCACTGGTGTGACAGGTCACGCAATTACCCAAGGCCGCTAATTCACGACCACGCTCAAGCGTTGCAGCTGAGTAGGTCGCGATCGGTTGGGTAACTGGGGCAAGCACAGTGCGCTGACCGAACAGTGACCACGTCGCGCCAAGCAGCGTGGTACCGAGCGCCGCCGTCAACGCAGCGGCACGCAACCACCATGTACGCGGCTTGGGCCAACGCGCGTCGGCGTGATCGGTCTGTTGACGCGCGGGGCCTGCTCGCAGCGGGTCACTTGTTTGCGAAGCTAACCGAAGGCTGTCTGAGGCTTGCGCTGCCAGCTGAGGATTGCCGGAGGTGTGGGAGTTTGAGTCGCCCTGATACATCAAAGGGTTCAAGGCAGCGCGTACGACCTCAGGTGTAAAAGGTGGCTGCCTGAAACGCACACCGGTCGCATCAAAAATCGCATTGGCTATCGCAGCCGTGCCAGGCACCGACGACGACTCACCGGCCCCAAGTGCGGGCTCGTGATGCCGCGGCATCTGCATCACTTCGATCACAGGCACTTGCCTGAAACTCAGTATTGGATAAGACCCCCATTCGCGGGTAGCAACGGTGTTGCGTGCAGGTTCGGTTGGTACTTGCTCAAGCATGGTGCGGCTAGTGGTCTGCACCACGTTGCCATGAATTTGATGTTCAACGCCGGCTGGATTAATTGTTAAGCCAGCATCGTGGCCGACTACAACCCGCTTGACGTGTACTTCACCCGTGCGCTTATTGACCTCAACGTCAGCGATCCAAGCGGCCCATGCGGCGCCAAACCCTGGCCACTTGCTGTGCACGTAGCGCGCCCATGCGACGCCCTGTCCGTACAAGATATCGCCGTCTGCGCCCTGCTGTTGCGGCTGATCATGCATTTTCCAGCCAGCTTTAGCAGCGGTTGCTTGTAATAACTCACGCGCACGTGGGTCATCAAGGTAACGCAACCTAAAGGTCAGAGGGTCTACCCCCGCAGCGGTTGCAAGTTCGTCAATATAGGATTCGTGAGCAAACGAGTTGGGCATCGCCGATACGCCGCGCAGCCACGAGGCGCGCAAGATTGGCGGCATATCGTTGACCGTGACGCGCAAATTTTGCAAAGTATAGGGCGGGCGGGCGGTGCGATCCCCCATTTCATAAGCTTGTGCGTTGGGTTCGATCGTGCGCGTCAGCAATAGCGCAAGCGTGGGTGCACCGTTTGAAGGGTACGAGGTTGAAAAATCGTAGGCTGCGATCGAGCCGTCCGCATGCAAGCCGCCACGCACCTCCATCCATTGCGCAGCGCCCTTGGGCTCCCAAAGATTTTCTTGCTCGCGCGACAGTTGCACGCGCACCGGCGCACCGACTGCACGTGCGAGCAATACGGCATCTGCCGCCACGTCGTCCGCACCGTTACGCCCATAACACCCCGAGGCCTCCATTCGCACGATTTCAATCGCGGTGTCTTGCAATGCAGTCAGGCGTGCCAAGTCTGCGCGCAACACGTGGGGGTTTTGCGTGCCCGCCCAAACGGTTAGCGCAAACGGATCAGTCGGATCGGCTTTAAATTCGGCCACGGCACACGAGGGGCCAATCGACGCGTGCATTTGGTAGGGCCAGATATAGGTGCGCGGCATCGCCTGCGCGGCCTGCGTAAGCGCCTGATCCACATCGCCTTCATCAACGAGTTGTCGCGGCGTCGCTGGGTTGTTACGCAACGCTTGCTCAACATTGGATAGGTCGGGCAAGCCGGCCCACGGTTTCCAATGTACTCGTAGAGTGATGGCGGCGAGCTCAGCAAATTCTTCTCGCTCGGCCACCACGCCGACAAAATCTCGAATCACAACCACCGCACGAATACCTGGGATATGCGCGATCGACGACTCGTCGACTGACTCAAGCAAGTTACCAATAAAGTCACCGTGATCGGCGCCCGCATAGGGTGGACGGATCACTCGGCCATGCAACATTCCGGGTAACCGCATATCGTGCACGAACACGAGCTCGCCCGTCGCCTTGGCGGGGATGTCGATACGCGGTACCGACTGCCCGACCGTTCGGTAGGTGGCGGGGTCTTTGACTGGCGTGGCCAACTCAAGCTTAAGGTGAATGCGCTGCCCTGTGAGTAACGCGGCGTAGCTGATTGAAGCGGCGGGCGCTGTCGTGCTTAAGTTGACTTCTGAGGTCGCATTTGTGTTTGCGTTTGCGTTTGTGTTTGCGTTTGCGTTTGCGTTTGTATTTGTGTTGGTGTTGGTGTTGGTGTTGGTGTCTGCAGCAGCCGACACGACGCCATTGTTGACTGCTAGCTGCACCACGGGCAGGGCCAATTTGGCTGCGGCTAACTCAAGTAAATATTGTCGTGCCTGAGCCGCGGCTGCCCGCAAGGGTGCTGCATGGTTTTGGATTGAGCCACTAGCAATGGTAGGACCTTGATTAGGTGCAGTACCGGTATCACCCAGAATGACCTCGACCTGCTCAAGCGCCACGTCAAGCTCTTCGGCCACGATCTGAGCAAATGCTGTTTGGAGTCCAGTGCCAAGATCAACATGACCGTGCAAGGCCACCACCCGACCATCCTCCCAAAGCGCGAGTAAAATTTCAACGCCTTCAGCAGGGTTGCCCGGCACGGCTGCAGGTTGGCCTGGCGCTGGTGGATTGGCAGGAGGCGGGTCACGCACCACCAACAACGCGCCATCGGCATTTAAAAATTCTGCCCGCGTACGAAAAGAACTAGAGCGGGTCATGATTGCGCCTCTGTTGAGCCTGCATCAGTACCGCGGCACGCTTGACTGCGCAAATAATTTCGAGGTGAGTGCCACAGCGACAGAAGTTACCCGACAACGCACTGCGGATTTCGGCCTCAGTGGGATCAGGTGTGTGCGTCAGTAAAGACACCGTCATCACAATCATGCCATTGAGGCAATACCCGCACTGCGCGGCCTGCTCGTCAATAAACGCCTGCTGCACAGGGTGCAACTGCCCGCGTGACCCCAGCCCTTCGAGCGTGGTAATGGCGCGTCCTTGCACGCCTTGAGCGGGGACCACGCACGAACGTGCGGCCACACTATCAATCAGCACGGTACAGGCACCGCACTGACCTAAGCCACAGCCATATTTAGGCCCATTCAAAGCGAGATCATTACGCAGCACATGCATCAACGACACCTCGGCTGACAAGGACAAGTCATGTTGCTCACCATTGATGCGTAAGCTGCAGGGTGACGAAGTGTTCATCAAAGACCTTAGACGCTTAGATACGTTTGTCGTACATGCTCATTCGCCTCGAGCTCGGCCATCGTGCCGCCGAAACGAATTTGCCCTTTTTCAAGCACATAGGCACGGTCGCACACTAAGCGTGCAAAGTGCAGATTTTGTTCAGAAAGCAAAATACTGACCCCTTGCTTTTTCAATGCCAAAATCATCTGTACCATTTGCTCAATAATCACAGGTGCCACACCTTCAGAGGGCTCATCAAGCAGCACCAAGTAAGGGTTACCCATCAAGCTGCGCGCCACGGTCAGCATTTGTTGTTCACCACCACTCATCTGCCCGCCTGGGCGCCTGGGCATCTCACCCAGATTCGGAAAAAGTGTAAACAACTGCTGCACGGTCCAGGTTGGGGCCGCAGAACCATCGGGCCACAAGCGCCCTTTTTGCCGGCCAACCTCGAGGTTCTCTAAAACTGTTAGATCGGTAAAAATTCGCCGATCCTCAGGCACATAGCCTAGTCCACATGCCGCAATACGATGGGCCGCATCTTTTGAAATATCACGCCCCATAAATTGCACGTCACCGGTGCGCTTTTCAAGCAAACCCATTAACGCCTTCATGGTGGTTGACTTACCGGCCCCATTGCGCCCCATCAACGCCACGACTTCGCCGCGTTTAACTTCAAAATTTACGTCATACAGAATTTGAGCAGCGCCGTACCAGGCGCATAGGCTCTGCACAGACAGAAGCGGACCCGCATGATCATGGGTACTTGTCGCCGTCTTGGCATGAACGTCCGAGACTACCGTCTCATTTTCAAACGTTGCACCAGAGCCAAAGTACACCTCTTGCACTTGAGAATCTTGGCGAACCTCGTGAGACGTGCCCTGTGCAATCAGTCGACCGCGCGCCAAGACAATGATGCGGTCGGCGTGGGCGAACACCACATCCATGCTGTGCTCAGTAAACAGCACCGCAATATTTTGCTCAATCACCAATTTTTTGGTTAATGCCATCAAGGCGTTGCGCTCTTTGGGCGCCATGCCTGCGGTGGGCTCATCCATCAGCAAGAGACGCGGACGATTGGCAAGCGCGATCGCCAGTTCGACGCGTTTCACATCGCTGTAGGCCAACGCGCTACAGGGGCGATCGGCTTGCGAAGCCATCCCAACCTGCTCAAGCAATTCAAGCGCTCGGGTACGTTCGTATGCGCGCGCAGCCTTAACAAACGAAAAAACCAGCCCCGCATGCGAGAGCAAGGCCATCTGCACGTTTTCTATCACTGTTAACGACGAAAACGTTTCGGCAATCTGAAATGTGCGGCCCACTCCTAAGCGCCAAATTTCTCGTGGCGCAAGGCCAACTAACTCTTGCCCTGCAAATCGGATCGACCCGCGATCAGCCTGCAATTGACCATTGACCATGTTGAAGGTAGTTGATTTGCCGGCGCCATTCGGGCCAATCAGGGCCAACAACTCACCTGCTTTAAGCTCAAACGAAATGCCATCAACGGCCTTCACCCCACCAAAGGACTTACCCAAGTCTTTCACTGTCAACAGGCTCATGCTGACCCCTTGGCTGCAATGCGCAAACTGATACGACGTGCAAAGCCTGCAATCCCTTCGGGAAACAACAACACCAGTAACAAGATGATGCCACCTAGCATCGCGCGCCAATACTCAGTGTTGCGTGCGATGACATCATGCAACCACGTAAAACTGACAGCGCCCACGATCGGGCCCGCCAAGGTTTGGATACCACCAAGCAATACCATCACCAAGCCATCCACCGAACGACTGACATGCAAGGTCTCGGGCGAGATGCTGCCTTTAGAAAAAGCGAAAAGCGCGCCGGCTACACCCGCAAAAACACCAGCGATCACGAATGCGACCCACTGCACGCGTTTGACATTGATGCCAATTGCATCGGCGCGCATCGGTGAATCTCGACCCGCGCGCATGGCATAACCCAAAGGCGCGTACAACATACGCCGCAACAACCAAACACTTAAGACTACACACGAGAGTGTCAAAAAATAATAATTTTTTTTGTCAGTCAGCCATGCTGCCGGCCAGACGCCCGTCAACCCATTGCTGCCACCGGTCAGGGCATCCCACTGAAACACCACGGCCCAGGTAATTTGCGCGAAGGCCAAGGTCAACATCGCCAGATAGACGCCCGATAACCGCACACTAAACCAGCCAAATACCAACGCACCTAAGCCAGCCACAAGAGGTGCCAACAGCAACGCAATCTCCATTGGTAACCCAAGGGCCTTAAACAAGAGTGCGGCGCCATACGCACCTAAACCAAAATACGCCGCATGACCAAACGAATGCATGCCGGCAGGCCCCATGATGAAGTGCAAGCTGGTCGCAAACAACACGGCAACCAACAAATCAATACTCAGCACCGTGAAATAAGGCGAAGCCGAGGTCAGCCATGGCAGCAATACCAACAGACCCACGGCCGCTAACTGCAAGGTAGTCGTCAAACGTGTGGGAGCACCTAAGGGCGCCTCGACATGCGCGGCGAGCCGCGAGGGCGGCTGTGGTCTGCCCAACAACCCCCAGGGACGCAGCACCAACACCACAGCCATCACTAAAAACTCGACCACCAACGTAAGCTTTGAAAACGAGATCGCCGTACCAAAAATATTGACCACACCCAACCAAATGCAAATGGCTTTTAACTCAGCGATCAACAATGCAGCCACAAAAGCGCCGGGGATCGAGCCCATTCCACCCACCACCACCACCACAAACGCAGCGCCAATCGTGTTGAGATCCATCTCAAGGCTTGCGGGTTCGCGTGGCAGTTGTAAGGCACCGCCCAAACCTGCCAATAGAGCGCCTAACGCGAACACGCTGGTAAACAACCACGCTTGATTGACCCCAAGCGCTGCAACCATCTCGCGATCTTGTGTGGCAGCGCGAATAAACGTACCCCAGCGGGTACGGGTCAATAACAGCCAAAGCAAGCCCAACAGCACGGGTCCGACAACAATTAAAAATAAATCGTACGCGGGGAAACTACGCCCTAAGATTTGTACCGCGCCCTTTAACCCGGGTGCGCGTGGGCCTAACAGCTCTTCAGGACCCCAAAGCCACAACACAGCATCTTTAAACACTAAGACCAAGGCGAAGGTGGCCAGTAATTGAAACAACTCGGGCGCACGATAGATACGGCGCATCAGGGTGATTTCAACCAGTGCGCCAAGCACGCCAACGATTAGCGCCGCGCACACCAACGCGGGCCAAAAGCCGATCGTATCGGCAAAGCGCGTTACTAAGGTGTAGGCAACATAAATGCCCACCATAAAAAACGAACCGTGAGCAAAGTTCACGATTCGTGTCACACCAAAGATGAGCGACAGCCCAGCTGAAACTAAAAAGAGCGACGAAGCCCCAGCCAGACCATTGAGCAACTGAACAACAAAACCAGATAAGTCCATCAATCGCCCATTCAACAATCAGCGTTCAACGCTTGCCAAGCCACAGTAAATTAAAAACTGCTTATTGAGCAGGTCGCAATTTTTTAACCTCTTCAGCTGACGGCAAGAACTTAGCGCCATCTAAGAAGCGAAAATCAACCATCACACCTTTGCCACCTTCGTTTTTCGTGCGGCCAACAAAACTACCCATCGTCGACTGATGGTCTTCGGGTCGGTAGGTAATTGGGCCGAACGGCGTCATCAGATTCAACCCTTTAAAGGCATCGACAAGCTTTTCAGTGTCTGTGCCTTGAGCCTTTTTAATCCCGGCGGCAAGCGACATGATGGCGCTATAACCGACGACCGAGCCCAAGCGTGGGTAATCTTTGAACTTATCTTGATATGCCTTCAAGAACGCCGCATGCTCTTGCGTTTTGATGCCATACCACGGATAACCGGTCACTAACCAACCGTTGGGGGTTTCGTCTTTGAGTGGATCAAGGTATTCAGGCTCACCCGTCAGCAAGCTCACCACTTCGCGATTTTTAAATAAGCCTCGGGTGTTGCCCTCACGAACAAACTTAGCCAAATCAGCACCGAATAAGACGTTAAAAATAGCGTCTGGCTTGGCATCGGACAACGCCTGCACCACACTGCCCGCGTCTAACTTACCTAACGGCGGCGCTTGCTCGGCCACAAATTCAACATCTGGTTGCGCCGCTTTCATCAGTTCTTTGAAACTTGCGACTGCTGATTGACCATATTCATAATTGGGGTAAACGATGGCCCAGCGTTTTTTCTTCATCGCGACGGCGTCTGGCACAAGCATCGCCACCTGCATGTACGTTGAGGTACGCAAACGAAACGTATAGCGATGACCGTTTTGCCAGACAATCTTGTCAGTCAAAGGCTCACTTGCCAAAAAGAACACTTTCTTTTGTTTCGAAAAATCAGTCAGGGCCAAGCCGATATGCGACAAAAAAGATCCAGTCAACACATCGACCCGATCGCGCGACACGAGCTCTTCGGCCACTCGCACGGCATCCCCTGGGTTAGCGTTATCGTCGCGGGTGATGAGTTCAACTTTTTTACCATTCAAACCGCCAGTCGCGTTGATCTGCTCGATCGCGAGTTCCATCCCTTTTTTGTAGGGCTCAAGAAAAGCAGGCTGGGCCTTATAGCTATTGATTTCGCCGATTTTGATAACGCCTTGCGCCAACAGCGTTGATGAGGCGGTTAGCAGTGTCGCTGCCGCGATGCTAAGTCTTGCAAAGATACTGAGTCGGTGCTGTTTCATCGTACTCTCCTGTTTATCGGGCACATGCCCTGGCTATCAATGTTTCAACGTTTCAATACTCAATTCAAACCATCTTTACCAATCATGTCCTGATGCTTCACTCAATTCAAACCATCTTTACCAATCATGTCCTGATGCTGCAACCCACCCACTCGAGGGTTAGGGCGTCCGCTATCGGTAACCGCGACGCACACCACGATTTCGTTGGCGCGCGGCGCATCGGTGACACGCGCTTCGATCGCATCAAAATGACTGCGTACGTAAGCTGCGTCTTTGTGTCCGAGCGGCACATCAATCGTCGCACCCATCGCACCCATTTTTTTACTCGAAGGCACCAGTGCGGCGCCCTTTTCAACTGCCACACGCAGCGGCGCCCCTAATTTTGGATGCAAAATCGCAGCAGCGTGCTCAAGCTCACCCGCCTCACCCACGATAGCTGCCTTGCCGTAGCTTTGAGCCTCGCCGGGTTTGATGCCAAGCGCTTGCACGCAACGCTGCCCAAGTAAGGCACCAAGTTCTTGCCCCACCGTCATCAGTGCATCTAGATCTTCAACATACCGCCCGGCAAAGGGATTCTCGATGACCGCCATGGCTAGCGCACGCCGTGTGGGGGGCGATACAGATTGACCGTTCTCAACCCACACCTCGTCGATTTGCACGACGATCCTACGAATTTTTGCTTGCATCATCACCTCAGAACATACGCTGGATTAGGGCCGTTTCAGTACTGACAAACCACCCCTGACAACTTAAAACACAGGCACAGATTAAACCGTTCTGCTTGAGCGTGTGGGCTTTTTTTAAGCCCGCTTCAAGCGCCTCATGAATTTCCTCCTGACCTAACTCTGGCACAGCAACCGTCACCAGCTGCTGACCTAAATCAGAATCATCTTTTAAGGCGTTAGCGGGCTGCCGCTTGATACGTGCGTCGGCAACATCGACCGCATTCGCAATGAGCGTCGCCGCGGCGTCCGCCTGCGAGGCACTTGCCGCAAACACCGTCACACTGTCGGCAATACCCAGCGAAAAACTCCGCCCGCGCCAACCGCTGGTGGCTACGCCACGGATTCCCATGCCGTATTTCACTTCAAACATGGTGTCGGTCTGAATGCCACTCACCAATTGTTGCTCATCCAGGCGCGCGAGGTCGGCAAACAGCCCAATTGAAACGGCTGTATCTTCAGTGAGATGCAGCGCAATATCGCCTCCGTTATTGACCCAGGCGCGCTTGATCCCCGCAGCTTGGTAACACGCACTCAGATCTTGCGCG